>JGI12210J13797_10694715_pt1 | contig 11410 bp, 8 predicted proteins | sample ElkSlonscriptome_3_FD_13797 | JGI IMG/M metagenome (IMG submission 13797) | reverse complement strand
GTGCGCATGACCCTGAGCGCTCTCGACGACCCGGACGGTGACCGTGTCCAGGCCGGCGGCCCGGGCCATCTCCGCGTAAGCGGCCTCGATCCGGTTGAACGGCTGGGGCGGTCCGAGTCCGTCCTTCGCCTGGCCGTCGCCCACTCCGTCGAATTTGAGGATCGCCGGGATATCTCCCGGTCGAGAATCGGCGAAGGCGGACCGCACCTCCCCCGTCTCCGGCTCGCAGAGCACGACGGCCTTGGGCCGCATTCCGCCGGCGGACGATCCGATCCGATAGATCTCGGGAATGGCGACATCGGCCTCCCCTTGGATGATGCGTCGGGCGTCCGCAACCAGGCTGGCCACCTCCAGCGCCTCTGCCTCCGCTGCTCGGGCAGGCAAGGGTTCTTCGGGATGGAAGGTGAGCGCGCCCAGGGCTCGGGAGCCCACGTAGAGGAGGTGTTGTACTGGGCTGAAGGCTCTGGAGACCTCGCCGCGGGATGTGAAGTAGGCGCGCATGACGCTCTTCCCGAAGGCATCGGGTAGGGCATCGGCAAGCACCCCGGGCAGGCCCCGAAAGGCCTCCCGCTCCCGCAGCTCGGCGAACTGCACCGGGCGCCGCAGCCGCAGGGGAAGGTGGATCGGGCTGATCTCGAGCCCCCGGGCCCTGAAGCCCGCCGAGTACTCGAAGATGATGTCCCCCGAGGCGAGCTCTGCCACGGCCCCCACCGTTCCGCCCCACAGTCGCACCTCCGCGAGTGCGACCACATCGTTTGCCACCCTAGTCGTCCTTCCTGGCGGCGAAGCCGTCTCGTCGCGACAACAGATCCATCGGGCTCACCTCGGCGGTGGGGATGAAGGCATCCAACGCCTCCAGCCGACCGTAGACCCGAAGGAGCCGTATCAAGGTCAGGAGCGTCGGATTGTCCCCCAACTCGGCCCGGGAGACCGTCGAACGGTCGAGGCCCCCTCGCTGCGCCACCTCGGCCTGGCTTAGTCCGAGGCCGTCGCGGAGACCTCGCAACCTTCGGCCCAGCTCCTTCATCACTTCGGGGTCGGTACTTCTCTTGATGGCTAAATCCATCACATGGACGTTCTGGAGAGCGAATGCGGGGTATACACAACGTAATCACCGAGGGCGGTCGACGCCACTAGCGTGCCGTGTATACCCGTCAAACATCGGTGGGTATTGCCCTACTGAGGTTTAAAGCCATCAGGATTATCCCGAGGCCTTGCGGGCCGATCCGGCAGAGATGTCGCGGCCGGCGCAGCCCCACTTCAGCGCCTCAGCACCACCACCCCAAACCCCTCCGCATCCCACGCCGACTCCCACTCGGGGCGCCAGTAGACGACGTCCCCCGAAACGCCGGCCGCGTCCGAGTCCACGAGGGCGAAGTTGAGCCGCACGGCCCCACCCGCCTCCACCTCTCCCTCCAGCACCGAGAAGGGGATGGCCAACTCGGCGCTCCACCCCGCCCCGGTCCGGACCGCCCAGGCTTCGGTAGCCCGGGCGATCGCCTCCCAGTCCCCGTCGGTCACCACCACCTCGGCGGGCCCGTCCTCGGCAGGGAGAGGGACCGCCAGATACGGGTCGTCGTCGAACTCGCCGTCGTCCCCATTCACCCAGACCAGGAGGCCATCCCCTTGGTACTCCCCGTCGCCCACCGGGCCGGGTCGTACGGCCTCGTCGGTGACGTCGACTGCCAGGTAGAGCCGCTCTCCGTCGTGCCGGACTGCCACCCGGGCCGACGCGTCCCGAGGGCCGGTCCAGCCCGGGCGCCCCTCCTCGGCGGGGGCCGGTCGGGTCAGCGCCATCGCCCAGACGGACCACTCGCCCACCCGCCCGTCCAGGACCGGCACATCATCGCGCTCTGCAACGAAGGTCGGTTCCAACGCCAACGCCTCCACCAGCTCTACCTCCGCCAGTCCCAGGGCGCCCCGATCGAACTCGAGCTCCGCCCTCACCTGGGCCAGGGCAAAGCCGTCGCCGGGATCCCCTTCGAGCCGCACCGTCCCGGTCCAGCGCTCCCCGGGCTCCAGCGCCAGCTCCACCGGCTCCGAGGCGAAGCGGAGCGGCGCCTCCGCCGACCCGTGCAGGGTACCCGTCGCCGGAAAGTCTTCGGTGTTGTGAACGGTGACGGGGATGGGGGTGTCGCCGGGGCCGTCGCGGTCCAGCTCCTCGGGCACGTCCACGGAGAGGAAGCCCTCTCGCACCGCCCAGAGCTGGGGCAGCGTCCGGAAGTAGGCTTCGGCGACGGGGGCGTCGGGGAGCTCGGCGGGGAAGGCGTCCACGGTCTGTCCCCGCAGGTCCAGGGCCCGGTAGTCGACCTGGTCCCGGGTCACATCGACGATCCAGACGTGCCGGTTCGCACCCGCCTTCTCCAGGTACCAGCGAGGCGACAGGTCGACGGTGCGATCGCCTCGACCCCAGGCGCCGTCTCCGATGTAGAGCGTCCCCCCCTCGTCGACGGCTTCCCCGCCCCTCAGCAGCCGCGACCGCTTCAGGGTGTGGTCGTGATTCTCGAAGGCGGCGGTGAGGCCGTGTCGGTCGAAGAGGGGGAGCCAGTGCTTCCGCCCCAGGGCGGAGCTGTTCCCGTCGTACTCCCTGTGACTCGGGTAGAGGGGGATGTGGTAGGCTGCGAAGCGGTGGGGCACGTCGGCGTCGGCTGCCATGGTCCGGTCCAGCCACTCCACCTGACTCTGGTGGCTCACCAGATGCCCGGTGTCCAGGACATAGAACACCAGGTTGGGCCCGAAGGCCTGGCGGAAGAAGCTGGGCTGCCCGGGCTGGGCGAAGAAGCCCGTGTAGAAGGGTGCTCGCTCGACGCCTCCGAGGTAGCCGCCTCGGACCTCGTGATTGCCAGGGGCCAGGACCATCGGGACGGTAAGACCGTCGGGAGTCACCATGCCGGCCTCCCACTCGCCGAACCAGACGTCCCAGTCCTCCACGTCGGAGAGGTTGCCGTCCACGTAGGCGATATCTCCGCCGATCACGGCGAATCTGGGCCCCCGGGCCGCCGCGTGGGCGTGGAGTCGGCGTACCTCCTCCCCCAGACCCAGATCCCCACCCGCCGCAAAGCGTACCGGCGTGTCCGGGTCGTCGGGGAGGGTCATGAAGGAGCGCTCCTGGCTCCAGCCGTCCTCGTCGGAGCCCACGACGAACCAATACCGGGTGTCGGGCTCGAGCTCGGCCAGGTCGATCCAGTGGACCCAACGTCCGTCCTCGAGGCCCTCGATCTGGTGGGCCGATCCCTGACGCGCGTTCGCGTAGGCCTCGGCTGCGCCCCCACGCCGCTCCTCGTCCCACCGTACCTCGACCTGAGCGACAGAAGCCACGGTCTGGGCGTTCACCGTCATGGACGTGGTGGGCGAGCCACGCCAGGTGAGGTACACGTGGAAGGGGGCCTGGGCCGCCACAGGCGAGACGGCGGCGAGGATGGCGGCGAGGCCCGGGACTACGCTCACGGACATTCGGATCTTGATGCTCATGAAGGATGATTACGAAGAGCCCGTAACGGCTCGGTATACGCTCGGATAACAGCGACGTCTCGTTGCCGAGCGAATCCGCACCGTCATCGTTACCCGGTGGCGCGGGTTCGCGTGACGAAGCGATCCCAGGCTTAGAGGCACCCCGAACACACCCCCTGAGCCACGATTCGCCATGCGTTCTCGAGAGTCTGACTTCGTGCCCTCCCGCCGCCTTCGCGCCCTGGCCGGCCCGGGGCGCTTTGCCATCATCGCGCTCTTCCTGGGCGGTCTCACCACCCCCCTCTCCGCCCAGGCCACCGGAGCCGTGGAGGGGTACGTCTACGAGGACGGCACCCGCACCCCTGTACCGGGAGCCCGCATCGCCGTCGACGGCTCCAACATCGGCTCGCTGACGAACCCGGACGGCTACTACCAGATCGTCGGGGTACCCGCGGGGTCGGTGACGCTGATCGCCTCATCCTTCGGTTACGCGGAACGCACCGCCGACGTCACCGTCCTGGCGGGACAGACCACCGATCAGGACTTCTTCCTCCCCAACGAGGCCTTCCAGGTGGAAGGGGTAACCGCCACGGGGATCCGACGCGGCCAGGTGCTGTCCATCAACGAGAAGCGGCAGAACCTGAGCGTCGTCGACGCCGTCTCTGCAGACGAGATCGGGAAGCTCCCGGATCTGAATGTCGCCGAGTCGGCCCAGAGGATCCCCGGTGTGACCATCCGGACCGACCGTGGGGAGGGGCGCTTCATCTCCATTCGGGGTACGGCGCCCAACCGCAACAACGTGACCTTCAACGGTCAGCCGGTGGCCTCCGCCGCCGGCACCCGGGCCACGGCGCTCGACCTCGTCCCCGCCGAGATGGTGTCGTCGATCGAGGTGCAGAAGGCCGTCACCCCGGATATGGACGCCAACGCCCTGGGCGGGTCGGTGAACATCAACACGCTGACCGCTTTTGACCGGGAGAGGAGCAGCTTCTTCTCGGGCTTCCTCTACGGGATGGTGCACGAGCAGACCACCGACTGGGGCACCACCCAGTTCCCGTTCCGGGGCAACCTCCTGGCCGGCACCCGCTTCGGGCCCGACGAGTCCTGGGGAATCGTGGCCTCGGGCTCGGCCTCACGCCGGACGTTCAACACCTCCATCGCCTCGCCGTCGGAGTGGGAGGAGGTGGACGGGATCGTGGCTCCCAACGAGTTCGAGCGGGAGGTCGAGGACAACGACCGCACCCGCTACGCCGTCAACACCAACCTGGACTGGCGCCCCAGCGAGACCACGCAGGCCTACGCCCGCTTCCAGTTCTCGCAGTTCAACGACCAGTTCACGAACACCGAGGTCCAATATTCCGGGGGCGATCCGATCCCGACCTCCGAGACCGAGGGCCGCCTCGAGGGCTTCGAGGTCCAGCTCGACATCCCCACGACGGAGATCGACGAGGCCCTCACCGCCCTGACCCTGGGGCTCGACCAGCAGTTCGCCTCGGACTTCACCCTGAACCTGGCCGGAACCTGGTCCCAGGGGATCCGGGAGCGGCTCACCTTCCAGCCCGAGTGGGGGGAGGACCAGGACTTCGCGCTCCGCTATGACGTGGGCGGCGACTTCGAGGACCTCTTCTTCGATGACTACGCGTCCGTCTCGAACCCCGACAACTACCTCTATACAGAGATGGACATCGAGTTCGAGGACCTGGTGGAGAACACCTACCAGGCCGGGGCCGACCTCCGCTGGGACTTCCGCTCCGGCGGCAACATCGGCTTCCTGAAGTTCGGAGGTCAGTTCCGGCTCCGGGACAAGGACATCGATCGGAACGAGAACCCCTGGGCCGGCGGCGACACACCGGTCATCCTGACGCCCTGGTCCACCGACATCCCCGACCCCCTTCAGGGTGGTGCCGAGATCCCGGTGACGGGTGACGTCGACGAATTCCTGGTCTTCTTCGACGAGCAGCAGCCCGGCGGTGGAGAGTTCTTCGATCTGGATCCGGTGGAATCCGCAGAGGAGGAGGTGGAGGTCGACGCCATCGTGACGGAGGACGTCTACGCCGGCTACATCATGGGGAGCTACCAGGCCGGGAAGCTGACCGCCACAGGTGGTGTGCGCATGGAGGCCACAACCACCACCTCGGAGCGGTATCGCTTCGTCAACGACCCGACCTTCGACAACGCCCAGATCTCCCTGCAGGAGGCCGAGAACGACTACATCGACTGGCTACCGTCGCTCCACCTGGTCTATCGGTTCACAGACCGTTTCCAGGCCCGTGGCGCCTGGTCGAACACGATCGGCCGTCCCGACTACGAGGAGCTGGCGGCGTTCCAGGAGGTGGAGTTCGAGGAGTTGAACCCTGGCGTCTGGCAGGGCGCGATCGAGGAGGGGAATCCGAATCTGGACCCGCTTCGCTCCATGAACTTCGACCTCTCCCTCGAGTTCTACCCGAGCCCCGGGACCCTGGTCTCGGTAGGGGGCTTCTACAAGCGGATCCAGGATCCGATCTACACCTTCGTCCGGGAGGAGGACGACCTCCTTGGCAGTGCGTTCCCCGAGGAGTTCCGGGATGAGATCCCGGGCTTCGACGAGCGGTTCTTCGACGAGGTGGAGTTCGTCCAGCTCCGCAACGCCGATGAGGGATCGCTCCTGGGGCTCGAGGTCTCGTACCTGCAGATCTTCGACTTCCTCCCCGGCCTTCTCAGCGGCTTCGGCCTCGCCTCGAACCTCACGGTCATGCAGTCGGACGTCACCGTCCCGGGTCGCGAGGACGAGGACCTCCCCTTCTTCGACCAGTCCGACCTCGTCTTCAACGTCGCGCCCTACTACCAGTACGGTCCCGTGGAGCTGAGGGCGGCCTTCAACTATCAGGGTGAGTTCCTGGACGCCGTGGCCGACGATGCCATCGAGGACATCTACGGGGACGAGCGTTTCACCATCGACCTCTCCGGCCGCTACGAACTCCTGGACCAGCGAGTCCAGCTCAACGTCTACGTACGAAACCTGACCAATGAGGCGGAGCGGGAATTCCAGGGGGTCCGGAACCGACGGACCTTCCACGCCCTCACGGGGCGGACGTTCGAATTCGGGGTCTCGACGATTCTCCCCTGAGGGCTTGGGTCGCCCGGTCGTGGAGCGTACCGGTCACGACGAGGACGTCTGCGACGAGCCCCGAGGGAGGTCGGAGACTCGCAGGAACAAGCAAGGCGTGGTTCTTGCACGCTCGAGTGAGCGTGGGCCTCCGGTGTCGAAGCCGGGCGCTCACGCTCTCTCTCATTCTGAACAGGAATTCGCATGGCCAGCAACGAGACCGTTGCAACACATAAGAAGCTGAACGATCTGTATGAACTGATCGACGACATCGAGATTGCCCTGATGACCACACGCCGCTCCGACGGCCGACTGGTCACCCGGCCGATGGCCACCCAGGACCAGGGCCCCCTGGGGGATCTGTGGTTCGTGACCAATATCGAGACGGATAAGGTGGACGAGTTGGAGTTCGACCCGAACGTCTGCCTCGGATACTGTGACAACAGTTCGAAGGCGTGGGTCTCCGTCAGCGGGACGGCAGAGATCTCCCAGGATCGAGCAAGGATCCGGGAGCTCCACGAGGACCACTGGAAGGCCTACTTCGGAGATGAAGGAGGGGATCGGGACGGCGGGCCCGACGACCCCCGGCTGGCCCTGATCTTCGTGGACGCCGTCTCCGTCACCTACATGAAGAGTGAGTCATCCAAACCGCAGGTCCTCTTCGAACTGGCGAAGGGCATGGTGACGGGAGATCAGGTCGAGCTGGGCCAGAAAGAGGAGCTGACCCCGGCCGAGCTGGGTGCGGCAACTCCGGCGTGAGCGGTCTGGAGAAGGGCGCCCGGGTGCGTTGGCGTTGGGGCAACGGCCACGGCGAAGGCCAGGTCGTCGACGTCTTCACCCACGATGTGGAGCGCACGATCAAGGGGACGGACGTTCGCCGCACGGCGTCGGACGAGGACCCGGCCTACCTCATCGAGCAGGACGACGGTGATCAGGTGCTGAAGTCCCATTCAGAGGTCGAACAGGCCTCTGGCTCCTGAATTTTCCAGGGCCGGCCTCAGACCGGTTCACATCCCTCGAGGGGCCGCAGCAAGGGGCCTCTCGGGGGTTTTCTGCGTCGGGGGGCGGTGCGTCCCCTGGGAGCCCCCTGGGCGGCGCAGGCAACCGACGCCTACCTTGGCCGGGTTCGTCTTGCCCCCGTCCAATCCCGACCCCGTCCGACCATGGAATCCCCCCGCCCTGACGCACCCCCCGGCCTGGTCAACCGGCTCCTCGGCCACATCGAGCGTGTGGGAAACAAGCTGCCGGATCCGGCGATGCTCTTTCTCTTCTCGCTCTTCGTGGTCTGGATCCTCTCGGCGCTGCTGGCGGGAGTCGAGTTCTCGGATATCGACCCCCGCTCCGGAGAGCCGATCCGGGTGGTGAACCTCCTGACCGGACCGGCGCTGGCGTCGTTCCTGTCGAACATGGTGACGATCTTCACCAGCTTCGCCCCCCTGGGCGTGGTCCTGGTGGCGATGCTCGGGGTCGGAGTGGCCGACGAGGCAGGCTACTTCAACACCAGCATCAAGCTCCTCCTGGGGACGACCTCTGCGGCGCTCCTCACGCCGGTCGTGATCTTCGTGGGCCTGATCAGCCACAGCGCCATCGACGCGGGCTACGTGCTGGTCATCCCCCTGGGCGGAATCATCTTCTACGCAGCGGGGCGGCATCCCCTGGCCGGCATCGCCGCCGCCTTCGCCGGAGTGTCCGGGGGCTTCAGCGCCAATCCCGTCCCCTCGGCGCTGGACCCGCTCCTGCAGGGTTTCACCCAGCCTGCGGCCCAGCTCGTGGCGCCGGACATCCTGGTGAACCCCCTCAACAACTACTTCTTCACCGCCAGCTCCAGCGTGCTGATCGTCTTGCTGGGCTGGTTCATCACGGACCGGGTGATCGAGCCCCGCCTGAACGCCGAAACCCCGGTGGACGCCGACGCCGAACAGGCGCCGGACATGGAGACGCTGGATCCTCGGGAGCGGAAGGCCTTCTGGTGGGCCAGCGCCGTGCTGGTCCTGGGTCTCGTCGTCCTCACGTTGACGCTGATCCCCGAAGACTCGGCCTTCCGGGACCCGGCGACGGGCTCCCTGAACTCCTTCTCGGCGCCGATCATGCAGTCCATCGTCCCGCTGATCTTCCTCCTCTTCCTGATTCCCGGAGTGGTCTACGGCTACGTGTCCGGGGTCTTCAAGAGCTCGAAGGACATGGTGGCGGCGATGACCGCGGCCATGGAGGGGATGGCCTACTACATCGTCATGGCCTTCTTCTGCGCCCTCTTCGTCCACGCCTTCGGGGCCAGCAACATCGGGGCGCTCCTGGCCGTGAAGGGGGCGGCGGGGCTGCAGGCGCTGGCCCTCCCCGGCGGGGTCACCATCGTGGGGATCGTCTTCCTCACCGCCTTCGTCAACCTCTTCGTGGGCTCCGCCAGCGCGAAGTGGGCCCTGTTGGCCCCCATCTTCGTGCCGGTCCTGATGCAGGTGGGGATCTCACCGGACCTGACCCAGGCCGCCTACCGGGTCGGGGACTCGTCGTCGAACATCATCACGCCCCTGATGCCCTACTTCCCCCTGGTGGTGGTCTACTGCCAGCGCTACGTGAAGGGGACGGGGATCGGGACGCTGACCTCGATGATGCTGCCGTACTCGGTGGCCTTCCTGGTCATCTGGTCCGGCTTCCTGCTCTTGTACTGGGCCCTCGGGATCCCTCTCGGGCTCCAGGCGTCATACGGGTTCCCGGGGTAGCGGGGTCCGTGGGCACCTCAGGGTGACGGGAAGAGGAGGACTCCATCGAGAAGCTGACACGGTATGCTTGGATCTCGGTAGCGGCGGCGGCGGCCACGATCGGGCTGAAGGGCGGAGCGTACCTCCTGACCGATTCCGTGGGGCTTCTGTCCGACGCGTTGGAGTCGCTGGTGAACCTGGTCGCCGCCATCGTGGCGCTCAGGGCGCTGGCCGTCGCCGCCCGACCCGCTGACGAGGAGCACGCCTACGGTCACACGAAAGCCGAATACTTCTCCAGCGGCTTCGAGGGAGCGCTCGTCCTGGTCGCGGCCGTCCTGATCGTGGGGACTGCCGTGGGACGACTGCTGACCCCCGTGCCTCTCACACGTCTCGGAACCGGGCTCGTCCTCTCCGTGGTTGCATCGGTAATCAATCTCGGGGTGGCCCGGGTCTTGTTCCGGGCGGCCCGGGAACACACCTCGATCGCCCTCGAGGCCGACGCCCATCACCTGATGACCGACGTCTGGACCTCGGTGGGGGTTCTCGCTGGGGTGGGACTCGTGGGATTGACGGGGTGGCAGCTCCTGGACCCCCTGGTGGCCCTGCTGGTGGCCGCCAACATCACTCGGGTCGGAATCTCCCTGGTGCGACGATCCATGCTCGGGCTCCTCGATACGGCCCTCCCCCCGGACGTTCAGGGAGAAATCCAGCGCGTGCTGGACCGTCATCGGACGAACGGGATCGAGTTCCACGCCTTCCGGACTCGCCGCTCCGGGGCCCGTCGCTTCATGTCCGTGCACGTCCTGGTGCCCGGGGCCTGGACCGTCCAGCGCGGACACGACCTCCTCGAAGAGATCGAGGCAGAGATCCGTGCGGAGGTGCCCCGGCTCGCGGTCTTCACACACCTGGAGCCGATCGAGGATCCCGTGGCGTGGCACGATACGACGCTGGAGCGGCGGCGCTAAGCCGTCGTTGCATGCCCCCTTGGGACCCACCCGGCACGCCAGCTCGGGGCATCGCACGGGTTGCTGGCAGAGATGGGCGTTATGCGAGAAGCAATTCTCAACAAGCCTTGACACACCGGACCGTGGTCACGCATCCTCGCCGACTATGATGAGGATGATGGGGTGCCCGTCGACCCGGCGTCGCGCCGGGATGGGGCTGCTGCTGCAGCTCCTGCTCCTGGGGGTTCTGCCTGTGGCAGAGGCTCTGCACGAGCACGGGCAGGATGCCCGTGTGGAGCTACACGCCCACGAGGCGTGCGCCCACGACGGAGCTCGGGTCGAGTGCCTGCTCCTCCTCAGGACCGCACCGGCGCTTCCCACCGCCGGGACCGTCGCCGAGCTCACCACCTACGTCGCCATCGCTCGGGCCTTCCCCGGCCCCGACGCGGACCTGCCGGTCCATTCCGGATCCCCGGCTCTCCCCAGGGCTCCCCCCCTGGCCTGATCTCCGTACAACAGCTGTGAGCCGTCCAGGGCGCCTTTGCCGGCGTCCCGGATTCCTTGTCTGATCGTTCGGCGTCGAGCCGCGCGCCGTCGGCCTGCCCCTCGGTGCGCAGGACCGGCAGGAGATCCACTCATGAGTCACGACACCATCGTTACCGCGAAGCCCGCACAACCCGAAGCCGCCGTGGTCGGCGTCCCTCGTCTCGAAGCCCGTGGGCTCTCCCGACGATACGGGGACCACCTCGCCCTGGACTCGCTGAACCTCACCGTCCGACCCGGCGAGATCTACTGCCTGCTGGGACCGAACGGGGCCGGAAAGACGACCACCATCAATCTGTTCCTGGGGTTCCTCGAGCCCACGACAGGGAGCGCCAAGGTGGCCGGGATGGACGTCTCCACGCACCCCATCCAGACCAAGCGTCACCTGGCCTACATCCCAGAGCAGGTGATGCTGTACGGCAACCTGAGCGGGATCGAGAATCTGGAGTACTTCGCCGCTCTGGCCGGCAAGGAGTCCCTGAGCCGGGACCGGCTGCGGAGCATCCTGGTCGAGTCGGGCCTTCAGGCCGACGCCGTGGACCGTAGGGTCTCGGGATACTCCAAGGGGATGCGGCAGAAGGTGGGGATCGCCGTCGCGGTGGCCAAAGAGGCGGACGCCCTCCTCCTGGACGAGCCGACATCGGGCCTCGACCCCAAGGCGTCGAACGAGTTCTCGGCCCTCCTCGAACGAC
>JGI12210J13797_10380963_pt1 | contig 11410 bp, 4 predicted proteins | sample ElkSlonscriptome_3_FD_13797 | JGI IMG/M metagenome (IMG submission 13797) | reverse complement strand
CCGCCGTAGCTCGGCTGACACAAGCTACCGGGCGCACGCTCGAGCAGGGCGAGCAGGGCCGTGACGGTCTCGACGGCGACCCGCGGGCGCTCGACGTGGTGGACCACGCAGGCGGCGAGGGTCGGGGCGCGGGCCAGGGCCTGGCCGAGGCCGCGCTGCAGCGAGGCGAGCGGGCCGTGGGTCCAGTCGGGGTTGTGGACCAGCGCGGCGCCCTCGATCGGGCCCAGTCGGTGGGCACCGTCGACGACGATCACTGGCTCGCAGCCGGCCGCGCACAGGAGGTCGACCCCGCGGGCGACGAAGCTGCGCCCGTCGAGCTCGAGCAAGGCCTTGGGTCGGCCCATGCGCGACGAGGCGCCGGCGGCCAGGACGACGCCGGCGACCGGGCCCGCTGCGCTCAACGAGGCTCGCTCGAGCTGCGGGCCTCCCACGCGGCCTGCTCGGCCTCGTCGAGCGACTCGACGAGATCGACGACGGTCTTGACCTCGTCGGGGTCGGCGAACAGGAGCGTCTTGGGCACGCCGAAGCCGAGCACGCCCTGGTCGTCGGCCAGGCGCAGGCCGAGGGCGAGCTCGCCGTCGAGGGCGAGCTTGCGCAGGGTCGCCAGGGCCTTGTCGGCGGCCTCACGGACCTCCTTGGCCTCGTTGGGCGCGCTGGACATGATGGTGAAGAACAGCTCGCCGGCCTCGACCGGGTCGAGGAACACGCAGTACTGGCAGCCGTCGCTGAGCTTACGGGCGAGGGCCAGGCCGCCGCCGGCCTCGAGCCCGTCGCCGCGCCCGACGCTGCGCGAGATCGCCTTCATCGTCGCCTTTTGTCCGGCGCCGATGGCCACGATCAGCTTGCCGTCGACGACGACCGAGGAGACCTCGAGCTGGGGCTTTTTGCTGCCGACGAACCACGAGACCTCTTCGAGGTCGTCGTGCATGTTCTTGGGCGCGGTCAGCTTGAACAGGTCACCGCGGGCGCCGCCGACCTTGATGGTGTCGCGCTTGAAGCTGACGCTGTATTTGTGGAGGTCGCTGCCGCCGACGACGGCGATGTGATCGCCGAACGCCTTCTCGGCCGCCTCGAACATCGCCCGGGTCGCCTTGCGGGTCGCGGACTCGTCGCGGATCTCGCCGGCGAGGACCACGCTGAGCTCACCCTTTTCGACGTAGGCCGTGGCCAGGACCTCGCCCTCGATCAGGTCGAGGAGCGCGTGGGTGTTGTTCATGATCTCGCCGGCGTAGCCGTCGAAGGGCGCGGGGATCATGTCGAGGGGCACGTAGCGGTCGAGGACCTCGTGGAGCAGCTTGGGGTCGCCCCAGGGCATCAGCCAGACCCCGATCGCGTCGCTCGGCAGGGCCTTGGCGAGCTCGCTTTGGCCGGTCACCGGCGCGCCGATCGGATCGAGGCCGAGGCGCTCGAAGGGGGCCTCGGCGCTGGCCCGGACCATCAGCGCGCGATCGGTGCCGAAGTCGAGGGCGAGCGCGGTGGCCTCGGCCTCGTTGACGACCGCGCTCATCGGCCCCGCGATCGCGTCGGGCAGCGGGAGCAGATCGCTGATGTCGATGTCGACCGGCGGGAGGTTGGTGACGCGGACGTTGACGCGCGGGGCGTCGGGCCCGGTGTCGACCTGGGCCCGGAGCCCGGCGGCGACGTCGAGGGCCTCGATGCGCATCGCCGCGATCTCGAGCGCGTCGGCCCTGGGCCGAAAGAACAGCGACAGGCTCTCGTCGATGAATTGGTAGAGGCCGTCGCCCATGGGCTGAGGCCGGATCATCGCGGGCAGGCCGTCGAGGGTCCGCTGGCCGTCGGTCGAAGACAGGACCGCCGCGAAGTCGATGTCGGCGTCGCTCACGCCTTGCTGACCCTCCTGGGGGATCCCGGCGTCGATCACGTGGGCGTCGTCGAGCGCGAGGCTCTCGAAAAACCCCGGCGCGAACCCGGACTCGACGAGGATGTCGGCGACCACGACGCGGAAGTTGACCGCTGGGGCGCCCGGCTCGGGCGGCGACCACATGTTGAACAGCTTGGTCCCGGCGTCGAGCATGTCGCCGACGCCGGTCGCGCTGGCCCGGATCTCGATCTTCTCGACGGGCCCGCTTCGGCCCTGGGCGATCTGCTTGGTCTCGGTCCCATCCCCGGCTCCGGGCCCGCCCGGCTCCCCCTCTCCGGCCAGCTTGACGTTCGTTCCTGGGCTGTTCTTGGAACAGGAGGCGAGGGGCGCGGCCAGGACCAGAGTCGTCGCCGCCAGCGTCAGGTATCGGGGTGCGCGCATGGCCGGGAGCATAGCCGGATGAGCTGCGCGGGCCTAGCCGGGCCCGCGGGACGGGCCAGCCGGACACGCGCGCCGGGCCCGGAGTATGCTGGAGCCGATGGATGACGCCCAGCGCTTCCTCGATCTGGTCTGCCGGGAGCTCCAGTGCGCCGACGCGTACTTTCAGCTCGGAGGTCAGCCCCCTGGTGCGGCCGAGCGCATCGCCGTCGAGCTCGACACGCGCTGGTGGCTCGTCGCGCGCTTCGACGCCGCGCCCGATGATCCCGAGGCCCCGCGCGTCCGGCTCGAGGCCCTGGTCAAGAGCTTCTCCGGGCTGACCGACGGCGCCGGCAAGCTCCGCGCGCTGCTGCCCGGTACGGCGCGCGGTGTCGCTTACGAGGCCCGGACCGAGATCGACGAGGCCCTGCGCCTGCTCGCCGACAAGGCCGGGGCTCCGGTCGCCGTCGTCATCGACGAGGACTCGCCCGTGCTGTGGGGCAGCTCCGACGCCTCGGGTGACACCGACGTCGAGGCCGCGATCGCCCTCGCCGAACTCGTCGACAGCGCCGCCAAGGTCGAGCTCGACCTGACCGAGATGATCGGCCTCGACGACGCCGCGCTCGCCAAGCAGCTCGACGGCCTCGCGTCCGACAAGCTCCGCCAGCGACTGCTGCGCAAGCTGCCCGTCATCCGCGAGCGGGCCCCGCAGCGCAGCGCGGAGCAGTGGGCCACGCACGTGTTGGCCTGCCAGGCGATCGCCGCGGTCCGTCGGGCGCCCGAGCGGCGCAAGGCCATGCTCGACGAGCTCGGCTGGCTCGCGCGGGAGTTCGGCGGCATCTACCACGTGATCTTGGTGTTCGACGGGCCCTTCGACGAGCTCCACGCGACCCCGCCGCTGCAGCGCGCGCTGCCGGCGATCGAGAAGCTGGTCTTGGCCCTGCCGCCCGTCGACCCGCCGCCGCGCACCGCCCGAGCCTTGCGCCTAATCTAGGAGCTCCGCGGGGCTGATCTCGCGGATGGTCTGGTCGTCGAGCCAGGCCAAGAAGCCTTCGATGTCCTGGGGCGCGACGTCGCGCCAGACCTCGACGACGCCGCCGAACTGGCGGGCGAGGATCGTCCCGTCACCGGAGATCGACGTAAACGGCTCCGGGCCCGAGAACCGCCGGGCCGCGCCGGTCGGGAGGTCGACGCGATAGGCGAGGGACTCGGCCCCGCCCTCGGCGATCAGCAGCAGGCTGCGGCGATCGTGGGCGACCTCGAAGGCGCTGAAGCTGGGGCCGAGATCACCGAGGACCACGCTGTGGTTGCGGGCCAGATCCCAGACGCGCAGGAGGCCGTCTTCGCTGGGCAAGAGCACGAACTCGCTGGCGCCGGTCGTGGTCGGCTCGGCGACCGCGGTCTCGTCGCTGATCAGCGCGACCTGGCCGGTCTGCGGCGACCAGTGCCAGACTTGCAGGCGCGCGTCGGCGTAGGTCGCGAGGCGGACGCCGCTGGCCTCGGCCTCGCTGGCGTCGCGCGGCGCGGCGAAGGCCACGGCGACCGGCCACGCGGACTCGCCCGCGACCTCCTCGATCGAGAGCAGCTCGTCGACGCCGGTGTCGAGCTCGGCGTGGATCAAGACCCGCGAGCGAAGCGAGACGCCGAGGGCGAGGCCGCCGCTGGCGTCGAGGGCCACGCTCGAGACCTCGGCCAGCGGGCGCTGATAGAGGCGCTCGCCGGCGCGCGTGAACACCTCGAAGGCCCCGCCGGCGCTGCACTCGGCGATCGCCAGGCGTGCGTCGTCGGGGGTCCAGGCCAGGGCCTTGACCGCGCAGCGGCCATCGGGGAGCTCGATCGTGCGGCCGTCGTCGAGCGACCACAGCCGTCGGGTGCGGTCGCGGGCCGCGAACAGCAGCGAGTCGCGGGGCGAAAACTCGAGCCAGTCGGCGCCGCCGGCCAGCCCGCCGGCGAGCTCGGGGAGCGCCTCCGGCCGGGGGTCGGGGGGATCGGGATCGGGACTGGGATCGAGCTCGTCGAGCTCGTCGAGCTCGTCGAGCTCGTCGAGGTTGTGGAGCTCGATCGAGCCGCGACGGGTCGACAGCGCGAGGTAGGGGTGGCGCTTGGCCAGGGCCAAGGCCTCGATCGGGCGGGTCTCACCGCCGAAGCGCCGCAGCCCGCGCTTGTCGCCGAGGCGGCGGAGCACGAAGCGGCCGCGGGCGCTGCCGAGCGCGAAGTGGCGGTGATCGGGGGCCACGGCCAGGGGTCCGCGCCACGGCCCGAGGCCCTCGATGATGGCCACGACCTGACCGTCGACGCGCAGGCGCAAGGTCCCGCTCGCGTCGACCCCGACGAGGGCGTCGTCGAGGACCGCGAGGTGGCGCGCGGCCTCGGTCGTCATCGGAAAGCGCGAGCCTCTGCGTCGATCCCACTGCCACAGGTCGCCGCCGTGCCAGCCGACGAGGCGCCCGCCCTCGATCACGCGCAGGCCCTCGACGACCTGCTCGTCTTCGAGCAGCCACTTCGAGTCGGCGTCGAGGTCGTGGCCTTGGAGGATCGCGTCGGCGTCGGCGGTGTACAGCCGGCGGCCGTCGGGGTCGAAGCTGATCGCGGTGATCGGGGCCTCGTGGCTGAGCAGGCGGCGGTCGAGCTCGAGGCTGGGCTCGGCCTCGGCCGCGTCGATGGACCACAAGCTGACGACGCCGCCGCGGTCACCGCTCGCGATCCGCTCGCCGTCCGGCGCGACCGCGAGCGCGGTCACGAGCTTTGGGGTCGAGCGGATCGTCGCGGCCTCGACGAGCCCACGGGCGCGCGGCTCGGACGGATCATCACCGAGGCCGATCTGCGCGGCCGGAAACAGGTGGAGCGTGCGCGCGGCGTCGGCGACGATCAAAGCGCCGTCGTCGGGCGTGAACACCAGCGCGCCGACCGGCGCGGCGACGAGGCTCTCGGCCTCGATGATCCCCGTCGCGCAGTGGATCAGGCGCAGGCGGCCGTCGGCGTCGACGACGAGCACGTGGGTGCCGCTGGGCGAGAACGCGAGGCGCTCGATGGCCGCGTCGAAGCTGAGCTCGAGGTCGACGACCCCGCGCTCGAGGGCCTCGCCGGCGAGGGCGAGGGCCTCGGGCATCACGCTGTCGTCGGCCGGATCGAGGTGCTTGAGCACGGCCAGCGCGGCGGTCGGATCGTCGCCGACGCGGGCCCGGGCGGCGGCGAGCAAAAACTCGTTTTTGCGCTCGACGAGGCCCCGGGTCTGGGCCGCGCGGATCTGCAGCTCCTGATCGTGGAGGCGCTGGGCGTCGAACTCGGCCCGGAGCTGCTCGGCTTCGGCCACGCGCGCGCGCCGGCGCTCGACGGTCTGCCACGAGACCAGCGCGACGCCGGTCAGCAGCGCCGCGCCGACGAGCCCGGCGAGGGTCCGCCAGCGCCGGACCGGATCGTGGTCGAGGGCGTCGAGCAGCGCGGCCATGCTCGGGTAGCGGTCGTCGGGGTCGACCGACAGCCCGCGGATCAGGACCCGGCGGATCCAGCGGGGGACCTTGATGAAGGGCGGCGGCTCCGAGATGTTGCCGTGGAGGACGTTGTGGGCCAGGGCCGCGAAGCTCGAGCCGGCGAAGGGCCGCTGGGTGTACAGGGCCTCGTAGAGCGCGACGCAAAACGAGAATTGATCGGTCCGCGCGTCGCTCGGCTGGCCGCGGTGCTGCTCGGGCGCCATGTAGGCCGGGGTCCCGAGGACCGCGCCGGTCCGGGTCAGCTGGATCTCATCGCTGACGCCGAGCTCGGGCGGGGCCTCGAGCTCCTCATCGTGGCCCGCTCGGTCGTCGATGGTCCGGGCGAGGCCGAAGTCGATGACCCGGGCCTCGCCCTGCGCCGTGACCAGGACGTTGTCGGGCTTGAAGTCGCGGTGGACGAGGCCGCCGGCGTGGGCCGCCGCGAGCCCGCGACCGGCGGCCTTGTAGATGTCGAGCAGGTCCTGCCAGCGGGTCACGTCGCGGTACTGAAAGCGGCCGAGGGTCCAGCCGTCGACGAGCTCCATCGCGACGTAGACCCGGCCGCGCCAGGTCCCGACCTCGTAGACGTGGATGACGTTGGGGTGGGAGATCTTGGCCAGGGCCTTGGCCTCGCGCAGCAGCCTCAGCGTCGCGTCCTCGCCGATCTTGCCATCGACGCCCTGGGGCCGGACGAGCTTGATCGCGACCTCGCGGTCGAGCTCCTCGTCGTGGGCCGCGAACACCGTGCCCATTCCGCCCTCGCCGAGGGGCCGGAGCACCCGGTACTTGCCGATGCGCTGGGCGACCTCGATGGCCTCGGCGGTCGTCCGCGCGCGGGGCGTTCGTTCGGGGCTCGGCGCGGCCGCGAGGGTCGGGTCTTCGCTCGGGCTCGCCGAGCGCGACGCCGGGTCTGGCGTGGCCGCGACGGTGTCGAGCTCGCTCGGCGGCGGGGCGGGTGTCGGCGCCGGCCCGGACTCGAGCTCGGATCGATCGTCTTCGTCGGCGTCTTCGTCGGCGTCTTCGTCGGCGGCGACGAGGGTGTCGGCGACGCCGGTCTCGCCGAGCTCGAGCCCGCTGCGATCGTCGTCGTCTGGGTCAGGCCCGGCCACGCTGCGAGTATACGGTCGCGGCCGACCTGCCCGCTTGGCGTGGAGGTGCGTCGGGGCTACGATGAGTCCGTGCTGAGCGCGACCAAGCGATCTGCCGATCGGCGTTCGACGACCGTGAGGTCGCGCTGGCAGGCGGCGAGCGAGTACGGGATCGACGTGACGCTGCTCGAGCGTAACCTCGAGCTGACGGTGACCGAGCGGCTCGAACAGCTCGAGGACATGCTGCGGACCTACTACGCCTTGCGGCCGACTGACGAGAACTGAGCGTGGCCAAGCGTCACCCTCAGCAGACCTCGGCACTGATCGAGCTGCTCGCTACCAGCGATCTCGAGTTTGCGATCATCGGGGGCGTCGCGGCGATCATGCACGGATCAGCTCGGATGACGCTCGACCTCGACATCCTTCGCGGCGGGAGTGTCTTGTGCAATTGTCTTGCCACGAGCAGGACGCCTAATAGCGGGCAATTCGAGCAGGTTGAGCATGCAGTGCGATGAAAATTTTCATTGCACTGCATATTGTTTCGTAGGGTCATCAAAAAAAGAGAGGGAGCCGCGAGCGAGCTCCCTCTCCTTGTCGAGACCTGCGCAGGCTCAGCTACAGCCGGAGGTCCCGCCGCAGCTCATGCACTTCATGCACGAGCCGTTGCGGACCAGGGTGAAGCTGCCGCAGGCGTCGCAGGCGTCGCCCTCGTAGCCCTGCATGCGCGCGCGCCGGACCTGCTCGCCGAGCTGGGCCTGGGCCTGGAGCTCGGCCGCGCGGCCGCCGTTGCCCTGGGCGCCGCTGACGGGGGTGAAGCCGGCGGCGACGCCCGAGGTCCGATCCTCGACCTCGATCTTGTGGGCATCGCTGCCGACGAACAGGTGGGCCGAGCGGGGGATGTCGGCGGTCAGCTTGAGCGGACCGGGGGTCACGACGCGCTCGGACACGACCTCCTCGTCGCGGTACTCGACCTCGTCGTCGCCGGTCGAGTCGGGCTGGAGATCCTCGGGCAGGACGTGGGCGAGGTCGGTGCGATCGAGGTAGGAGATCGCGAGCTCGCGGAAGATGTAGTCGATGATCGAGGTCGACATCTTCACGTGGGGGTGGCCGGTGACCATGCCGTTGGGCTCGAAGCGGGTGAACACGAAGGCCTCGACGTACTCCTCGAGCGGGACGCCGTACTGGAGGCCGAGGCTGATGGCGATGGCGAAGCAGTTCATCAGCGAGCGGAACGCGGCGCCCTCTTTGTGCATGTCGATGAAGATCTCGCCGAGCGAGCCATCGGAGTACTCGCCGGTGTGGATGTAGACCTTGTGGCCGCCGATGGTCGCCTTTTGCGTGTACCCGGCCCGGCGATCGGGCATCCGCCGGCGCTTGGCGAGGTAGCGGTGGACGACCTTCTTGATCACCTTCTCGACGACCTGGGGCTGGCCGCTGGCGGCCGGGGCCTGGAGGCCGTCGTCGAGCTCGTCGCCGAGGTCGTCGCTGATGTCGTCGACGATCGAGGCCGACAGCGGCTGGCTGAGCTTGCTGCCGTCGCGGTACAGGGCGATGGCCTTGAGCGCGAGGCGCCACGAGGCCATGTAGACGTCCTGGACCTCGTCGATGCTGGCCTCGTTGGGCATGTTGATGGTCTTGGAGATCGCGCCCGACAAGAACGGCTGGGCCGCGGCCATCATGTGGACGTGGGCCATGGGCCGGATGAAGCGGGTGCCGTAGCGGCCGCAGCGGTTGGCGCAGTCGAACACCGGCAGGTGCTCGTCGCGCAGGTGCGGCGCGCCCTCGACGGTCATGGTCCCGCAGACGTAGTCGTTGGCCTGCTGGATCTGCTCGGCGCTAAAGCCGAGGGCCGCGAGCAGGTTGAAGCCGGGGTCGCCGAGCTGGGCTTCGCTGAGGCCGAGGGTCTCGCGGCAAAACTCGTCGCCGAGGCTGTAGCGGTTGAACGCGAACGACAGCTCGAAGGCGCCGTTGAGCTCGGACTCGACCCGGGCGATCACGTCTTGGGTGAAGCCCTTGGCCTTGAGGTCGCCGTGGGTGATCGCCGGCGAGCCGACCAGGGTCCCGGCGCCCTTGCAGTAGCGGACGATGTCCTGGATCTGGCTGTCGGTGTAGCCGAGCCGACGCAGGGCGCCGGGGACCGACTGGTTGATGATCTTGAAGTAGCCGCCGCCGGCGAGCTTCTTGAACTTGACGAGGGCGAAGTCGGGCTCGATGCCGGTCGTGTCGCAGTCCATGACCAGGCCGATGGTCCCGGTCGGGGCGATCACGGTGACCTGGGCGTTGCGGTAGCCCGAGGTCTCGCCGCGCTGCAGCGCGTCGTCCCAGACCCCGCGGGCGGCGCTGAGCAGGTAGTCGGGGCAGCGGCGGGCGTCGATGCCCTGGGGCGCGGTGTGGAGCTGCTCGTACTCGGACTTGGGCGCGTCGTAGGCCGCGCGGCGGTGGTTGCGGATGACCCGCAGCATCGCGTCGCGGTTGGCCTCGTAGCCGGGGAAGGGCCCGTGCTCGGCGGCGAGCTCGGCCGAGGTCGCGTAGCAGGTCCCGGTCATCAGCGCGCTGATGCCCCCGCAGATCGCGACGGCCTCGTCGGAGTCGTAGGGCACGCCGCGGACCATGAAGTAGGTGCCCATGTTGGCGTAGCCGAGGCCGAGGGTCCGAAACTTGTAGCTCAGCGCGGCGATCTGCGGGCTCGGGAACTGGGCCATGAGGACCGAGATCTCGAGCACGATGGTCCACAGCCGGCAGGCGTGCTGGATGGCCTCGACGTCGAAGTCCCCGTCTTGACTCCCGCCCAACTCCATGAACTTCATGAGGTTGAGCGACGCGAGGTTGCAGGCCGTGTCGTCGAGGAACATGTACTCGGAGCACGGGTTGCTGGCGTTGATCCGGCCGTCGGTCGGGCAGGTGTGCCAGTCGTTGATGGTCGTGTCGAACTGGAGGCCGGGGTCGGCGCAGCTCCAGGCCGAGTAGGCGATCTTGCCCCACAGCTCGCGGGCCCGGAGCGTGCGGCTGACCTTGCCGTCGGTCCGGCGGGTCAGGTCCCAGGTCCCGTCGTCCTCGACGGCGTGGAGGAAGTCGTCGACGATGCGGACCGAGTTGTTGGAGTTTTGGCCCGAGACGGTCCCGTAGGCCTCGGAGTCCCAGCCGGTCGTGTACTCGTCGAATTCGATCTCGCGCGCGCCCTGGCGGGCCAGCTGGACCGCCCGCTGGATGTAGTTCTCGGCGACCTGATCCTTGCGGGCCTTCTTGATCGCCTTGCGCAGCGGTCCGTTCTTGCGCGGGTCGAAGCGCGCGTCGTCGACGAGCTCGGCGTCGGTGATGTGGCAGGCGCGGATGATCTGGTTGAGGTGGTGGTTGCAGATCCGCGAGCCGGTCACGAGCGCCGCGACCTTTTGCTCCTCGACGACCTTCCAGTCGATGTACTGCTCGATGTCGGGGTGGTCGATGTCGACGACGACCATCTTGGCCGCGCGCCGGGTCGTGCCGCCGCTCTTGATCGCGCCCGCGGCCCGATCGCCGATGCGCAGGAAGCTCATCAGCCCGCTCGAGCGCCCGCCGCCCGACAGCGGCTCGCCCTCGCCGCGGATGCGCGAGAAGTTGGACCCGGTGCCCGAGCCGTACTTGAACAGCCGGGCCTCGCGGACCCACAGATCCATGATGCCCGACTCGCCGACGAGGTCGTCGTCGACGCCCTGGATGAAGCAGGCGTGGGGCTGGGGGTGCTCGTAGGCGCTCGTCGACTTGAGCAGCTCGCCCGACTCGGGGTCGCAGTAAAAGTGGCCCTGGGCCGGGCCCGAGATCCCGTAGGCCCAGTGGAGCCCGGTGTTGAACCACTGCGGGCTGTTGGGCGCGGCCCGCTGGCTCGCGAGCATGGTGACGAGCTCGTCGAAGAAGGCCCGGGCCCCGGCCTCGTCCTCGAAGTAGCCGTGCTTGAAGCCCCAGTAGGTCCAGCAGCCGGCGAGGCGCTCGAACACCTGGCGGCTGTCGGTCTCGCCGGTCGTGCGCTCGGCCTCGGGCAGCTCGGCGAGGGCCTCTTCGTCGGGCTCGCTACGCCACAGCCACTCGGGCACGTCGTCCTCGGGCACGCGGCGCAGGGCCACGGGCACGCCGGCGCGGCGGAAGTATTTTTGCGCGAGGATGTCGACGGCGACCTGCGACCAGCCGCGGGGCACCAACATGTCCTTGGCCTCGAACACCAAGGACCCGTCGGGGTTGGTGATGCGGGAGCTGCGGGCTTCGAACTCGATGCCCTCGTAGGGGCGCTCGGAGGTACGGGTGAACAGACGGCTGATCTTCATGGCGCGGCTTGGTCGTGGTGGGGAGGGGAGAGAGGCTGGGGAGCAGGGCAGTAGACGCGGGCAGGCGCGCGAGAGCGACGAGTATCCCGGGCGGCTTTGGTGGAGCCGCTGATCTGGTCGGCCGGGGGCCGTCCGAGGCGTCTGGATGTGGGGGGTGGCGGGAGGAGGTAGCGCCGATGGCACTGGATCACGAGGGCCGTGCCTCCACCGGGGTTTGTGAGTTTCCCCGGTCCGCCGAGCACGGCCGTGGTCCGACCCACATGTTGGGGTCGGGGGCCTACACAACCACAACATGTGGTGTGTCGCAAGAACTCTGCG
>JGI12210J13797_10043946_pt1 | contig 11410 bp, 10 predicted proteins | sample ElkSlonscriptome_3_FD_13797 | JGI IMG/M metagenome (IMG submission 13797) | reverse complement strand
GGTCAGCTTCGAGCAGCCCCGCGAGGACTGCATCTGCGGCGAGGGGCTGGGCAACTGCTCCGCCTTCTGCAGCACCTACTTCGTCACCGCCGACAACGCCAGCGACGAGGAGTTCGGGCTGTACCAGGGCCTGCCCCAGGCCGGCAGCTGGCTGGAGGGCGACGATCCCACCAACGTCGACGATGGCCCGATCGGCCTCATCGACACCGTCGACGAGCGCGACCGGATCGCCCAGTGTGCCGTGCGCAACCTGAGCGAGCACCTGCTGGGGCGCGAGCTGGGTGCCGACGACCTCGAGTGGATGCAGGGGCACGCCCGCGCCTTTGAAGAGAGCGGCTACGTCTACACCGATCTCGTGCGGCGCTTGGTGAACGACGAGCGCTACCGGACCATCCGCTGAGCATCGAGGGCGCCGCCCGGGACGGTGCGCCCGGGACGGTGCGCCCGGGACGGTGCGCCCGGGACGGTGCGCCCGGGACGGTGCGCCCGGGACGGTGCGCCCGGGACGGTGCGCCCGGCTCAGGACGTGGCCAGGCCGCGGAACCACGTGGGCAGGGTGGTGTCCTTGCCCGCCTGCTCGAGGCGCTCGATCGCCTCCTTCATCTCCTCCACCTTCTTGCCCTGCTCGTCGAGCACCACGAACAGGGGGTAGGTGCCCTTGGTCGAGTCCCAGCGCTGGCGCAGCGCCTCGAACTCGTTCATGCGCAGGGCCTTCTCCCAGTCCTCCTCCACCAGCTCGAGGATCCGGATGTGCCCGATGTCGTCGGCGGGGTGGAGGTTGCCCAGCTCCAGCTCCAGCCGGCGGCATCGCTCGCACCACTCCGCCGAGAACAGCATCGCCACCTGCTTGCCCTCGGCCTTGGCCTGGGCGTGCATGCGGTCGAACACCTCCACCAGCGGCTGGCCGTCGACGGGCCGCAGCCGGCGGAGGTCATAGCCGATCTCCGCGCTGCGCTCGGAGGCGGCCGGCGTCGGGGCCTCGGCCGCCTCGGCCACGGCCGCCTCCGCCGCGCTGCCATCGGTGCCACACGACGGAAGCCACGACAGCCCGAGCATGGCCAACAGGAGGTGATGCGCTCGCATGGTCCGTTCCTTGTGCCGCGAGCGACGGGGCCCGGTCAACCCTGCCGGAGGCCTCGGGGGCCTCGGGGGCCTCGGGGGCCTCGGGGGCCTCGGGGTCTCGGGCCGGGCGGTCGGGCTGCCCGCCGAGCGCGCCGCCGGCGAGCCGCCGCCGCCGCGCCGCTACTGATCCCCCAGCCACTCCACCCGGTACAGATCCAGGCGCCGGTCTTGCGAGTTGCGCACCGAGCCCTGGCTCCGCAGCTCCTTGAGGTCGTCGAGGTCCACGTCGACGATGAGCGTGGTCTCCGTGTTGGGCGTGGCCTCCGCCATGACCGCGTCGTGGGGGAACGCGAAGTCCGACGGCGAGAACACGGCCGTCTGCGAGTACTGGATGTCCACGTTCTCCACCTTGGGCAGCGAGCCCACGCTCCCGGTGATGGCCACGTAGCACTCGTTCTCGATCGCCCGGGCCTGCGCGCAGCGGCGCACGCGGAGGTAGCCGTTCTTGGTGTCCGTCCAGAACGGCACGAACAGGATCTCCATGCCCTTCGTCGACAGGATCCGCGCCAGCTCCGGGAACTCCACGTCGTAGCAGATCAAGATGCCCACCCGGCCCACGTCGGTGTCGAACACCCGCAGGCGCGAGCCGCCCTGCACCCCCCAGTACGCGCTCTCGTCGGGGGTGATGTGCAGCTTGTACTGCGCGTCCCAGGTGCCGTTGCGGCGCAGCAGGTACGACACGTTGTACAGCGCTCGGTCGCGGTACAGCGGCAGCGAGCCCGCGATCACGTTGATGTTGTACGACACGGCCAGCTTCAGCATCGCGTCGCGCAGGTCCTCGGTGTACGAGGCCAGCTTGCGCATCGCCTCCGGCGCGGGCAGGTCGCCGTGCCCCACCAGAAGCGGCGTGCTGAAGAACTCGGGGAACAGCGCGAAGTCGGCCTTGTAGCTGGCCAGCGTGTCGATGAAGAACTCGATCTGCTGCTCGAGCGTCTCCACGTTGGCGATGGCGCGCATCTGCCACTGCACCGTGCCCAGCCGCACCACCCGCTTCTTCTCGCCGATGAGCGGCGACTTGCGGGCCTCGTAGTAGATGTTGTCCCAGCGCAGCAGCGTCGCGTAGCCGCCCGAGGAGCGGTCGTCGGGCCAGTAGTCCACCAGCACCCGCATCACGTGGAAGTCGTTGGCGAGCTGGAAGCTGAGGATCGGGTCGTAGATCTCGCGGCGCTGCACCAGCCCGATGTACTGGCGGGGCGTCATCGTGTCGGGCTGCTGGGAGAACCCCGGGATCCGCCCGCCGGCCACCACCGCCTTGAGGTTGAGCTTCTCGCACAGCTCCTTGCGCGCGTCGTACAGCCGCCGACCCAGGCGCATCCCCTGGTACTTGGGGTCCACGAAGATGTCCATTCCGTACAGCACGTCGCCGTTCGGATCGTGGGTGCTGATGTAGCCGCGCTCGGTGATCTCCTCGTACGTATGGGCGTCGCCGAAGCGGTCGTAGTCGACCACCAGCGACAGCGCGGCCGCGACCACCCGGCCGCGGTCCTCGATGCAGATCTGCCCCTCGGGGAAGCGCCCCAGCTGGGCCCGGAACTGCTCGGGCAGCCACCCGCCGCCCATCGACGCATACACCTCGTCCATGATCCGCTTGACGTCGGGATAGTCCTCGGGCCGCAGGTAACGAAGCTCGAGCACCATGTCGTCTTCGTTCGCCGCGCGCCCGGGCTCGTCCCCCGAGCCGGACGCCGAGGAGGAAGAGGAGGGAGGCCTGGTCATCACGGCATCTTGCAAGGCCCGTCGCCCGTTCTCAAGCCACCGACCACGGCGCGACGAAGCCGCCGCCGCGAAGGCGCAACGGATCGAACACGGCACCGCGGGGGCGATGCAGCAAGAGCCGCCGCCCGGGGGACGGCGCGACGAACGAAGCCGCCGCCCGGGGGACGGCGCGACGAACGAAGCCGCCGCCGAGCGGCGGCGCAACCAAATGAAGACGCCGCCCGAGGGGGCGGCGTGTGGGACGACCCGAGGTCGGCGTGCTCAGGGGACGGTGATCGCCCGCTCGCGATCTCGAGAGGATCGCATCGCGTCCCGGCGCGCCGGGACCAGGCTCAGCTCGCCGGGGTGGCGGGAGCCGGATCGGGATGACGCCGCAGCAGGCGAGCGACGGTCTCGGTGGGCAGGGCGCCCACGCCCAGCCAGTACTGCACGCGCGCGTGGTTCAGCTCGACGCGGGACGGATCCACGTTGGGGTTGTACGTGCCGAGCTTCTCGAGGAAGCGACCGTCCCGCGGGGAGCGGGCGTCGGCGGCGACGATGCGGTAGAAGGGGCGCTTCTTGGCGCCTGCGCGGGCAAGCCTGATCTTCACGGCCATGGTCGGTATCCTCGTCGTCGGGTCGATCGAAGGAGCGGGAAGCTAGCGGCCGGGCGCCGGGGCGTCAAGCCATCGATCCCCCGCCCGGTCACGCCCCGGTCTCGTCTCGGATTGGGGCGCCCGAGATCGGCGCGCCAGGCCGCCCGCATCCGTCGATCCTCCGCGATCCTCCGCGATCCTCCGCGATCCTCCGCGATCCTCCGCGATCGACGCCCGGCCACGCGTCCTCACGCGCCTCTCGGGGGCCCCTCGGGGGCCCTGCGCCCTCGTTCAGCCCCCGCTGGCCGCGTCGGCGGCACTCGGGGCGATGCAGCGCAGCTTCTCGAACATCTGCATCACCTCGGAGGGTCCGAGCAGCGCGGGGTCGGGCACGCGGACGCCCGTCGCGTGGTACGCGTCCTGCTTCTCTCGCTGGCCGTCGGTGCTGCTCATCGTCGCTTGCCTGCGGCCCATCACCGCCTGCACGAACTCCTGGCGCACGATGATCGACTTGAGCGCCTCGGCCTCCGCCGGGCTGCGGAGCATCCGGATCATCAGATCCTCGTTGAACTCGAGCTTCCCGTTGATGTTCGCCACCGCGATCGACCGCGTCAGCGGGTCGCTGTCCTTGGAGACCTCGTCGAGCACCGCCATCAGCTCGGCGAAGAGCTGCTGGGTGTGCTCGTAGCTCACGCCCGGCCCGAGGCTCCACGGGACCTGCTTGGGCGGTCCCTGGAACGCCTCGATCGCCTCGCCGGTCCGGGTGATCGCCTGCCCGATCTCGCCGCCGAGGTCCTGGAAGAAGTCCCGGCGCTGGGTCTGCCGCTGGTAGATGGAGTCGATCGGCGGGCGGTACACCGGGGCGATGTCCAGCCGCTGCAGCCGAAACTGGCTCACGGAGCGCCCCAGCCCCGCGCGATTGATCCGTCGTGCTCCCCCTCGTCGTGCTCCGCCTCGTCCCATTCGTTCGACCTCCTACCCCAGTAGCCGCCCCCATGTGGAAGATGGTTCCCAAGAAACTTCGACTCGGGCGGTCCCGCGCAGATCTGGGCGGAGATCCGAACGCCGATCTGCGCTCATCCCGCGGCACTTCCGTCCGCGGGAGGTTGCCTCCGTCGGTGGATCGCGCAATTTTCCGTTCGCCATGGCACTGCCCTTCCGCCTCGTGACCCTCGTCTGCTCTCCGCCCACCGTCCTCGGAGCGCTGCTGGTCCTGGGCACCGCCTGCGGCACCGGTCAGAACAAGAACAAGACCGGCGAGGTCGGCGAGGCCGGCGAGGCCGGCGAGGCCGGCGAGGCCGGGGAGGGCACCAAGCCGCCGCCCGCCGCCGAGCGCGTGGAGTTCGATCTCTTCGTCTTCGGCCGCGTCCGCGGCACGATCGCGCCCTGCGGCTGCACCACCGAGCCGCTGGGCGGGCTTCAGTACGCCTTCGGCTACATCGAGGCCCACTCGCAGCCCAAGGCCCGCCTCGTGCTCGAGCCCGGCTCGTTCCTCTATCCCGCTCCCGACACCCCCGAGTGGCCCGCCGACGAGCAAGGCTGGACCCAGGCCCAGCAGCGCGCCGAGGCCCTCCAGGGTCGCTTCGCCGCCCTGGGCGACGCGCTGGTCAGCGGGCTGGGGCCCATCGACGTGCGATCGCCCACGGGCGTGGCCGCGGTCGCGGCCCATCCGCTCCCGCGGGTCGTCGCCAACCTCTCCGCGCCCGCCGCGGGCCTGGGCGAGCTGCCTGCGCACCGCATGGTCACCCTCGAGGCCAGCGGCACCACCCTGCAGGCGGGCGTGACCGCGGTCGTCGATCCCAGCCGCCCCGAGGCCGCGCGCCTAGGCGCCCTGAGCGATCCCCTCGTCGCTCTCCGGCAGCAGGTGAAGGCCATGCGCTCCGCCGGGGCCGGGCTCACCGTCGCCATGGCCCACGGCGACCGGGCCTTTGCCGAGCAGATCGCCCGCGAGGTCGACGACCTCGACATCGTGGTCGTGGGCGTCGTCGACGACCTCGAGCGCCAGCGCCTCGGCGAGGCCACCGGGCAGCTGTCGGGCACGTACATCGTCGAGCCCGGCGAGCAGCTCCAGAGCATCACCCACCTCACCCTCTCGGTCGCGCCCGGCCAGCCCGTCGTGCCCCGCACCGAGGCCTGGGTGGTCCGGCCGCCGCGCGCGGTGCAGGAGGCCGAGCATCAGCGGGTGGAGGAGCGCCTGGCCAAGTTCCAGGCCGATCCCAGCGCCGACCCGGCCTTCATCGCCCGGCTTCAGGCCGAGCGCGACGCCCTGAAGGCCACCCTCGACGGCAAGGGCAGCGGCGACGCGGCGGCCGAGCCCGTGCTCGCCGTCTTCGACCAGGTCAAGGTCACCTGCAAGCTGCCCGTCGACGGCCAGGCCGGCGAGCGGCTCACCACCTACACCGCCTGGGTGGCCACCCAGAACGAGGCCTTCTACGCGGGCAAGACCCCGCCGCCACCGCCCAAGGGCACCCCCGGCTACGCCGGCGTCGGGGAGTGCGAGACCTGCCACGAAGAGGCGGTCGAGTTCTGGCGCACCACCGTGCACGCCAGCGCCTACCAGACCCTCGTCGACACCAACCAGCAGTTCGATCTGGCGTGCGTGGGCTGTCACGTCACCGGCTTCCGCGAGCCCGGCGGCAGCGAGGTGGTGGAGAACGCCGGCCTGCGCGACGTGCAGTGCGAGGTCTGCCACGGCCCCGGCACCTTCCACGTCGAGGAGCCCGAGGCCCCGCGCGGCGGCGCCCAGCGCATCCGGCTGGAGGCCTCCGCCTCGGTCTGCGGCACCTGCCACACCCCCGAGCACTCCGACACCTTCGACTACGTGGCCTACATGCGCGACGTGCTCGGCGAGGGCCACGGCGCCGAGGCTCGCGCCGCGCTGGGCGACGGCCCCACCGGGGCCGAGCTGCGGGCGGCGGGCTTGGCCGCCGCCGGCGGCAAGTGCAAGAAGATGTGAGCCCGCCGCGGGGGGCGGGCTGGCCAAACCCGGCCGGTGATGCCACAAGGGACCGATGAGCGCTCCAGGCTCGCCGGTCGCCTCGCCGCAGCGCAAGGTCTACTTCGTCTCGCTGGGCTGTCCCAAGAACCAGGTCGACACCGAGGTCATGCTCGGCGTCGTGCAGGGGGGCGGCCACCAGCTGGTCGACGACGCCGCCGAGGCCGACACCCTCGTGGTCAACACCTGTGGCTTCATCGACGCCGCCAAGGAGGAGTCGATCGACACCATCCTCGAGCTGGCCCAGCTCAAGGCCGACGCCTCCCCCGGCGCGCCCAAGACCCTCGTGGTCGCCGGCTGCCTCAGCCAGCGCTACCCCGACCAGCTCGCCCAGGAGATGCCCGAGGTCGACCACTTCCTCGGCTCGGCCGATCAGCTGGGGCTGTCCCGCGTGCTGTCGGGCCAGGCCCCCCGCATGGGCGTCACCGCCCTGAGCCGGCGCGCCTACCTCTACGACCACACCACCGCGCGGCCGATCACCGGGCCCCGCCATCGCGTCTACGTGAAGATCGCCGAGGGCTGCGACCGCCCCTGCGGCTTCTGCATCATCCCCCAGCTGCGCGGCGCCCAGCGCAGCCGCAGCGTGTTCTCGGTGGTCGAGGAGGTGCACGCCCTGGTCGACCGCGGCGCCCGCGAGGTGTGCCTGGTGGCCCAGGATCTCACCCTCTACGGCAAGGACCTCGAGCCCCGCGCCACCCTCGAGCAGCTGCTCGACGCCCTGGTCCAGATCAACGGCCTGCGGTGGATCCGGCTGCACTACGCCTATCCCACCGCCGTCACCGACGGGCTCATCGAGCGGATCGCCCACCAGCCCAAGGTCGCCACCTACCTCGACGTGCCCATGCAGCACGTCGACTCCGACGTGCTCAAGAAGATGCGCCGCGGCTACGGCGAGGCCCAGGTGCGCGGCCTGGTCGAGCGCCTGCGCGACCCCGCCCGGGTAGGCGACGCCCATGTCTGGCTGCGCACCACCATGCTCGTGGGTCACCCCGGCGAGAGCGACGAGGCCTTCGGGCGCCTGCGCGACTTCGTGGCCGAGGGCCAGATCGACCACCTCGGCGTGTTCCCCTGGTCGCGCGAGGAGGGCACCGTCTCCGCGCTCCAGCCCGGCCGGGTCGATCCTTCGCTGGCCCAGGAGCGCGCCGCCGAGATCATGGCCCTCCAAGCGGAGATCCGCGCGGCCAAGCACGCCGAGATGATCGGCCGCACCCTCGAGGTGCTCGTCGACGGCCCCAGCGAAGAGCACCCCTGGCTGCTCGACGGCCGCCACGAGGGCCAGGCCCCCGAGATCGACGGCACCACCATCCTCACCAACGGCGAGGCGCGGCCCGGCGATCTGGTCCAGGCCAAGGTCGTCCAGGCCACCGCCCACGATCTGGTCGCCTCGCTCGATCTCGACGCCGAGCCCGAAGACATCGAGCTCGACGGCTGAGGTCGCCTCGCTCGATCTCGACGCCGAGCCCGAAGACATCGAGCTCGACGGCTGAGGTCGCCTCGCTCGATCTCGACGCCGAGCCCGAAGACATCGAGCTCGACGGCTGAGGTCGCCTCGCTGGATTCTCGACGCCGAGCCGAAGTCTTCGAGCCTCGACCGCTGAGATCTCCTCCCCCTGGGGGCTCGCCTCCGTGCCACCGAATGGCGGTCGTGGCCCCGGAATTCCGGCCCGAACGCGGGTCTCGGCCGTGCACGGCCGTTCGCACGGGGTGGCACGGGGTCGGCTTCGGACCCCCGTGGATCGGATCGCCAGCGCCCGCCCCCGTCCGAGCCGAGCGCCGAATTCGGGCGTGGGGGACGGAGTGGCGCATTGAATTCGGGCCCGTGGCCGCGCTCCGGTCTGGCCTCGAGGGCACGCCTCAGCGCGCAGCCGGCGACGCATGGTGCCTCCCTCGGCCCGGCCCGCGCCCGATCGAAGACGGGATGGCTTTGGTTCACGATTGCGACGCGATGGCGCTCACCGTTCTTTGCTCGGGGGTCGCGCATGTGGGATGCTCCCGTAACGATCGGCTCTTCCTTCTCCGAACGCGTCCCTCGCGCATACCTCCTGCTCTGGAGCCAAACTCATGTCATCCGTCTCTCTCAAGGAACTGGTCGAATTCCTGGCCAAGTCGCTGGTCGACCGCCCCGAAGAAGTCGAAGTCACCGAGATCTCCGGTGAGCAGACCGTCGTTCTCGAGCTTCGGGTCGCCAAGGAAGATCTCGGCAAGGTCATCGGCAAGCAGGGGCGCACGGTCAAGGCCATGCGCGCCATCTTGTCGGCGGCGTCTTCCAAGGTGCGCAAGCGCGCGGATCTCGAGATCCTCGAATAGCGCCCCGTTTCCTCGTCCCGAACGACGCTCCGGGTCCTCGACCAGGAAGCCATGACACGGCCAGCAGACGGGCCTTCCGCGTCGGCGCTCGTGGTCGGCTACATCGCCGCCGCCCACGGCGTGCACGGCGGGCTGCGCGTGCACCTGCACGACCCCGCCTCCGAGGCGCTCGCCTCCGGCCGGGCGATCGTGCTGCGTCGCGGCGACCAGCCCGCTGGCCGCTTCGTCATCGACGCCGTCGCCTCGGTGCCGGGCAAGCCCAACCGCCGGCGCATCACCCTCGAGGGGCTGACCTACCGCGACGAGGCCGAGGCGCTGCGCGGCTGCGAGGTGCTCGTCGAGCGCGACCAGCTGCCGCCCCTGGCCGACGACGAGTTCTACCTCGCCGATGTCGTCGGTCGTGCCGTGCAGCGGCAGCGGGAGGGCGGGCCCCAGCACCTCGGCGAGGTCGTCGGCGTCATCAGCCACGGCATGCAGGATCTCTTCGAGGTGCGGTGGCGCGATCCCAGCGGCCGCGCCCACGACTGGCTGCTGCCCGTCGTCTCCCCCCTGCTGGTCGACGTGGGGCCGCAGCGCGTGCTGGTCGATCTGCCGCACGGCATGCTGCCCGAGGCCCTCGAAGTCGACGACGACGGCGAAGACGACGAAGACGGCGACGACGAGGAGCGCGGCGGGTGAGCGAGCCGGGGTCGATGGAGTCGCGCTCCTGCTTCGAGGTCTTCACCCTGTTCCCCGCCGCCATCGAGGGCTTCTGCGCCGCCGGCTTGCTCGGCCGGGCCATCGAGCACGGCCACGTGGAGGTGCGGGCCACCGACTTCCGCGACTTCACCACCGATCGTCACCGCAGCGCCGACGACTCGCCCTTTGGCGGCGGCGCGGGCATGGTGCTCAAGCCCGGCCCCGTGGTCGACGCCCTCGAGCACGTCGCCCGCGAGCGCGGCCCCTTCCATCGCGTGCTGCTCACCCCGTCCGCGCCCCGCTTCGATCAGCGCGTCGCGGCTCGGCTGGCGGCCATGCCCCGCATCGGCCTGCTGTGTGGGCGCTACGAGGGCATCGACGATCGCGTGCGCGAGCACTACGTCGACGAGTGCCTCTCGCTGGGTGACTTCGTGCTCAACGGCGGCGAGGTGGCGGCGCTGGCCATCATCGAGGCCGTCGCGCGCCTCGTGGAGGGCGTGGTGGGCAACCCCGCCTCGGTGCGCGACGACAGCTTCGGCCGCCAGGGGCACGCCGGCCTGCTCGAGCACCCCCACTACACCCGCCCCGCCGACTTCCGCGGCCACGCCGTGCCGCCCGTGCTGCTCGGCGGCGACCACCAGGCCATCGCGCGCTGGCGGCATCAGCAGGCCCTGCGCCGCACCTGGGCCCTGCGCCCCGATCTGCGGCCCCATCCTCGGCTCGCGCCCGAGCACCCCGTCTACCTCGCGGTCGATCCCTCCGCGCGGCCCGACGCCGCCGCCCTCGCCGACGTCGTGCGCGAGCATCGGGTCGCCGGCCTCATCGTCATCGGGGCCGCCCCCGATCAGCTCCCCCCGTGGCTTCGCGACACCGGCGGTCGGGCCTCGGTCGTGCTCCTCGACGACGCCCGGGCGCTGCGTCGGCGCTTGCGACGCGGAGGGCAGGGAGAGCCCCGCTTCGTCCTCCTGCGCGGCCAGGGGCCCTCCCGCGCGGCCGTAGCCGGCTCGGCGCCGGTCTGCGAGCGCTCCGAGGCCCTGCTCGACGCCCTGGCCGCCGACGCTCCCGACGCGTCGCTCGGGCCCCTGGTGCTCTGGCTCGGACCGGGGCCCGAGCCTCGCGGGATGCCGATCCACGCGATCTACGCGCCCGGCGCAGGGGACGATCTCACACCGCCCGCCCAGCCCGGCCCGCCCCCAGGACTTGCGATCGACGGCGCGATCGCCCAAAGTCGCCAGCCCCGTCCGCCCACCGCCTCGCTGGCTCACGCCGCGTTGACGCAGCTGCGGGATCGCGGGTAACAACGCCCGCCCGCGCCCCGGCTAAGGAGATCTCATGAGCTTCACTTCTCCCATCATCCAAGGGATCGAGAACGCCCACCTTCGCACCGACTTGCCCGAGTTCCGCGCTGGCGACACGGTCAAGGTGCATGCCCTCATCTCCGAGGGCGGCAAGGAGCGCGTGCAGATCTTCGAGGGCGTGTGCATCCATCGCAAGCGCGGTGGTGCTCGTGGCTCGTTCACCGTTCGCAAGGTCTCGCATGGCGTCGGGGTCGAGCGCGTGTGGCCCGAGGCCTCGCCGCTGGTGACCAAGGTCGAGCTGGTCAACCGCGGTCGCGTGCGCCGGGGCAAGCTCTACTACCTCCGCTCGCTGCGGGGGAACGCGGCGCGCATCCGGACCAAGCTGGGCACCTACGCCTCGGCGCTCACCGTCTCCGAGCCCGAGCCGGCCGCCGTCGCCGAGGCTCCGGCCGAGAACACGCCGGAGTAGCGCCCCGTGGCCGGCCCGCCCCGGGGCTCCACGCGAGACCGGGGGCGCGCGGCCGAGCACGCGGTCGCCGAGCACCTGGTCGCGCACGGCCTGGAGATCGTCGAGCGCAACTACACCTCGGCTGGCGCCGAGCTCGACCTGATCGCTCGCGAGGAGGACCCCCAGGGTCGTCCCGTGATCGTGTTCGTCGAGGTCCGCAGCCGAGCGACGGATCGCCTGGGCTCGCCGCTCGAGACCGTCGATCGCACCA
>JGI12210J13797_10023213_pt1 | contig 11412 bp, 8 predicted proteins | sample ElkSlonscriptome_3_FD_13797 | JGI IMG/M metagenome (IMG submission 13797) | reverse complement strand
GGTTGGGATGGGCATTGCCCATGCGGCCCGGGGTCACCCCGCTCACGAGGTAGTTCTGCGCCTGGTTCACCAGCGCGGACGCGAGGCAGTCTTGCAAGGCGACGTCGAGCCGCTGGCCCTCCCCCGTCTGGTCGCGGGCCCTCAGCGCCGCCAGGATCCCGCCCATCGCGAAGAGTCCCGTCACCACGTCGACGATGGCCACCCCCACTTTCGTGGGCGGGCCATCCGGTTCGCCGGTGATGCTCATGAGGCCTCCCATGGCCTGCACGAGGACATCGTAGCCCGGCCGGTCGGCGTCGGGCCCACCGGGGCCGAAGCTGGAGATCGCGCAGTAGACGAGACGTGCATGGTGGCGGGAGAGGGCTGCGTGATCTGCCCCGAGCCGCTCGGCGACCGCGGGCTGGAAGTTGTGCACGACCACGTCGACCCGACGCGCCAGCTGACCGAGGACCTCCTGGCCCGCCGAGCTCGTCAGATCGAGGCTGAGACTCCGCTTGTTGCGATTGACGCTGTGGAAGTAGGCGGCGTCCTCACCCGCGAAAGGAGGCCCCCAGCGGCGGGTGTCGTCGCCCACCCCGGGGCGCTCGATCTTGATCACCTCTGCGCCCAGATCGCCGAGCAGCATGGTGCAGTAGGGTCCCGCCAGAACCCGGGAGAGGTCGAGCACCTTCACGCCGTCGAGCGCACCCGTCATGGGGCGAACCCTACCAGGAGACCCAGAGCCGCGCGCCCCAGGGGCCCAGCCCAACCTCGGCGTGCGGAGGCTCCGCGCAGGTCAGCCAGTGTAGAGGTGAGCCCATAGCAGCAGCATCGTCACGAGCGCGACGATCAGCGCCACCGCCGCCCCGTAGATCACCGTGGATCCTCCCGAGGCCAGGACTGCGGCCGACGACGCGGGCTCGAACTCTCGCTGCGTCTCGATGCGCCGGGCCACGAGCTGAGGCCGCCTCTGGGTGGGAGGCTCTTCCTCCTCGTCTTCGGCCGCATCGCGAAGCGCGTCTTCGTTCATCACCGCGGTCGACTCGACGGCGAAGCTTTCGCCGAAGCGCTCGCGGGACTCGGGCTCTCGCTCCTCTCCGGTCAGGTCGTCGTCGAATCCATCGAAGGGGCCCGAGCCGGGCGCGGCGGGGATGCTCCCCCCGCCCTCCGCGCTGCTCAGCTCGTCGGTCACGTGGTGGCCCTCGGCGTTGGCGCAGAGGATGAGCGCTCGCGCCATCTCCTTCGCGCTCTTGAACCGCTCGTCCGCCTCGGCGTGAAGCGCGCGCCGCATCCATCCGTCGAGCGCGTCGGATGTGCCCGGCAGTTGGCTCTGAAGAGAGCGCAGCTCGCCGTAGGCTTGCTGCATCCAGATGGGCCGCTCGGGGTCGTCCTCGTCGAAGGGCAGCTCGCCCGTGAGGGCGTAGAACGTGACCACGCCGAGCGAGTAGAGGTCGGAGCGGTGGTCGAGGTCCTTTCGACCGATCCACTGCTCGGGACTCATGAACTCGGGCGTGCCGACCACCATGCCCTGCGCGGTCATGTCGAGCCTCCGTGACGGACTACGGTCTTTCGCGATGCCGAAGTCGAGCACCTTGACGAAGAGCTCGTAGTCCTCGTCGTCGAGGAGAAAGATGTTGTCGGGCTTGATGTCGCGGTGCACGACCGACAGCACGTGGGCGCGGTGCAACACCTTGGCGATCTGTGCCACCACGTGGGTGGCCTCGGCTATCGAGAGCGGTCCTTCGCGCTCGATCCGGTCGGTCAGCGTCTCTCCCTCGAGCAGCTCCATCACCATGAAGGGCGTGCCCGCTGCGGTCTCGCCCTGGTCGAAAGCCTGGACCGCATGAATGCTGCGAAGCCGCGCCGCGATGCTGGCTTCTCGCTGGAACCGCGTGCGCAGGCTCGGTACGTCGTGGGCAAGCTCCGGGTCGATGAACTTGACGGCGACCCGGGCCTCGAGCCGCAGGTGCTCGGCGGTCCAGACGCTCCCCATGCCGCCGCGTCCGAGCTCGGTGAGGAGCCGAACGTTATCGTTGATCATTTGGCCCGGGGCCAGCTCTTCGTCTGTACGCGCCACGATTCCACTGCTCGCACTGCGACGGACATGAGGGCCCGGTGCAGTAGGCTCCGACACGAGTGTACGGGACGATGTCCGATGCCCCCCCTCTGCCCCCCCGACAGGATCCTGCTCTCGTATGTTCCCCACGCCATGGCTGATGCACACGCAGCGGTTGGCGTTCAGGCTATGACGGTGTCAGCCTGCTGCCCGACACGGCACCGGTTCGGGTCTGCGCCCGAGAAGCGCCCGCGCCAGGTCGCGCATCTCGTCGAGGCGCTCTGCTGCGCCGGCCACGCCGAGTAGCGTGAGGTCGATCGCAGCCTCGAAGTCGCGCACCGGTGCGCGCGCCACCATGTCGGGGTCCTCGGTCAGCTTGGCGGCCAGGTAAACCGCGGTCCGCACGCCGACGACACCTTCGTCGATTCGCTCGGGTCGATGCTGCAAGCCAACGGCCTCGACCACCACCTGGGGCAGGCCCCAGAGTCCGAGCAGGAATGCCCCCACATCGGCGTCGGTTACCCCCAAGACGTTGTGCTGGGCCTCTGCGGGCGACAGGTCCTGGGCCATGGCTTGCTTGAAGCAGTGTTCGAGCACTTTGGGCGATCGCGCCGCGAGGACCATTCGGCCGACCTCGTGCACGATCGCCGCGATGTAAGCCACGTCCGCCATCTCGGGATCGGTGACGAGCTGCCGCGCAAGGGTGGCGGCGATGAGACCACGACGCTGCGACGCCTCCATCGAGTACCCCCGCACCTTGGTCTTGAAGATCTGCACGATCCCGTGCTGGAGCACGAGAGCCCGCATCTGCCCGAGGCCGATGGCCATGACCGCCTCGGCGACGCTGCCGGCAGGCTGCATTCGGCCGAAGAAGGCGGACGACGTGAGCTGCATGAGGCGTGCTACGAGGGCGGGGCTCTCCTGCACCAGGCCGGCGACGTCGTCGATGTCTGCATCTTCTCGCGCCAACAGCTGGGACAGACGATTGTAGGCCCCTGGAGGCGTCGGCAGCTGGTTGTCGCGGGCGACCATGCGACGAAGGGCCTCACTCTGAAGCGTGGTGCTCAGCGCGAAAGCGCGCTGGAGGGTCGCCAGGAACTGCTGGCCGTCGAAGGGCTTGGTGATGAGCTGGTGCGCGCTAGAGAATATCCGCTGGGTGGAGGAGAGAGAGTGGTCCCCCGTGATGCCGATACGCACGACGTGGGGGTGCTCGTCTTTGAGCCGCGACAAGAGCGTCGGCCCGTCGAGGACGGGCATGTCGAGGTCACTGACCACGACGTGGGGCGCCACGCGCTCCAGCATCGCCAGGGCATCGGCGCCGTCGCGAGCGAGGTGGACCTCCCACTCGTGGCGGTGAGGCCGAAGCAGGCGGCCGATGGCTCTCAAGACGAGGTCGTCGTCGTCGACGATCAACAGCTCGGGTCTCTGTGGCGTTCGGTACATGCCCCTCCAGCGAACCTGAACGGCCGGGAGCCGAAGATCTTGATGGTTCCTTGCTGCCTCGCGGCGGGCGAGTGACGCTCCTCCGAACGTCATGTGGCAGCCGGAGATCAGCCTCGATGCGGCGGGATTGACCCACGTGGGTCGGGAACGGTCGCGCAACGAAGATCAGTTCCTCGTCGCGCGCCTCGAACGAAACCTCCGGGTGATGTCGACCAGCGTGCGGGACGTGGCCCCGATGATGTCGCCGCCGCGGGACGGGACCCTCCTGCTCGTAGCCGACGGCATGGGTGGGGGCGCCGACGGGGACGTGGCCAGCTCGGTCGCGGTGCGCTCGGTCATCCAGACCGTGATCACCGCCCTTCCCTGGTCGGGTTCGCTCGAAGGCCCCCCCAGCGGCGCCAGCATCCCCACGCCTCAGAGCACGCTCCCCGGCGTACGCCGCGGTCTCACCTCCGCCCTCGTCGAAGGCGATGTGGCCGTCCGGCGCGAGGCCGCACGCACGGGCACCGACAAGCCCATGGGGACCACGCTCACCGTGGCCTACATCCAGTGGCCCTATCTCTACGTCGCGCACGTAGGTGACAGTCGCGCCTACCTCTGGCGGGGCAAGGAGCTCCTTCAGCTCACGACGGACCATACGCTGGCCGAGAAGCTCAAGGAACGCACCGACATCACCATCGACGATAGCTCCCCTTGGCACCACGTGCTGTGGAACGCTCTCGGCGCCGGCGAGACCTCTGCGGTGGAGCCCGAGGTCCACCGCCACCAGCTCGAGGAGGGCGACGTGCTCATGCTCTGTTCCGACGGGCTGACGAAGCACGTCGAAGACCGTGTGATCGGTCTCACCCTAGATGCGAGCACCGCCGCCGGCGACGCCTGCGAGCGTCTCGTCAACCTCGCCAACGTCGACGGCGGTACCGACAACATCACCGTCGTCGCCTGCTACTGCTTGCCCCTCGACTTCTCCATCGACAGCGACGCACCGACGTTGGCCGTCCCCGCGGTTGATACCAAGGCCATCACCGCCATTCGCCAACCGGCGGTCATCGAGCCCATCGGGCACGACGAGGACGACGACCCGACGCGGCGTTGAGCCAGAGCTCCGGTCAGTACGAAAGGAGCTGCTCGACCTTCTCGCGCCCCGTCCCGGGAGGCGTGGCCTGGCCGAGCGAGCCGGACTGACCCGCACGATCGAGACAGATGGCCCGCGCGCGGTAGTCGTCGAGCGCCTTCTTCGAGCCCGCGGCATCGCCCTTCTTCGCCGCGTCCTCGAGGTCACGCAACGCCTCGTCGATGGGACAGGCCAGAGGAAAGCGAAACTTCACGGCGGGCTTGGCTACGCAGCAGTGTGCCCGCAACACGCCGAAGGCGGCCATCTCGTACCAGCCCAGCCCGGCCCAGAAGCGCATTCCTTCGGTCACGTCGCCGAGACCGGCCTTGACGATGCGCGACTTGAGCTCGGTCGCGCCGCGATGGGGGTCCTCCTCTTCGCATACGAAGCCGAGCGGCAACGCCTTCTTGGCAAAGGTCGCCGCGGGCAGGTGCCGGATGATGCAGGCTTGGGGTTTCTCCGGCGCCACCGCCGACGCCGAGGCGGTCGTGGAGGGCACCGGCGCCGAGGTCTCAGCCGGAGGAACGGACGGCGCCGATGCCGGCGGAGACGCGCTCGCTTCGGGCGCGGGCGTGCTCGCTTCGGGCGCGGGCGTGCTCGCGACCTGTGTCGAATAGAGGTAGCCGGCGGCCCCCCAAACGAAGACCGCGAGACCGGCCAAGAGTTTGGTACTCCCGTCCATGGGACCCGGGAGGTCATCACGCGCGGGGGGCAGCGTCCAGCCTCAGCCGCGCACCGTAGCGACGAGCATCACAAACAGCGCTTGAAGGGGATCCCTTCGATGTTGGGTCCACCCCCTGCGGTGCAGGTGAGGCCACCGGGGCAGAGGTTGTCTCGCGAGCAATCCCGGCTGCACGTACCCTGGTAGCAGTAGCCAAAGGCACACTCGACGTTGGTCGCGCACGCCTGACCCGGTTCCTTGGTTCCATGAGGGAGACACAGGCCAATACGGTTGCCGTTGATGTTGCCGAGGCCGACGCACTCGAAGAGGTCAGGGCAGCCACCGGCGAAGGTGCAGCTGTTCACGCAGCTGTCGTTGGGTGCCCCCTGGGTGGTGAACATCGAGAAGCAGTCGACGTTGGGCGCAGGGGGAATGTTGAAGGCCTGGAAGTCGACGTGCTGCGCGTCGTTGCAGAGCACGATCGGATTGAACATCCCGTCGCAATACCACTCGGTGGGGCTGTAGCCCCCGGGCAGCGGTCCGTAGACGTCGGTCGGTCGACGGCAGAGACCGTCGCAGGTCCACGGCGTGAACCCCGCCGCGCGCTGGGGGCAGTCGGCGGCCGAGTTACAGGTGGTCGTGCAGCCTCCGAGGATCATGTTGGGCGACGTGTCACATGCCGCAGGCGCGATGCATGCGCTGTTGTTGACGCCGTCGCACTGCGCCTCCGCCTTGATACAGACGTTCTGTGCGGGTGAGCCGATGGGCATGCAGCCGTATCCGTTGGGGCAGTCCGCTCCCGAACTGCAGGGTGCGGTGCAGTAGTCGACCCCGAGGATGCAGGCGAAGTTGCACTGCGTGGCGGCGCTACAGCTTCGACCGATGTCGCTGAAGAAGCAGTAGTTGCCGTTCCCCTCGGGCAGACACTTGCTGCCGGTCGGACACTGCGTGTTGCTCGTGCAGGGCGTGGTGCATCGCATGGCCCCCCCCTTGGTCATGGGACGACACACGAGGTTCCCGTTGCACTGAGTGTCACTCTGGCAGAGCTCGAGCTCGCCGAGCATGGGGGGCGCGCCGCCCGCGCCAGTGCTGGTGCTGGTCATGCCTCCCGTGCTGGTGGTCATGCCCCCCGTCGTGGTCGCGCCGCCCGTGCTGGTGGACATGCCCCCCGTCGTGGTCGCGCCGCCCACACCGGTCGCCCCGCCGGCCCCGGAGCCCGAACCGCCCGAGCCCATCGGGTCCTCACACCGGCTCAGCTCGTTGCAGATGAAGCCGCGGGGACAGTCGAGCTCGGCGACGACGCAATCTTTGATGCACTCACCGGCGCTGCAGTAGCCCTCGTCGCAGTCGCTGTTCCGGTTACAGGCCGGCTGACCCGCGCAGGCACCGTAGAACAGCGCGGAGCCAAAGAGGCCTCCGAGAATCCAGCCGATCGAGCGGCGATCTGGGTGCCTCTGCGTGGTGGGTGGTCCCATCCCCTTCATCCTAACGCAATGTCGCATCGGCGACGGCCACGACGACGGAGACGTAAGGTCTTCTTGACAGGACGAAGCGAATGACCGCTTCTTGAATCATGGGCACGAGGGGATGGTTCGGGTGGAGCGCGGGCTTGGCGCTGGCCGTGGCGATGGCCGCGCCGGGCTGCGGTGACGAGCCCGGTGGAGGCGCGACCGGTACGACGACGACGGCCACCGGAACCGGAGGCGGAGGTACTGGCGGCGCAGCTAGCGGCAGCGGAGGTGCCGGCCAAGGAGGTCTCGGAGGCCAAGGCGGCATGGCCTGCGCCAACCACGAGAACACAGCCGCCCCCGTCGCCCTGGAGATGGTGGCTCAAGCCATGCCGGCGGCCGTGGGCGGCCCCATACGGCGGGGCACGTACGAGCTGATGGCGGTCAAGCGCTACACCGGCCCCGGTGGCATGGAAGGCATGACGAGCTCCATGTTCACCGAGACCCAGGTCTGGTCGGCGGTAGACATGCAAACCGTGCTCGAGTTTCCCGACGGCGAGGGTGAGCGCAAGCTTCAGTTCGCCTACGACCTCCAGGACGGCGCCGGCGCGGTGTCCCTCCAGATCCTCTGCCCCGGATCGCTGAGCGTGCCGTGGGACAGCTACACCGCGACCATGGACGCGCTGACGCTCTACGCCGGAGCGACGAACATCGCCTTCGAGTACACGCTCACCGTTCCCGACGACGACGACGGCTCGGACTGACGATCAGTCGTAAGCGAACCAGAAGAGGCGTCGGTAGTAGATGGGATCCCAGGGCGGGACGAAGCTCGTCTCGACGCGGTGCTGCCAGCCGTCCTGCTCGAGAATGCACTGGTAGAGCACGCTCGTCGGACGCAGCACGGCCGCCCGCTGGCATGCGTAGCCGGTCGCTTCGGTCCGCACGTCGTCGTATTCGCTGACGATCCCCACGTTCGTGCGCTTCACACAGGTGGGGTAGCGACGGGTGTTCTCCTCGGTCCGGGGCTGATCGACGAGCGCGAAGTCATGCTCCCCTTCGTGCGCCACGCAAACACGCATCCGGCCTCGGCTGCCGAAGAGGAACAGCTCGATGAGGCCGATCACCAGCAGGAGCGCCCACCACGGACGGCGACGCTCGGGCTCGCCCGAGGTCTTTCCCTCCTCCGCACGGTCCTTCTTCGCCCTCCGCTTCCGCTTCTTCTTGCGCTTCTTTCGCTTCGGACGGGGCGATGGTTCGGCGTCGACTTCAGTCTCGGAAGTCTCTTCTTCCCGCGCTCCGTCCACCCCATTGGCGTCGTCATCACGGGGCGCATCCTCGGCCTCACCCACGGCGCCGTTCTACCACGCGGCACGACAGATCGCGGTGAATCGATAGTCCGACTGGATCACCTGTCACCCACGTAGGACATGACCCGACGGCCTCATTTCGAGGCCCTAGGGTGGCACCCTGGACCACACTGGGCACAAATGGGTGGGCACGTGTCCTGCATACCTACCTTCTGCGCCCCTACGCCAGGGGCCTTAGGGAACCATGTCCGATTCAACCGCCAAGGGTCTTGCGCCACCGTGGCCACCGCATCGCCACGGCGTTCACGCCTCGTTTGGACCGGACTTCGAGCTCGACCCGGAGCGCATCGCCTCGATGGAGGAGGAGGTGTTACGCCACGCCGTCCACCTCGCCAAGAAGGCCATTCGCCCCGGTGCGCTCGTCGCTGGCCGCTACCGCGTCCGTCGCATCGTAGAGAGAAGCGCCCGCGGCGTGCTCGTCGAAGCCGAGCAGGAGGCCTGCGGCCGTCTGGTCTGGCTGCGTGTCGTCCTCCCCTCGAGGGTGGGGCGACGCGTGGTCGCGCGCCTGCATCGTGAGGCCCGACTCCTCGCGGCCCTGGAGACCGAGCACGTGGCCCGCATCCTCGATGTGGGGCAGCTCCCCGACGGCACCCTCTACTTTGCGCGCGAGCTGGTGGTGGGGAAGTCGCTCGCCGAGCTCGCGCGCCACAGCGGCGGCTTGTCCCTCGACGAGGCCCTGCTCCTGTTCCTACAGCTCTGCGAGGCGGTGCAAGAAGCCCACGCCAACCGCGTCGTCCTCCGCGACATCTCGCCTGACGCGGTGAAACTGGTTCAGCGTCGCAACGGCGAGCCCATGGCCAAGCTGTGCGACCTCGGCACCTGCGCCCTGCAGGAGCTAGAAAGCGCCAACCCCACGCGCCTCCGCTCGGACTCGCGGTCGGCCGCACCGGAGCTCTTGCACGGCGAGCTCGCGGACGAGCGTAGCGACATCTGGTCGCTCGGCTGTCTCCTGTACGAGATGCTCGCCGGCGGGCCCGCCTTCTCGGGTCGTGGCCCCGCGCTCATGCTCGCCGTGGCCCACCAAGAGCCCACTCCCCTGCCCTCCTTACGCCCGGACCTCCCCCGTAGTCTTCAGCCCATCGTCGGCTGGATGCTCCACAAGGACCCCGACGCTCGCCCGTCCTCGGTGACACAGGTGACCAGAGCGCTGGTCCGCTACGTCGGTCCTGGAGGGCGCGCGATGATCCGCCGTATCGCGGCGCTCGACGCATCCACCGTCGCCCCGCCCGCTGCCCCCACCGACCCCGGCTTCGAAGAGAGCTACGCGGACGCCGCGCCCACGATGCCTCAGTCGCAGACCCAGCGTCGCGGCTCCAGCCCGCCGCCTTCTTCGGGCGCTCGCATCTTGGCCCCCAAGGGCGCCCCCGTCGTCGATCCCGCCATTCCCATCGACGTCTCGCTCCCGAGCTCGATCGACATCGACGTGGACTGGGCTGCTGCCTCGGTCGACGGTGCGCCCGCGGCGGTCGACACGGCGCTCGACATCCCCGTCGAGGTGTCGGTTCCCACTCGGACCGAGCCCTCCCTACCGGCTCCGCGCGACACCGACATCGAGATCCCCATCGACGTCTCGTGGCCTGCATCCGCCACCGCACCCACATCCTGGGTAGAAGACGAGGCGAAGGACACCGACCCGGAACCGGCCCAGCGGTCACCCGCTCGGACGCGCGGGCCGAGGGCTTGGCTCTCCACCCTGCTCGGCCTGCTCAGCTGAATCCGACCGCGCGCCGTTGGAGCCTACTTGGCGCAGTCTTCGGACCAGGTGTCATCATCCGCCAGGTCTTCCCGACAGGTCCCCTGACATGCGTCGCGGGCCTCCCGGTCCTGGAGGTCGAGGCCCGACTCGCACTGCTGCAAGCAGCTCTCGATGTAGTTCTCCTCGTAGCTCGCACAGAAGGCCGGTCCGCGGGGCCCCTTCTGGCTTCCGCCGCAGGCGCAGAGCGACAGGAACAAGGCGATGCACGGGAGAGCTCGATTCAGTACGGATCGACGCATGAGGCGAGGGTCGCGCGTCAGAAGCGTCCCTGCAAGCTCATGCCCCACTGGGTCACGCCGTTCGCGCCGGGTACCACGATGGGCGCCGCCATGACCTCGACGTCCATCGACTCCTCTTGACCGGGCGACGTTTCATCGCTCGGGGCATCGTCGTCCGCCTTGCGGGGCGGGGGGCGGATCTCGGGCTCGTCGAAGAGATAGAGCAGGAGCCCGGTGCCAGCGACGAGGAGTCCGAAACCGGCGATTCCCGAACCGCTGCCCGTGAGCCGGTCCCGATCATCGATGAGCTGGTTGTACTCCTCGGCCTCCTCGCGACTGATGCTGCCCTCTTCTTGAAGCCGGCGATCGATCTCCGCCGCCTCGGCTTGCTGTACGAAACCGAGGGCCCCGATGACGACCCCGCCCGCGAAGATGGTCGCGCCCGTACCGATGACCCCCCAAGCAGCCTGTCGCTGGACGGTCATCGGGAGGTCGAGCTGAACTTCCGTCTGCGAGCCGTATTCGAAATCGAGCTCTTCGACGTAGGGCTCGTAGCCGTTCTCGGCCACGGCGACGAAGTGCGATCCCGGCGAGAGTGTCAACGGTCGTACGAAGGGCGTCTCCCCCATGGGAACGCCATCGACGATGACCTCCGCCCCACGCTCACCGGTGACGGTGAGCTCGGGCGCCTTGCCCTCCAGAGCGACGGGGAACATCAGGATCTCGTTCTGGGCGATGTCGAAGGTCTCGGCGCGCGAAGCAAACCCCCGCGCGTAGACCTTCACCTCGTGCTTGCCAGGGTCGATGCGGGCGCTGAAGGGCAGCGCCTGAATGGGGCCCCCGTCGAGGCTTCCCACCGCCCCCTTGGTCGGCGAGTTGATCTGGACCACGGTCTCCTGGGCCAGGCTTCCGCCTTCACCCGCGCCCACGAGCCGCCGCAGGTCGACCATCGAGCGCTTGGCGTCCACCCGACGACCGCCCGACTTCTGCAGCTCCAGATAGCGCTCGTAGCGCTGGATCGCCGCCCGGGCGGCGTTGGCGTCCTCGGTGCGCTCGTACTCGCGACGCAGGGCCTGTGCCGAGGAGAAGAGCAGCGCGGGCTTCTGCACGAGGTCGAACGCCTCGTCGAAGGCGCGCGCGGCCGTCTTGTAGTCTTGGGACTTGAAGGCCTCGACACCACCATCAAAAAGCTGACGTGCCTTGGCTTCTTTGCCGGACTGGGCCCAGACGTCGGCCGGAGTCGTACAGAGACATGCGGCCGCGAGGAGAGCCGCTGCGAGGTTGACGAGACGTTTCATCGCAGGGTCAATCGAACGCCTCGAGCTCACCGGGCAGCTTGGGCGGGGGAGGGGGAGGGGGAGGCGGCGGGGGCG
>JGI12210J13797_10654658_pt1 | contig 11415 bp, 9 predicted proteins | sample ElkSlonscriptome_3_FD_13797 | JGI IMG/M metagenome (IMG submission 13797) | reverse complement strand
ACCTTTTCCTTCTTGGCGTCGTGCGGTACAGCGCAATACGAAAAAGACCAATCATTTGCAGAGCTTCCCGAGAATAAGGAAAACCTATCGATAGCCACTTTTGCAGGGGGCTGCTTTTGGTGCACCGAAGCGGTTTTTGAAAGAGTTGAAGGTGTAAAGTATGTTATTTCAGGGTATTCCGGTGGAGAAAGAGTGAATCCAACTTACAGCGAAGTTAGTGCAGGGAGAACGACACACGCTGAAGCCATTCAAATCTATTACGACGCCGACGTAGTGAGCTTCGAAACACTACTTGACGTTTTCTTTTTGGGTGCTCACGACCCTACCCAGGTGAATCGGCAGGGTCCGGATCGCGGCCCTCAGTATCGATCAGTGGCTTTTTATCGAAATGCCAAAGAAAAAGAAGCCATTCAATCAAGAATTGAAAAATTCGAATCTTCCGAATTTGATGAACCCATCGCCACGCAGGTAGCGGAATTTGAAGTCTTCTATCCCGCTGAAAAATATCACCAGGATTACTACCCTGATAATCAGGGAAATGGCTACATTCAACAAGTGAGTAAGCCGAAGGTGCAGAAATTTGAAAAAACTTTTCCCCAACTTTTAAAAGATGAGTACACTAAATAACCAACTTCGCTTAAGTTTCACCGTCTTACAACTAAACAAGTCACCTATGAAAAAAATTTACTTTGCCCTACTCTTTTCCGGTCTTTGCTTTGCAGCCTCAGCGCAGACTACCCACGAGGTTACCGTTTTCAATTTTGGGTTTGATCCTGCTACGATAGAAATCCAAGCAGGGGATATCGTGAGATGGGTCAATACAGAAGGAAACCACAACATAAACGGAAATATGTCTGAATTTCCCGAAAACACCGAATCTTTCGGGAATGACGTTGGTTCAGGCTGGACGTATGAATATCAATTTGACAACCCCGGAACGTTTGATTACAACTGTATTCTTCATGCTCAAATGGTGGGAGAAGTTATTGTATCAGGTGTAAACAGTACGAGGGACAGAGAAAGTGGTGTCCTTTCTGCTTTTCCGACACCTGCAGAAGATTTCGTAACAATCGGAGGTTTGGAGAATTACCCGGGACAATCTCAGCTTATCGTATTCGATATTACCGGAAAGAAAGCGTTGGAAACAGTCGTTTCTGTAAACGAGCAGATTTCTGTGAGCTCGCTCAAAGCGGGAATTTACTTATTCAATTTGACGACCGAAGGCGATCAAAGATTCACCGGAAAGATGCTGATAAAATAAACACCAATTTATTCAAAAGGAATTATCCTTACAGTATCCAAGCTCAACCGAACGCGCATCAACTCGTTTAGTTGGGCTTCTTTTTTAAGCCTGTTTTTCTTCGATAGCTTCGGGTCCCAACGCACGAGAAAGCTCGGGATAGTATCCACACGGCTGGTTTCAAAGTCTTTTTCAAAAGAAGTCGCGTAGGCAATCCTTTTAAGTTCAGAAAAAGTGATGGCCAATTCTTTACTCAAAAGATCAATATCTATTTCCGATTTTGCTCTTCGGTTGAGTTCATTTTCTAAAGCTTCAATTCGCCTTTCCTTGTCTTCTAAAAGTGACTCATTTCTGTCGTAAATGTCTTTTACAATGTCGGCGCGGATACTCGCCTGTAGTTTCCCCGAAAGTAAATCCAGCTCTTTTTCATTGTCCTTATTATCGCCGTCGAAAACCTCGAGCTGACAAGTCTCTAATCCGTAAATCGGCAATTTTGATCGCCATTTCGCCACAGTATCTGCTGGGATTTGAGAACCAAAAACAAATACTTCGATGGTAGAAAGTGAGTCATTATAAACAAAATTTTGATTGACAATTCGTGCTCCGTCCATTTTGACCACCTCTGCTACAAATGACTCGGCATGGCCCTTAAACCAAGACTCCTTGAGTACTCCCCAAAATATCCAAAGACTGGGCAAAATGACGATCGTAGTAAAGAGCGCCATGTAAAACCTGACCTTCTTTTCCCTTTGATGGTTGACGAATTTACGGAGAGGAAAACGAAGGTAACGCACACCGATAAGCGTAGATGCACAGATGAAAATAGAATTTAATAAAAAGAGGTAAAATGCTCCGAAGAAAAATGGCCAATTTCCCGTGGCTAAGCCAAAGCCTGCCGTGCAAAGTGGAGGCATAAGAGCAGTAGCGATGGCCACGCCGGGAATTACATTGCTTTTCTCTTTTCGCGAACCTGCAACTATTCCCGCTACACCGCCAAATATGGCCACAAAAATATCAAGTGTTGTCGGCTTGGTTCTGGCCAAAAGTTCGGGCTGGTATTCCACCAGAGGCGTAAGTATAAAGTAAACGGTACTCGTGATCAAGCTTATGCTCACCATCACCCCGAAATTTTTCAAAGATTTGATCAGCAGTTCGTCGTCATTGGTTCCGAGAGCTAGACCAACTCCTAAAATTGGCCCCATCAAAGGTGCGATCAACATCGCTCCGATGATAACCGCGGGTGAGTTCAGATTCAGACCAATGGAGGCAATAAAAATGGAGCAAATAAGGATATAGACCGTATGACCTCTGAAGGAAACATCCTTGACAATTCCCTCTCGGGTTTTCTCGTAGTCAGTTTCCTCTCGAATACTCAATAACGTCGACAAGAAGCGGTAGAGCTCCATCCATAAAAGCGAAAAACGCCTCGACAAATTCCTACTGCTTTCTTCTACTTTTTGCTCCTGCCCTATACGGGCGCTGTCTTCGTTAGATTTTGTTTGCTCGTCTGCCATATGTCGAAATATAATCGAGCAAAATAGCAGATATTTTCCCTCAAATTACTGAATGGAAATTTTCAATGCTTCTATTTCAAAAGAGTTTTGATTTTTTGCAACGTAGCATTTTCTTGACAAAGATGTGATCACCTCGTAATGGCTGAAGCTTGCCGATCCGAGTTCGACCATATATTTCCCGCTCATCTCTTGAATGGAATTTTTAAAATTCCTCGGCCGCTCTCTCAGAGGTATATTTTAAAACTGCGACATAAAATGAAATACTTCACAAAAACCTTGAGAGTAAAACAGATGTCGAATGTTCGAAAAAGAATTGCAATCTTTTAAAAAAAAGCTCCTCCCTCTCAGGCCATATTAAAACCTCGCTTTTTAACTTGGCACCCATGAAGTACATTGTAGGTATAATACTCTTTACCGTTTCAATTCTCGCACAAGCACAAGATTACATCAAAAAAAGAGTGGTGACAGAAGAGGGAATACCTCTGGCCTATTCTACCATCTTGCTGAAGCCAGGAAACAAAGGGACCATCGCCAATGAGGATGGATTTTTTATTCTTCCCAAGAATGCACTCGCTTCCGAAGATTCCGTTATCATTTCTCATCTCGGATTCAAATCCATGACCATTTTAGCTTCTGAACTAGAAATTAAACCCATTATAAGTCTAAAAGAATCTGTGAATGAACTTCAGCAAGTCAGTATCCTTCCCGGAGCAGAAAAAAGATGGGCGCAAGACATTTTTGAGGCTTTTGAAAAAAGGAGATCTGAAAATCTGGAAATGACAACCTCCGGCCGAATGACTCTGCGCTCGTATGAAGGGGAAATTCCCGTCGAAGTCTTGGAGGGAGAATCAGTGGTGAGCATCGACAAAACCGGCTTACCTCAACGCATCGACTTCAGTTATTTGTCTACAAACATGGACTCGGCCAACAGGCCTCTTTTTTATAGCATCCATTCTTCCATGTTAATTGAAAGCTTTAATCCTTTTCAACGATCAGAAGTGTCAACATGGTCACTGCATCCGGGGAGGCTGGGAAAAAAAAGCATCCGAAATGAGTACGAAATCAATTTGTTGAATTACAATGTGCAAAGCGGTATATCCAAATTTGAAATGGTGAGCCAAAATCCCGATTACTTATCGGCTACAATATGGCTCACAGAAGAAAAGAATAAGATAATTCGATACGAAGTTTTTGGCTCCAATCTTTCAAAGATTCCTATCGTATCTTTAAAATCGGGTAAAAAAATCACAAATTTCTCCGTCGACCTTAAGTTCGATTTTGGTTCAGATGGAGAAGAATTGACCTATCTCGTATGGGATTACTCATTTACCTTTGACGGCTGGCAGAATATAAACAGCTCTGTTGAATTGTTGATTTCCGATAAAAAGATACAAAAGCCACTTTTTCTCGTTGACAAGAAATACCATGACTATGCCTTGGCTGCTATGCTTCCTAAAAGGAGTGAAAAACTAGAGACAGAACTCGAGCTTATCAGATCCAAAAAAGACGCCAAAGCACTCAGTAATCTGCAAGAAAATACAGACCTTCTTGAAACTAGCCTGGTATTCTGGTATGAAGATGCGCCATTTGATGTTTCTCACATCTATGAAAATAAAACTCTACGCAAGGATGGTTCACGAGCAAAGGTGAATGCCTCTCATTTCCCCATTTTAGGTGAAAAATATAACCTGACATTTAACGCGATAGTATTCCCTTCTAAAAAAGATGATTTTGACTACAAGGCATTTTTTGATAAAAATAGCTCTTCTATGCCTAAAGTTGATAAGCTGGAAATTAAGCTATTGGTCAACCTTCTTTTTGATGAGTATGCATTCGCCGCCAAACGTTTAGCTGCAGGAGCCACACCTGAAAATATCGAATTTTTGCGAGATTCAGAAGTAGATGAGTTGGACCTGAGAATAAAAAGGCTTTTGATCAATTCAAAGGCCGGCAATGACCTCTCCTTTTTGTTAGAGAAAAATTACGCAAACTATGAACTTCACGGGATTGATAGATTTTACCAGCTCACTCAAAGAAGCTACAGTAGTCCGCTGCTTCAAAATTTTGACAAGCATATCGACCCTTCCGATCCTTTCCAAAATGCATTGGCTCACTTTCTGATCGGCGACTACAATGGCTCAATCAATTTACTGAAGATGATCTCCGAAGATCAAGGGAAAGTGATCTATTTGAAAGCGCTCAACCATTATTTCAAAAATCAATGTGCGGAATACAAAAGGCTTCTGAACAAATCGAAAAAAATGGGTTTCGACATACCTGAAGAAGCAAAAGATATGTGCTTTTGATCTTAGTGTTTAGTTTCATTTAAAAAGCTGAAATTAGCAGAAATACCCTATACCAATGAATGATGGTCAGTTTCAATTCTCGGAAATGCGTTCACTCTTCGATTCGGGAGAAACCCTCGAATATGATTTTCGGGACAAACAGCTGAAACGACTAGCGGAAGCGGTCAAGCGAAACGAAAAAGAAATTATTCAGGCACTTCACGCAGATTTGAGAAAATCAGAAATGGAAGCCTATATGACTGAAGTTTCTATAGTACTGGATGAAATCAACTACCTGAGAAAAAGACTCGAAGAATGGATGAGCCCGATGGAACGAGACACTCCATTAGCCATGCAGCCATCCACAACCACCATGCGCTATGAGCCGAAAGGTGTGGTGCTGATCATCGCGCCTTGGAACTATCCTTTTCAGCTGGTGATGGACCCTTTGGCGGGAGCAATTGCCGCAGGATGCTGCGCAGTGGTAAAGCCCAGTGAAGATGCTCCCGCCACGGCCAAAATTATTGAAGAAATCATTTCAGAAGTTTTCGATCCTTCTTTTGTGAGTACCGTTCAAGGGTTGGGCCACGAAGTCGTACCCGAGCTAATGAATACCTTTCAATTCAACCATATATTCTTCACCGGAAGCCCGAAAGTAGGGAGCATCATTGCGATTGGCGCGGCTGAAACGCTGACCTCCACTACCTTGGAATTGGGCGGAAAAAGTCCGGCGATCATCGATGGGAGCGGAAGCATGGAAACAACCGTGAAACGCTTGCTCTGGGGTAAATTTATGAATGCGGGCCAAACTTGTGTCAGCCCTGACTACGTGCTGATCAAGGAAGGTTTTCGCGATAAATTTCTGAAAGAGGCTAAGGATGTCATTGAAGACTTCTTCGGCAAAGACCCGAAGACCAGTGACTCCTATCCTCGAATAATCAACCTTAAACGATTTGACGCCATCAAAAATTTGATGACGGCAGGGGACGTGATGATCGGTGGAGAGTCAGACCGTGATGATCTGTACATTGCTCCTACAATTTTGGCGAATGTTTCGCTCGACGATGATGTGATGAAAGAAGAGATCTTCGGTCCTGTTTTGCCCATCATCACCTGGCAAACGGAAAAAGAAATACTCGACATTGTAAGAAGAAATCGCTACCCCTTGGCCTGTTACTACTTTGGCAAAAATAAGGGTTTGCGGGATTTCATTCTCTCGAGAATAGAGTTTGGCGGTGGGTGCATCAACAATACCTTGGTGCAATTCGGAAACCCCGACCTACCCGTAGGTGGCCTGCAGCAAAGTGGCAGCGGTCACTACCACGGATTCTACAGCTTCGAATGCTTTAGCAATGCCAAAACCATTGTAGATTCAGCCACGTGGATCGATCCTCCCATCAAGTATCCGCCATACACCAAAACCAAGCTCAGCTGGATCAGGCGAATTCTGGGCTAATCCAGAAAAAATATGTCCTCGACCTTCTGATCCAACTCTCGACAGATTTTAAGCGCGAGTTCGGTTGAGGGAACGTACTTTCCTTTTTCAATGGCGTGAATGCTTTGCCTGCTCACCCCCGTCTTTTCAGCCAATGCTTGCTGAGACAGGTTCTCATTCATGCGGATTTCCCTGAGTCTATTCTGCATGAGCGTTCTTTTTGACTTTCATTAATTGGAAGTGATAACGGCCGATGTAAAACACGTAGAATGAGACCAAAGCAATCATCATAAAGGCTAAAAAAGCAAAATTATAGAGAAACAAAATTGCCAGTAGCAAGACAATTGATTGAACTTTCAGCGCCCAAATAATAGACTCAAATCGCAGTTGCTGAAAAAACTCATCCTCAACTTTTTGTTTGGAAAAAGCAACGAGAACCGAACCGATGAGGATGAATAAGGCTGCAAGCTCATTGGTGAAGTTATCATCGATAACACCGATAAATGATCTGGATGTATCTGAATTTGTAAAGAAGTAATTAGACTTTCCCCCGATCGTAAGAGTTTTGATATCCATCCAAGAAATGGAGAAATCAAAAAAGACCACGAAAAAGCCTAGAATCAATCCTGCTATGAGGAGTGGCCAACCAATGTAGCGGTAGAAGTAAGGAAATAAGGTAGATTTCATAATGTAAAGTTTGCTTTACAAATGTAAAGTATTCTTTACATGCTAAGCAAACCGTTTAACACTTTTTTTATCCAAGTAATTGAAAAAGAAATCATCTTTGGTACCGGATGAAATTTCTACCCTTCGTCTTCTCTTTTCTATTTCTGACACAAGGTCAATGGCATGACGCTACGCCGAAGGAGGGAATATTTTTAATGTCCACCGCAGATCCCATAGCGATTTGCGATTTAGATGTGGTAACCATTCCTTTTAAGCGAGCAGGCAGACTGCTCATCATAGAAGCTCAAGTCGATGCACTTCGCGGAAACTTCATCTTTGACACAGGTGCCCCTTATCTGGTCTTGAACCGAACCTACTTTAGAAATTATAAGAAAAGAAAAAGTGCAACAGCCAAGGGTGTTACGGGAGAATCCAACCTGATTGACTTGGTGAAGGTGGACAGCTTAAAGCTCAAAAACATCAGCTACGCCGGATTAAATGCCGACTTGGTAAACCTTGGAGAAATAGAGAATGTGAGAGGTATAAAAGTGCTGGGACTGCTCGGCCTAAACCTTTTCAAAGGTTTTGAGATAGAGATTGACGTTAGAAACAGTGTACTCAAATTGTACAAGATCGATGAGGACGGAAATTGCATAAAAGCTCCACCGACTTTTGAGTGTGAAATTACCCAAACCATTGGCGTCTTTGACAATACCATTTTTACCGAATGCTATATTGGAGGAAAAAAACTTCGATTTGGCTTCGATACAGGTGCGGAAACCAATGCATTAAATTCCAGAGTAAATAAAAAAGTACTGGAGACCATATCGATTACAGGTCGACGCAGTTTGAGTGGAGTTGGTGAAGGTAACGTCGAGATCCTTTTTGGTCGAATGAATGACTTTAAGATCGGCAATAACTCCATTTTAGGAATGCAAACGCTCATCACCAATCTCGATGGAATAAGCGATGTTTACGGAACGCAAATAGACGGGATGCTCGGATTTGACTTTCTGAATAAAGGAGTGGTAAGAGTAAATTGCAAGAAAAAAACCCTCAAGCTGTGCTTATTTGATAAATTTAGTAGCGAATGAAGATGTGGGTAAGACATATGGCGCTGTTGATCTTCATGGTTTTTAGCCTTTCGGCAAAAGCCCAAGAAGAAATATGCGTGCTCGAGGATGGCCATTTGGTTTTCTACCTCCACAGAGACTGGGATGCCGAGAAGCGCAGTGAAGTGAGTCAACAATACGGCTTGGATTCATTGATGCTCGAACAAATTCTGAATACGCCATCAAGCGGCAATTTCGACTTTGAAGGAGAAGTATGGACCGTTGAACAAGTTGCAGGTGATAAGATCAAATTATCCAAAACCATCGGCGAAATGAAAGGTCAAATGAATTGGAAAAATGATGTGATTTTTTCTCCCAACGATCCTGCATCAGGCTTGGAAGGGGGTCCCGGATATGTGGATATGGATTATGTCAGCTACGGGGTGAATCGCTTAACCGAACCTGTGATTGTTCAATACCCAAGCGGCAAAACAAAGTTTACTTTACCAAAATTCGAAGATGCGAAAGAGGTGCTCATTTCAGGTTCTTTCAATGGTTGGAGCACCTCAGGCTTGCCGCTGAAAAGAGCGGGAGATGGTTGGGAAATTGAACTAAACCTCACGCCCGGAAAGTATCTTTACAAGTTCATTGTGGATGGAAATTGGATGAAGGCCACCGGAAATGCATTGAGCGAAGATGACGGTTGGGGTTCCAAAAACAGCGTCTTCTACAAGTACAATTATAAGTTTGAATTGAAAGATTTTGAAGATGCCAAAAAAGTCTATTTGGCGGGTAGCTTCAACGATTGGAATAAGAAAGGGCTCAAAATGTCTAAAACGTCCCGAGGTTGGGTATTGCCGATGTACTTAAAGGAGGGCACTCACGCGTATAAATATGTGGTAGACGGCGAATGGGTCACCGATCCTGAAAACCCCGTAGTTCGTCCGGATGGTGCGGGGAACTTCAACTCCTTCATGGCGATCGGCGACACCACCATGTTTCGACTCAACGGCTTTACGGAGGCCAATCAGGTACGCCTTGCCGGAACCTTCAATGCCTGGAACCCTGCCGAGTTGGTCATGACAAAAACTGCGGGTGGCTGGGAGCTGCCTTACGTTTTGCCTTCGGGAAATCACGAGTACAAGTTCATTGTAGACGGTGAGTGGATTACCGATCCGAACAATCCATACGTGATCCACCACGGCGACTACGAAAACAGTTTTATTGCCCCCGAGCCGAATTGGACGTTTACTCTTGATCAATATCCCGATGCTCGCGAAGTATTGGTTACGGGAACCTTCACAGGCTGGAGCGAAGAAAACAACCGAATGATCAGAGATGACGGAGTTTGGAAATTCCCCATGCACTTCAAGCCGGGCAAGTATCTTTATAAATTTAAGGTAGACGGAGAGTGGATGATCGATCCCGATAATCCTGCCTATGAAGAAAATGAATTTGGTACCGGCAACTCCGTGCTTTGGATCGAACCGGATGGTTTTACGCCTTAAACTCAAACCGTCACCTTCAAACTTTTCATTTTATCCCTGTTTTTTCGTGTCGATCTGATCTCATTTTCAACTTTTCTTTGTTTTTAATCGGTAGTTTTCAAAAAATCACCCCGACTTATCCATACATGTAAAAAAGTATGCGTTCAGCTTATACTTTTGCAGTAAATTAAAAAAACCACTTATGTCTGAAAAGCGATTAATAACCGTAGCACACGGTGACGGAATTGGCCCTGAAATTATGGATGCCACCCTTCGCATCATGGAAGCTGCCGGCGCACAAATTGAAATTGAAACCATCACCATAGGTGAGAAAGCTTACCTGAACGGATACAAAGCAGGTATTGCTCCTGAAGCTTGGGAGTCACTCCGTCGTTCAAAAGTGTTTCTCAAAGCTCCAATCACTACTCCCCAAGGAGGTGGATTTAAGAGTTTGAATGTTACAACGAGAAAGACGTTGGGTCTATATGCAAACATTCGCCCATGTGCATCTTTGCACCCATTCATCGACACCAAGCATCCGGTAATGGATGTGGTGATCGTTCGTGAAAACGAAGAAGACCTCTATGCAGGTATTGAGCACCGTCAGACGGACGATGTGTTTCAATGCTTGAAACTTATTTCGATTCCGGGGTCGGAAAAAATCGTTCGCTACGCATTTGAATATGCCGTGAAATACGGCCGCAAGAAGGTGACTTGTTTTACCAAAGACAACATCATGAAGCTAACGGACGGAATCTTCCACGAGATTTTCGAAGAGGTAGCCAAAGAATATCCTCAAATTGAAAGTGAGCACTGGATCGTTGACATAGGGGCGGCAAAATTGGCTGATACTCCTGAGGCATTTGACGTAATCGTTATGCCAAACCTTTACGGAGATGTATTGAGTGACGTGGCAGCGCAAATTACCGGATCAGTTGGTCTTGCAGGATCAGCAAACATTGGAGACGGTTTTGCCATGTTCGAAGCCATTCACGGTTCTGCTCCAAGAAGAGCAGGACAAAATTTGGCGAATCCGTCGGGACTGATAAAAGGTGCCATCCAAATGCTCGTTCACATCAATCAGTCCGAAGTGGCTGAAAAAGTTGAAAACGCATGGCTCAGAACCATGGAAGACGGCGTTCACACGTATGACATCTACCGCGAAGGAGTGAGCAAGGAAAAAGTGGGCACCAAGGAATTTGCCGATGCCGTGATTGAGCGCATTGGACAAGAACCCGTGACACTTCCAAAGGTGAGCTACAAAAAAGATGCGAAGCCGATCGAAATCAAAATCAAGGATCGCCCCGCTCCGAATAAAGAACTGATTGGTGTGGACATTTTCCTCGATTGGAAAAAAGGCGGTCCCGATGAATTGGGAGATCAATTGATCAAGATCACAGAAGAAACGATGAGTCTGGACATGATAACCAACCGAGGAGTGAAGGTTTATCCAAATGGATTTCCTGAGACGTTCTGCACAAACCACTGGAGATGCCGTTGGTTAAGCAAAGACGAAAAACCTCTTGACTACAAAGCAATCCTGGCTCTTCAAACCAAAGTGAATCAAGCGGGTTTTGACGTGATCAAAACAGAAAATCTTTGCAAGTTTGACGGGGAGCGGCAGTTCTCTGCCGGACAAGGGCAAGGATAATATAGATAGTTCTCTAACATGTGAAATCGCTCGACTGAAAAGACGAGCGATTTTTTTGTTTTACGTACATCTTTTGAGAAAGCGA
>JGI12210J13797_11218820_pt1 | contig 11419 bp, 10 predicted proteins | sample ElkSlonscriptome_3_FD_13797 | JGI IMG/M metagenome (IMG submission 13797) | reverse complement strand
CGCCCCGCGGACCGCCGCCGCCTCTCCCAGCAGGAGCGGGTGGCCACGGAGCCGCTGAAGCGCGCGAGCGACGTCGTCTTCGGTGGCCGGCAAGAGCAGTTCGGTCTCGTCCTCGGCCGCCAGCCCATGAGGGTCGGCGAAACCAAGCGCTGCTCGGACCCACCCATCGGCCAGTGAGCTGGCCTCGACCCGCATCAAGGCACGCGCGCTGGTGGTGGCAGAGACGGTGACGCCGAGGAGCCGATTCTTGTCGGCTCGCGTGGCCCCGAGCGCCATCATCTGGCGGAATACGTCCCGCACGCGCGCGGCGTTGTCGACCCCGTCGGCGACGAGGTCGGGGTGGTCCCAGAGGCGCAGATCCGGGCTCGCCAGCGCCAAGCGCACGGGGAAGCCGAGCTGCGTGGCTTCGGATGCGGCCCTCGAGGCGCTGGTGCAGAGGACTTCGGCGGGCATGGGCACGTCGTAGGCCGCCAGCGCCGTCTTGCTCGCCGGGTCCGAGAGCGCGCGGGGCGGCCCCAAGATGACCTCGAGCACCGCGTCCGGATCGACTCCCGCCACCGTGGGCATGCGGGGGCGGTCGCGATGGACCCGGGCCCTAGACGCGTCGAGCGCGCCCGCCACCGCGCCCGCCTCACCGACGAGCACGCTGCCGCCCGAATGGTGCAGCCGAAGTCGGCCCTCGGCGCCTCGGCTCCAACGTCGGTCGGTCGCGCCCCCACGGGCGGAGGCTCCCAGCCGATGCCGGTCCAGTGGGGTGAGGCCGCGGGTCGATGCCTCCCAGGGCCGCTCCACGCCGGCGTCGCTCAGGGCGAGGAGGGTCACGAGAGCATCGATGTCCGGGGCGGCGGCCAGCCCGAGTTCCCGCGCGAGCGTCCGCGGGCCGCTGAGGAGCGCCATGGGCAGACCGGGCCCCTTGCGGGCTAGGGATACGAGCGCGTCGAGCTCGGGACCCGCCAGTAGCGCGAGGGCGACCCGTTCCCCGCCATCGAGGAGCGAGAGCACCTCGGCGACCGGCTCGGTCGCCACATGGGGCGCGACCGCGAGACCGAGAGCCTCGGCCCGCGCGGCGAGCTCGACCGCGAGCTCGGCCTCATCGCATGGAATTCGCCAGGTCACCGGACACCGAAGGATAGCGGGCGGGGGTGACGGGACCCACTTTCGTCCAGTCTTTGACGCAATTCGCCGGACGAGTGGTACGCTGAGGGCGTGCTTGGTCGTCTTCGCTCGTGCTTTGGGCTCGTCCTGGTCGGGCTGAGCTTCGCCGCGCCGGCTCTCGCGCAAGAGGACGCGGCGCCGGCCCCTCCGCGCGAAGCGGGCTCACCGGAGGACGCCGACTCGGCTCGCCGCGCGCGGGAGCACTTCCTCTCGGGGATGGAGCACTTCGAAGCCCACCGCTATCGGCCGGCCATCCACGACTTCGAGCTCGCCGCCGAGCTCGTTCCGAGCGCCGATCTCTGGTTCAACATCGCGCGATCGCACGAGGAGCTGGGAGAGCACGAGCCCGCGATCGAGCACTACCGCCGCTACCTTCGGGACCGCGTGGATCCACCCGACAAGGCGCAGGTGCAGCAGCGGATCGAGAGCCTCGAGCAACAAGCGGAAGCGGCGCGCCAGGCGGCCAACGAGCGGCCGACGACCGGCACGCTGCGGGTCACGGCCAACGTCGAGGGGGTCGAGGTGGAGCTCGACGACCAGTCGATCGGGCAGACGCCGTTGACGACGCCGATCTCGCTCGAGCCCGGCCGCCATCGTCTCCGTCTCGAGCGAGAGGGCTACATTCCGTTCCGCTCCGAGGTTCGGGTGGAAGCGGGGTCGGTGACGGCCGCTTACGCGGACTTGGTGCCCGCCACTCGCTACCGCGCCATCCGCGGGCGACGGATCGCGACGTGGATCGTCGGGGGCCTCGGGATCGCCGCCATCGGCACCGCGATCGGCCTCTGGGCCCACGCCCGCTCGCTGGCGGCGGACGGCAATTTCGGGGAGGCCCGCGACTGGGGGCGCTACTCGGACTTCACCTGGGGCGGCGCCGCGCTCCTGGCCGTGACCGCGGCCATCCTCTACTTCGTCGAGGGCCGCGCCGTCGGCACCGACCGGGTCGAAGAAGCGCCGGAGACCGCGAGCCGCGAGCGCGCCGCAGCCTTCTAACCCTGGTGCGCGGCGAGGGTCGCGGCGATGGCGCTACGCTCGGCCGGCCTGGGCTCCTCTTCGGGCAGGGCCACCGGCGCTTCGCCGGTCAGGGCGCGGGTGCTGGCGGCGACCGAGGCCTCGAGCGCCTGCAGGTCGTAGCCTCCCTCGAGGAAGAGCCCTAGGCCCCGGGACTCGCCGCAGAAGCCGTCGAGGGCGGTCGTCATCGCCGCGAAGGTGTCCGCCTCGAGCGCGAGTCCTGCGAGCGGATCTCGTGCGTGTCCGTCGTAGCCGGCGGAGACGAGCACCAGCTCGGGGTCGAAGGTGTCGAGCTGTGGCAGGACGACCGTTCGGAAGGCGGCCCCATACGCTTCGCTGCCCGTGCCCGCTGGCAGGCCCACGTTCACCGTCGTGCCTCGGCCCTCGCCCCGGCCGATCTCGGTCGGGGCGCCGGTGCCGGGGTAGAACGGATGCTGGTGGAGCGAGATGAAGAGCACCGACGGGTCGGCCTCGAAGATCTCCTGGGTCCCGTTGCCGTGGTGGACGTCCCAGTCGACGATCGCCACCCGCTCGAGCCCAGCCGCCCGAGCGGCAGCGGCGGCGACGGCCACGTTGTTGATCAGACAAAAGCCCATCGGGGTGCCGGGACGGGCATGATGGCCGGGCGGGCGGAGTAGGGCGATCGCCCGTTCGCCAGGAACGGAGACGAGCGCCTCGGCCAGATCGGATGCCGCCCCGGCGGCCAGCCAGGTCGATTCTCCGGTGTCCGGGCAGAAGTAAGTGTCCGGGTCGAGATCCCCGAAGCCCTGACGGAGGGCCTTCCGGAGATCGTCGGCGTATCCCCGCTGGTGGACCCGCTCGATCGCTTCGTCACTCGCTTTCCGTAGGGTGAGATCGCGTCGGTGGTTCGCCGGCAGAGCCGCCCGCAGGCCTGCTCGCGCCGCCTCGAGCCGCTCGGGGCGCTCGGGGTGGGGACGGCGCGACACATGAACATCGAATCGGGGGTCGTCGGCGACGAGGATCGAGCGGGGCACGAGCGCATGATGGCTCGGCCTTGACCGTGAGAAAAGCGCTCTGATATCAACGGTCCCCGGGAGCGCTGCTCCCGAAGCACGCGGGTCAGGGGTGGGAATTTCCTCGCACTTCGTCTCGCCTCGGAGCATGCACGGATGCGACTGAAGATCATCGCGGGCAACGTCATCGCCGTCCTCTTGGTCGGGTTGGGCTCGTACCTCTACGTCAAGGGTCAGCTCGAAGAGGGCCTCGGGGCCCAGATCGACGAGCAGATCAACAACGACGCCCAGCTCCTGCAGCGGAGCTGGCGGCTCTCGGCGCTCGAGTTCGTCGAGCAGGTTCGCGACCGGGCCGAGACCCGCGAGGTCCGGACCACCTTCAACGCGCTCGACCAGGAGTCGCGCCGCCGCTCCGCCTTCGAGCGGGTGCAGGGGATCGCGTCGTGGTTCCAGGATCCGGCGCGGGCTCGGGGCGGTCGACCGGACATCGTCCTGATCACCGATGAGACGGGCCGGGTCATCGCGCGCGACAACGACATCAACCGGATGAACGGGACGTCGATCGTGTCGGAGCTGCCGAGCCTCCGGCGGGTGCTCGATCGCGGCCTCGCCGTGCACGACGTCTGGCACAAGGCGGACGACGACAAGCTCCTTCAGGTCGCGCTCGCGCCGGTTCGCAACCAGGAGGGCGGCCTCATCGGCGCGCTCCTGGTCGGTTACGACATCTCGAACGGGCTCGCCGAGCGCGAAGCGGAGGTCTTCGGCCACGAGGTCGCGTTCCTCCGCGAGGGCGGGATCTACAGCTCGAGCGTGGACCAGAACGTGGTCACCTCGCTCGGCTCCTTCCTCTTCGACACGATGGCGGACGACACCGCCGCCGCGCTGACCAGCGGAGCGACCTCGCCGTGGACCACGGAGCTGGCGGGCGCCGAATACGTCGGCGTCGTCGCGTCGCTGCCGGAGACGCCGAGCGTCGACATGGGCATCGCGATCATGGCGAACAAGACCGACCAGATGGCGCTGGCGGAGACGGCGACCGTCATTCTCATCCTGATGGCGGTCGGCCTCATCTTCGTGCTGATCTACGGCTTCCTCATCGGCACGAGCCTCATCCGCCCGATCGAAGAGATCGAGGAGGGCGTGCTCACGGTCATCAACGGTCGCACCGACTTCCGGATCGACATCGAGAGCGCGGAGTTCGGCGGGCTGGCGTATCGGATAAACCAGCTGATCAACGTGTTCACCGGCACCGAGGAGACGGACGCCGACGGCCGGTCCTCCGGGGGCGGCGCGTGGGAAGGCGCGGCGGCGCCGGCGACGACCCAACAGGACGCCGGCGCCGGCGGTGGCGATGACGCCGCCGCTGCGGCACAGCTCGCCGCCGAGCCCGAAGAGCAGTATCGCCAGCGGATCTTCGACGAGTATGTCGGAGCGAAGCAGGCGGCGGGCGAGGACGTCTCGAACATCGGCAAGGACCGCTTCCTGTCCCGCCTCGAGAAGAACGCCGAGAACCTCAAGAAGAAGCACGGCTGCCGGATGGTGCGCTTCGAGGTGCAGACGAAGGGCTCTCAGGTCATCCTCCGCCCCGTCATCATCAACTGAGGCCCCCCGACGCACTGGGTGGGGCCCGGGGCGGCTTGGCCGCAGAGCATTCGCATGGGCTTACTGGATTTCTTCGGACGTAAATCGGGCAACCGCTCGCTCGAAAAGCACGCCAAGCGTGCGGGCGACAAGCGGGCTCAGGCGGCAGACCGCTGGACTTCGCTTCACTCGCTGGGTGAGATGAAGTCCGCGGACGCGGTCGAGGCGTTGCTGCAGCGCTTCACCTTTCGCGTCGACCCGTCGATCACCGACCAGGAGGAGAAGGAGCTCGCGTTCCAAGGCATCCTCGGAGCGGGCGAGGTCGCGGTCCCTCCCGTCCGGACCTACCTGAAGGACGCCGACCACATCGCGTGGCCGGTCCGGATCCTCGACGAGATCGAAGGGCAGGACGCCGTCGTCGACGCGCTGATCGGGCTCCTCGGCGAGATGGACACCGAATACGAGCGGGATCCGCAGCGCAAGATCGACGTGCTGGCACAGCTCGAGGCCCGGCCCGACCCGAGGGTCGCCGAGACGGTGACGCCATTCCTCGAGGACGTGAACGAGACGGTGCGCTTCCACGCAGCCGGCGCGTTGCTCGCCCAAGAAGACGCCGAGGCGCACAAGGGCCGGCTGATCGAGCTGCTCGCCACCGATGAGGGAACGCGGGTGCGCGCGAGCGTCCTGGACGCCTTCATCGAGCGTGGTTGGGGGCTCGACGATCGCGCCAAGGACGTGCAGCCGAACCTCCCGCCGGGCTACGTGCTCGACGGGACCTCGATCCGAAAGCGCTGAGCGCTACTCGACCTCTTCGCGCTGGCCGCGCGGGACGTAGTCGGGATCCTCGCCGATGCCTGAGCGGTCCACCCAGTAGGCCGAGCGGGCGCGTACGTCGACGTGGACGAAGCGGCCGTTGGGGTAGTAGCCGACACCGATCCGCGGCAGGGTGCGCAAGTAGTCGCGCAGCTGCTGGTTCGACACGCCACGAATGCGGATGTCCACTGCCGCGCCGGCCACGTGGCGGGAGCTCTCGTTGGTGCTGCCGCCTTCGGGTCGGTAGGCGCTGTACACCGAAATGGGCCGGCCCCCGAAGTGGTCCGAGACCCGGGTGAGTACCTGCAGCAGTCGCCCGGAGGGCTGTTTGCTCTGGGAGGTGCGCCGGTAGCGGAAGAGGCGGGCGAGCCGGCGCTTGGCGGCCCGGCGGGCACGCCCCCGACTGTCGACCAGGCGCATGCGGATCCGCTCGTGGGTCAGCACCCGCACCAAGGTCACCACCCCGGGGTGGCGGGGCCGCCCCCAGCGCTCTTCGGCTTCATCCCGCTCTTCGACGGGGTCGTGGCCAGGGAGCAGCAAGCGCTGGCCCACCTGGAGCGTCGCATCCCGACCAATTCGGTTGGCCCGGGCCAGATCGGCGACGCTGACCCCGTGCTCGGCGGCCACGTGGCTGAGGGTCTGACCGGCTCGGACGTAGTGGGTCCCGCGTTCGGGGATGCGAAGGGTCTGACCTTCCTGCAGCTCCGAACGGACGGTGAGCCCGTTCGCGGCCGCCAGGTCCTGGACGCGAACGCGATACCTACGGGCGATTCGGCTCAGTGACTGGCCAGATCGGACGGTGTGCTCTCGCTGCGCCTCCGCGGGCGCCGACCAGGCGCAGACGGCGAGCAAGAGCCACGAAACCAAGGCGAACGTGCGCATCGGGTCCCGAGTATTGGAGAGCCAGCGGCCGGATCAAGCCGACGCTCGAGAGGGCGCTCGGCCCATGGTCCGCGGGTTTTTTGCCACCAGAGGCCGCATCGGTGACGATGACTGCGGTTAGGGTCGTTCGTTGACAACCGAGAGTTTTGCGCAGAAAGCGAGCCCTGCTCGACGCCCGGCGATCGGGTGGAGGGGGCGAGCGAGGCTCAATTCGAACCGAGATCGGATCGAATTGCACTCAATTACATGTAATTGAGCCATAATTTAGAGGGCACTTCTTGACGCTCAGTTGGGAGCACCATACGGTTTGGGCACGTCTTTGGGACGAAGAAGCGGACCGCATGGACCACGATGTCAAGGCCTCGGAGGCCACCCCGCCTCAGCGTTCCTCGACGAACGAAGGCACTGCCTCGACCCCTCGGGAAGAAGGCAAAGAGCCCCCCGACGGTGGAAAGAACACCACGGAGGGCACGGCCAACGCCTCCCCCGGTGGAGGGGCCAAGAAGAAGAAAAAGCCCCGTAAGCTGAAGCCCAATAACGTTCGCAAGCTCCGCATCGACCGCATGATGTCGAAAGCAGAGCTCGCTCGACGCGCAAATCTCTCGGTGTTGACCATCGATCGAGTGGAAAAGGGTTTCGGGTGTCGGATGAACACCAAACGGAAGATTCTCGAAGCCTTGGGCCTCAGCCTCGAAGACCGCGTTCGCGTGTTCGGCGAGGAGGAATGATGCGCAGCAGATGGCTTCCGAAGGAAAGAACCTGATCGGCGTCGACATCGGGTCGACATCCATCAAGGTCTGCGAAATCAAAGAATCACGGAGTGGGCGAAAGCTCGTACGCTTCGGATACCACCCGCTCCCGCCGGACACGATCGTCAACGGCGAGATCATGAACTCCGGCGTGGTCGTGGAGGGGCTCGAGAAGCTCTTCCACAAGGTGCGTCGCCGGAACGTGGCGCTTCGAGCGAGCGGCCACGGTGTGATCATCAAGAAGATCGCTGTGCCCCTCATGACTCCGGCAGAGCTGCAGGAGCAGATCGGCTGGGAAGCCGAGCAGCACATCCCCTTCGACCTCCAGGAGGTGCACATCGACTACCAGGTGCTGCACCGGCGAGACACCGAGGGCCAGATGGACGTGCTCCTCGTCGCGGCCAAGCGGGAGGAGATCAGCGATCTCCAGAACCTCGCCGTCGAGGCGCGGCTGAAGCCGATGGTGATCGACCTCGATGCCTTCACCGTCCAGAACGTCTTCGAAGAGGGCTACGGGAAGCCGGCACCCGGCGAGACCGTGGTCCTCATCCACGTGGGCGCGTCGCTGACGACGGTGAACATCCTGGCCAACGGGACCACCGCCTTCACCCGAGACATCGCCAACGGTGGTCACGCCATCACCGAAGAGATTCAGCGTTCGCTCAGCATTGGCCGGGAAGAGGCCGAGGCGTACAAGCATGGCGGCGAGGGGAAGGGCATCGTCCCTCGGGAAGTCCCCGACATCATCCAGCAGGTGGTCGACCAGCTCGCCGGTGAGGTGCAGCGTTCGCTCGACTTCTATCTGGCGACCACCGGCGAGAGCGATCTCAGCCGGATCTACGTGTCTGGCGGTACCGCCAACATTCGAGGGCTTCGCGACGCGATCGCGGACCGTACGGGCGTGCCCGTCGACGTGCTCGACCCGCTTCGGGTCGCCAGCCGCGACGCGAAGCTCGACCCCGCGCTGCTGCAGGGCCGAACGGCCCAGGCGGTCGTGGCGATGGGCTTGGCGCTTCGGAAAGAGAAGGAGCGACGCGAGGCATGATTCGCATCAACCTCATGCCGCGCGCGAAGCGGGCGGCCCGAGCAGCGAGCACCGGAGGCAGCGCCAGCAACACGGCGTGGGCTGGCGCTTACTTCGGTGGAGCGCTCGTCACTCTGGCGCTCTGCGCCGTCTGGTACGTCTCCCTCGACAACGAGCTGCAGGCGCAGGTTCGCGCCAACAACGAGCTGCAGGGGCGCATCGATGACCTCCGCGGTCAGTCGCAGGGGCTCGAAGAGGTCCAGGCGAAGCTGCAGCAGAGCCTCGCGCTGGCGGAGGTAGTGGAGCAGCTCGAAGCCGGACGCACCGGCCCGACGCGGGTGGTCATGGAGCTCTCGAACATCCTGAGCACGGGCCCCGATAGCGGTCCGACCATCGACCCCGAGGAGCTCGAGCGCATGCGACGGGACAACCCACTGGCCGGCTTCAACCGGAACTGGGACCCCCGTCGTCTGTCCGTGGACGAGTTCAGCGAAGAGGACGGCACCACCCTGATCAAGGGGGCTGGGCGAACCAACGAAGACGTCGCCGAGTTCCTGCGGCGGCTCGCGCTCTCCGAGATTTTCGTCGGTGTCACCCTCCAAGAGACGCGCGCGGTCGAGGTGGAGAACATCGAGCTGATCGGTTTCGAGATTTCTGCGCGGGTGGTGTACTGATGGCGCCTCCGAAGAAGTCTGCTGGGTTCGAAGGGATCCCCACCGCGGGCAAGATCTTCATTCTCGCGGTGGTCGTCGGGTTGGTCGCGGGGATCTACTATCTCGCGTTCCACAGCGGGCTCTCCGATTCGCTCGACTCGGCGAAGAGCCGGCAGCGGGACCTGGAGACGCAGTACGGCGAGGCCGAGCGTCGCCAGCAGGAGTTCCTCCGGGTCAGCCAGGAGCTGGCCGCCCGTGAGGGCATCGACCGCCGAAACAAGGAGATCCTCCCGGAGGACGCCGAGATGGCGGCATTCCTGGACGACCTCAACCGGATCGCCGAGCTCTCGAACCTGGAACTGCAGGTGGTCGAGCCGCGACCGGAAGAGGCCGAAGAGCTCTACACCCGGCTCCCGGTCGACCTGACCGTGCGCGGCGCGTTCCATGAAGTGGCCAAGTTCACTCACGCGGCCAGTCAGCTGCGTCGCGCGGTCAACCTCGAGGACATCAACCTCGTCAAGGCCGCGACCCAGCAGGGGAACCAGGCGATCGGTGAAGACGGCGCGGGTGCCGTCCCAGACCTGGATGTGACGTTCACCGCCACCACCTTCCGCCGCCCGTCTGCCGAGGACGACGCTGCTGAGCCAGGGGCCGCCCAATGATCCGTCGTTCGATCGCCATCCTTCTGTGCGCGTTCGCGCTCGCTGGGTGTGAGGACGAGGTCGTCGTCGCGCCGAACGCGCCGGTCGCGCCGACCGAGCCGGCCACGACGCCGGACGCCCCCGAGCCGACCGAGCTCGTCGACCCGGATGCAGGGGCGGCCGAGGTCTCGGCGTACACCGACGCGGACTTCGTCGAGCTCGACACGACCAACCGGGATCCCTTCCGGCCTTTCATCGGGATGTTCGTCGCCACCGCCGCCGAACGAGCCACCGTGTCTCGGGACGTGAAGATGGGCGACGTGTCCATCGACGAGATGAAGGTCATCGCGATCATCGGGCGGATCTCACCGCCGCGAGCGATGATCCAGGATCCGTCCGGGGTGGGCTACGTCGTGCGACCGCGGGACTTCCTGGGCCGGCCCGAGACCGTTCAGGTGGGTAGCGACATCCCCGTGCAGCTCCAGTGGCAGGTGGCGCGGGTTCGGCCGAACGAGGTCGTGTTGACCCGAACGGATCCGACCGCTCCGGACCGACCGCCGCTGACTCGGATCCTCCCGCTCTACAACGAAGACGAGCTCGAGGCCGAGAGCCTCGAGCTCCGCTGAAGAGCGAGCTCGCTCAGCCCCCCGCGCCCCGTCGATTCGTCGACGGGGCGCTCTACGTTCGGGCCGAGTGAGCTCCGAACCTGTCGCTTTTTTGCCCGCATGGCCCTTGGCAGCGGACCCTTTCACGGCAGCCATGGTCTCGAGAGGAGTCTCCGTCATGCGTACCAAGTGCGCTCTCATCGTTCTCGCCGTTCTCACGCTCGCCTCCGCGGCGAGCGCCGACCCGCCCTCCATCCGTCGTGTCGGGGTTCGGGGTTCCCAGCATCACGCCGAGATCGCGATCCGCGGCTCGTTCGGGACACCGACCTACGCGGTCCGGACCCGGGACGAAGGGCGAGTCGTCATCATCGACGTCGCTGGTGCTTCCCTTCCAGACACCGGGCTCGCGACCGAGGGGCTCGCGCCGCTCGTCTCGCGCACGGTGGCCAGCACCACCTCGCGGGGCGTCCGGATCGAGCTCAGTCTCACGCAGAACGTGCGCTATCGCGCTCGGGCTCGCTCGGGCGGGATCTTCGTCCGCCTCGAGACCGGCGAAGAGCGCGCCCCAGAGGTGGAAGCCGGGGAGGGCACCGCGACCATCTCCGGTGTGACCATCGAGCGCCGAGACGGCCGGGATCGAGTGGTCATCGAGATGGACCAGGCCCGCCAGTTCCGCATGCGTGAGACCGACGAGGGACCCGCCCGAATGGACATCCCGGGTGCGAGGCTCGCGCCGAGCGCCGAGCGTGTCGTCCGCGGAGACCGGGACTCGCTCGTGCAGGCTGTTCGCCTCCGCACCGAGAACGGCCGGACGGTCGTTCGCGTCGAGCACGACGAAGGGGCCGAGGGCACGGCGATTCGCGCCGGCCACCGCATCGTCTGGATGTTCACCCCGAGCGAGCGGGCCAACCAGCGGCCCTCGGCGCGAACCATCGCCCGAGAGGACGACTACGAAGACCTCCCCGAGGTGGTCGACGGACTCACCGTCGAGACGGCGGACGTCGCCGGTTTCGTCAGTGACGTGCCGCTGCAGGTTCGGAGCGCTCGCGGTCGCCGCCGCTACTCCGGTCGCCGCGTCGACCTCGACTTCAAGGACGCGGACATCCACAACATCCTTCGGCTCCTCGCCGACGTCGGTGGCGTGAACATCGTCACGGCCGACGACGTGACCGGCAGCGTCACCATCCGCATGCGCAACGTGCCCTGGGACCAGGCACTCGACGTGATCCTCCAGGCCAAGGGCCTCGGGATGGTTCGCCGCGGGAACCTGATTCGCGTCGCTCCCCTCGAGACCCTCGAGAAGGAGCGCGAGGCGGCCATCGCGCGACAGAAAC
>JGI12210J13797_10982260_pt1 | contig 11419 bp, 10 predicted proteins | sample ElkSlonscriptome_3_FD_13797 | JGI IMG/M metagenome (IMG submission 13797) | reverse complement strand
AACCGGTAAATCTTGCCTAGAATTGCCCCCGGGGATCGGAAAGCTCGTTAATTCTTCGTTTTTTCGGCCATTCCCCCCGAAAGAGGGTGTAGTGAGAGTCGCGGCGTAGATACATTATTGCTTGTTGGAAATTACACTCAACTGATCTTTGAAAAGAAAGCCGCGAAATGTGCTTATTGGCCGTTCAGTATCGCTTGGTTCCCGAAAGTCCCATTTTGGTCGCTGCCAATCGTGAAGAATACTACAATCGCCCTGGTTTAACACCCTCGATTCAGTCGGGCAAACCGAGAGTTCTTTGTGGCATTGACCAGAAAGCGGGCGGTACTTGGTTGGGTGTTAACCAGAATGGCGTATTTGTCGGACTTTGCAACCGGGCTACCACGATGCCGTTGTTCGGACAACGCTCACGGGGTTCGTTGGCTCTCGATCTTCTGAGGTGTACTTCGGCGGCAAAGGCTCTCGACAAAGCCCATGCTGAATTTGCCAAAACGCGTTACGAAGGTTGCAACATTATCATCGCAGACGCCAGCAATGGTTATGCGATACACGCCGATGAACGTCAAGAGGTCGTCGAACTGCAAGACGGCTTGAACATCATCGGTGCTCGTAACTTAAACGACCCCGAAGATCAACGCGTACGGATGGCCAGACGCTTACTGACGCTGCAAACACTCGATTCACCCGTCAAGTTCTTGGCGGTTGCCAGCAAAGTGTTCGCACGTGCTCCGGTCGGCCCAGGTCGCCCGAGCATGGTGGTACGCAATGCGGATTACGGAACCGTGTGCAGTTCGTTGATTGCCCTAGGCGTGAAACCACGCGATGCGATTTACCAATTCAGCAACGGCGCACCAGACCAAGCGAAGTATGAGGATTATTCGCCAATGCTGCGAGACATTCTCAGCCGCGGTCTTCGCGAAGCACGAACCAAGGCCAAGACGTCGTAAAGCGGTAATGTTTTCCGATTGGGCTAAAGATAACGGTTCGCCGAGTCGATATCACCTAGAGCGTAGGGTCGTTCGAGGGGGGATTCCTCGAATTCTTCTTTTGGATATGAATCGCCGTTTTCTAACGCCGTCAATCGCATTAACCCTTAGTGTCTTTTTATTGACGATGCACTGCGGCTGTGTCGCGATGAACATCCCTAGCGAACGGCGTGGGGATCCAACCGATGGCGGAGGCTTGTTTGGTTCTTGGGATCGCAAGACCTCGATACCGCACACGACACATCCACGCGAGGCATCGGAAGGATGGGAGATGACAGCCCCACCTTGCGAAGACGCCTTTTGCCAAGACCCGTTTGGTGGCCCGTTGGAGATTGATCCGTTTGACACATCGGTCGACTCGCAGGGGACACCGAAAGCCCCGGAAGTTCCATGGCCTCGTTTTCATCCCATCCCCACGCGTCCCGTTTTTGGGGGTACTTTGTAGCGAAAAAAACCGATGTGGTCAGAGAGAAGCGTCCGAAAACGTCAAGCGTTTCGGGTGTTTCGGGCGTTATAGGATGGCGGGCGAACGTCTTGACGCCTTCCGCTACCAGCCTTGACGCTTGGACGTGATCTCGATCATCGCTTCGTGCAGTTTCCCATTGCTGGCGACGACGCTCGATGGATTGATCGTTAATTCACTCCCGTTCGCGTCGGATATTTTTCCACCCGCTTCTTCGACGAACAATCGTCCGGCGGCGAAATCCCAGGGTGCCAATTTGTATTCAAAAAATCCACCGAATTGGCCGCAGCCGACGTAGCACAAGTCGATTGCAGCGGCACCGAAGCGGCGGATCCCGTGAATATCTTGACCAAAAAAGTCGTCGATCGCAGCCAAGGTACGTCGCATCATGGGTCCGCGGTCGTAATAGAATCCGCATCCCAACAGGGACTGGCTAAGCGTCGGATCGTCGGAAACGGAAACTTTCCGCGAATTATGGAAGGCACCGCCGCCGCGAGTTGCGGTGAACCACTCATCGCGGGCGGGGTTCAAAACGACCGAGGCGATTGGCTTGCCGTGGTGATAGTAGGCAATCGAAACGGCGAACTGGGGCACCTTGTGAGCGAAATTATTTGTGCCATCGAGCGGATCGATAATCCAAAGGTGCTCCGCGTCGGTGCAGCCGTTTGACAATGACTCTTCGCCAAGCAGTTCGTGGTCGGGATAGACGGACCTCAAAAAGCTCGCAATGGCGTTTTCACTTTCGATATCTGCGTCGCTGACAAGGTCGTAAGATTTGCCGCCAATCGCCGACTTGTCGCGGATTGCGACCCCGTCGAGGTAGTAGCGCATCAGAATATCGCCACCGAGCCGGGCGGCCTGTGTGGCAGTTTGAAGTAGGGAGGCGGGGTCAAGCATGAGAGAGGCAAATGGGAGAGACGGGAAACGGAGCCAGGGAAACCGAGACAGGGAAATCCTGTGAATGTGTCAACCAATGGATGACGTGTAACGATTTGCAGGATAAAATCGGTACGTCCACGGTAGATCACTGAACCGTCGAAGGGTTGATCTGCGTAAACTATACCAGCAGCCTAGCGATGAGCTATCCTAGGAAGCTAGCGTTGAGCTATCCTAGGAAGCACTCGCATCGGCTTTCGTCTTCGCTGAAAGCCCTGCTTGGCGTCCTGCCCAAAAGAAACTTTTAGAGCCTATCCGAAAAGGGGTCTGACCCTCTCCGGCGAGGCCAACAACGCAACTAAAATCGACTCGCATCCAAAGGGTCAGACCCCTTTTCGGATAGGCTTTTAATCAATTCGAGTTACTTGAATGAAACGCATCACCATGTCTGCGAAATCGCTTATTTCCGCCACGCTTGCGGTTGCCAGCTGCTTGTTGCTCGTTGGCTTGTCTCCCCCTGCTTACGCGGAGCTGCCTTCGTTCGACAAAGTATCGGAAGGTTTTGAGCCAATTGCTGTATCGGACCAGCAAAAGGACAAAGGCCTGTTCAACGTTTGGCAGAAAGAAAAGGAAGCCCAACTGATTGGCGAATTACCGAAAAATTTCGCTGGCAAAAACTACTTCTTAGCGTTGACGGTGGGCAGCGGGGATGAGTACGCGGGCCTTCAATCGGGTGATTGGGTCATCCAATGGCGTCGCTACGGCGATCGATTGGCCGTGATCTCGCCGAATTTGGCGATCCGCGCCACCGGTGATGCTGAATCCAAAGCTTCGGTGAAGCGATTGTTTACCGACCAAGTCTTGCTCGATTTGCCCATCTTGGCGATTGGGCCCAATGGAGGACCTGTGATCGACTTGGACGCGCTACTTGTCGGCAATGCTTCGAGATTCTTTGGTCCGTCCGTGCGCATCACGAACTCACGCATCCAGAAAATCGATTCCGCAAAAGTCTTTCCTGAGAACGTTGAGATCGCTTTTGAAATCGTCGGCAACGGTGGAAAGTTGCAATCGATTCACTATTCCTTTAGCGAGGTTCCTTCGGCCAACAACGGATTCAAAGCACGCGTTGCTGACGAACGGATCGGTTACTTCGTAACGTCGTTTGCCGACTTAAGTAAGTACGAAGACGATGACACTCGCGTCCGTTACATCAATCGCTGGAACCTGCAAAAAAGGGACAGCAAGTTGAAGCTGAGCCCACCGAAGGAACCGATTCGTTTTTATGTCGAGCATACTGCGCCGGTTCGTTATCGACGTTGGATCAAGAACGGTGTTGACTATTGGAACAAAGCATTTGAAAAAGTTGGTTTGGTCGATGCGATTGTGATCGAGTACCAGGACGCCGAAAGTGGTGTTCACATGGAAAAGGATCCCGAAGATGTTCGCTACAACTTCATTCGTTGGCTAAACAACGATGTGGGGACAGCCATCGGTCCTAGCCGAGTGCATCCTGAAACGGGAGAAATTCTCGATGCCGACATCATTTTGACCGATGGTTGGATCCGTCACTTCAACTTCAATTATCACGACTTGATGCCGAAGTTGGCGATGGAAGGAACGAGTCCCGAAACATTGGCATGGTTGGCGAAACACCCGAACTGGGATCCCCGCATTCGTTATGCTCCGGCGGAACGTGCCGCCCAATTGCAAGTGCAATTCGCCCGTGAAGCTCAATTGCCGATGGCCGGTTTCACGATGGCTCAAGCGGACCCCTCGTTGCTGGGCGATCAAGAATACGATGGTCTGTTCGGAGCCATTAGCCAAAAAAATGGCCTTTGCATGGCCGCGACTGGCAAGCACCTTGATCTGGCAATCGCTCGCATGAATTGGAGTCTGGCGTTGCTAGACGACAATGAATTGGCGGAGTCGACCCAGAAGGCGACCAAGGATGAGGAAGAAAAAGAGGACGCCGAAGATGCTCAAGAGGACGAAGAGAAAGTAGCGAAGAATGACAAGGAAGAGGAAAAGAAGGCCGATGATGAGTTGCTCGATGGCATGCCAGAATGGTTCGTTGGACCGCTGCTAGCTGACTTGGTCGCTCACGAAGTCGGGCACACACTGGGCCTTCGTCACAACTTCAAAGGCTCGGCCTTGTACAAGCTCGATGAAATCAACAGCGAAAAGATCAAGGGGAAAGAGACCTTTGCTTCTTCGGTCATGGATTACTCACCGATCAACTATCGCTTTGAATCGGGAGAGGTCCAGGGTGATTATGGGATGATCGATATTGGCCCCTATGATTTCTGGGCGATTGAGTACGGCTATACATTCGACGACAAAAAACTTGATGACATTTTGAAGCGATGCAGTGAACCGGAACTACAATACGCAACCGATGAGGACACCACCGGTCCCGATCCCCTGGCACGCCGATACGATTTTGCGGCGGACCCTTTGGCGTACGCAACCGAACAAATGAAACTTGTCAAGCTTTACCGCGAAAAGTTGCTTGATCGATTCGTCGACGATGGCGATAGCTGGGGCAAGGCACGGCGAGGCTATGAATTGACCTTGGCGATGCAAACAAAGAGCGTCAGTATGATGGCGAACTGGATTGGCGGTGCGTTCGTCAATCGCGATAAGAAGGGCGATCCTGGGAACCGTCCGCCCGTCGAGGTCGTGCCTGCGAAGGATCAACGCGATGCGCTGAAATTTGTAATCGACACCAGTTTCAACGATGAGGCGTTTGGGTTAAACGCTGAACTACTCGAACGGATGAGCGTCGACAAGTGGATCGATGCTGGCTACCAAGCAGCAATGACCAGCGAAGCAACTTGGCCGATTCATGATCGTATTTTGAATACGCAAGCGTCAGCGCTGACCCTCTTGATGAATCCAACAACCCTTCGCCGTGTCTACGACAATGAAATGCGGTTGCCGATCGAGCAGGAGGCATTGACGCTGCCCGAATTGCTCGACACCGTCGGGACGGCGGTCTGGAGTGAACTGAGTTCAGAGTGTCCCGAAAACCGGAACGATCGCAAGCCGATGATCAGCTCGCTTCGTCGCAACTTGCAACGCGAGCATCTGCAGCGATTGTTTGACCTGGTACTGGAGCAATCTTCCAGCACAGCGGCTTACAAGCCAATTAGCAACTTGGCACGATTTGAGTTAGTGAAGCTGCAAAAACAGATCAATGAATCGGTGGGTCGTTGTGGCGATAAGATGGACACGTACACTCGAGCCCACTTGTCGGAAGCTTCGGAGCGAATCAAGCGAGTGCTTGAGGCAGGCTACAGTTTCAATTCACCAAGCCAAGGCAACGTGCAGCTCATGCTCATGCTTGGACAAGAAGCTCAAGGCGAAGCGAAATAGATCGCCAGATCCATTTCCACAGGATCCCAGACGCCTGCATGGGAACCCGATGAATGGCAGGCTCCCGCCTGCTTGAGTGATCGCCTCGATTCGTTTTGTTTCACGGTGACTGTCGTTCCCCTCGGAGAGCTGAGCGACATTGCGGCGAAGCCACTTCAAGCTAATTCAAAGTTTTTTTACGCTTTCTCGGTTCCGAGCGTGCGATCGACCGCCGGTTGTGTCACAATCAACTGATAGAAAGGCTTCACGGGCCAAAGGCCCTTTTGTTTGCCTATAATTGTAGGCTAGAAGGGTAGGCTACGGCCTTTAGCGGAGTAGCGTGAAAATGAGCATCGATCTGACGACCCATTATGGCGGTTTGGTTTTACGATCGCCGATTGTGATTGGAGCCTGTCCTTTAACCGCTCAACAGCCGATGCGGATGGCGATCGAACGGACGGGGGTAGGGGCGATGGTTTTGCCCGCACTCTTCGAAGAGCAGGTTTTACGTTGGAACCAGCGTCGCGGGCGAATGTTGACACCTCGTGAACGAAGGGTGCTCGAACGAGCTTCGCGGATGCAAATCGAGAGCGATATCAAAGATGCTGAATCTTATTTGTCACTCGTTCGCCATGCCAGCAGCGAGATGGCGATACCGGTGCTGGCAAACTTATGCGGTGAAAACCCTAGCATTTGGCTCGACTTTGCAATGGAGTTGCAGGAGGCGGGCGCGAGCGCCATCGAATTGAATCTGCATCATCCACCACCTCGTGAGTTCACCTCCCCACGAGAAATCGAGGATCAGATGGTCGAATCGGTCAAGTCGATTCGCGATTGCATCAGCATTCCGCTGTACCTCAAATTGAGTCGGGAATACACCAGTTTGAGCCATTTGGCCGTTCGACTGCTTCACGGAGCGCAGGGCTTGGTGCTATTTGGCCGCACACCGAAGCTCGACATCCTGCTCGATAGCTTCGAACTGACGCACAAATGGACGCTCACTCCCACAAGCTCTGTCTCTAGTTCGCTAGAGTCGATCATGCAAGTTCATTCATTTTGTCCCGTCATGCCGCTGGCGGCTTGTGGCGGAATCCACTGCGCTAGCGACGTCATAAAGGTCCTTTTAGCGGGGGCAGACGTCGCGATGGTTGCATCGGCAGTCTATCGCGAGGGGCCCGATGTGATTCGAACGATGCTCGATGGGTTGATCGTTTTTATGGAACGCCATCGAATGCAATCGATCGGGGAATTGCATCCAAGTCGCCCACTTCATTTTAGCAGTGAAGAGGATCGACTGGACTATGTGCAAGCGTTATCGCTCCGCTACGATCCTGATACCGAGTGGACAGGCCAACGCGCGATGCAGTGCGACCGCTGGGGACACCCCTACACGCCTTAACGTAGCGGAAGTCATCAAGCTTTCGTTCAGCAACCATTCATTGACTCTGTCGATTAGATCAGATAACGCGTCTCTTTGGGGCTCAACGCAGGTTTGTGACAAAAAGTTTGCAGAACGGTTACATAACAGACTGCCAATGAACGGGTCGATGGCTGTACAATGCCGATGTAGAAAAGCATTAGCATGCTGCTGCAACATTATTCTGAGCTGCAATGGACCGAAAGAAAGGAAATACAGATGTCATCAACGGCTAGCCGACCTGAACCGACCATTATTCAAGGTGGAATGGGAGTCGCCGTATCGGATTGGCGACTGGCACGTGCGGTATCAAAAACGGGTCAAATGGGAGTCGTTTCGGGCACCGCTCTGGATACCGTCTTGGTCCGGCGGCTTCAACTGGGCGACGAAGGCGGCCACATGCGTCGCGCCTTAGCGGAATTCCCTTATCCCGAAATGGCCGACCGAATCTTGCAGAAGTACTTTGTGGAAGGTGGCAAGGCCGAAGGCGTGCCGCTTGTCGGAACGATGGTGCTTCCGATGGAGCCGACCCAGCAGCAATTCGAGTTGGTCGTCGTTGCGAATTTTGTCGAAGTCTACTTAGCCAAAGAAGGCCACGATGGTTTGATCGGCATCAATTTCCTGGAAAAAATCCAATTGCCGACATTGCCCTCCGCTTACGGTGCGATGTTGGCGGGTGTGGATTACGTTTTGATGGGAGCGGGGATTCCGAAGGCGATCCCAGGCATTTTGGATCGCTTGTCGGAAGGCAAGGATGTGGAACTACCGATTCACATCGTCGGGGCCGAACGTGGCGATAATTTTGTGACCCGATTTGATCCGGTTCAATTTACCGCTGGAGAAGTCCCCTGGTTGAGCCGGCCAAAGTTCTTGGCAATTGTGGCTTCCGCAACCTTGGCGAACATGTTGGCGAAAAAGGCGAGCGGCTATGTGGACGGATTCATCGTCGAAGGCCCGACCGCTGGCGGACACAACGCTCCACCGCGTGGCCCGAAGCAAATCAACGAGCGAGGAGAACCGCTGTACGGTGATCGCGATATTGTCGATCTATCGGCCATTGCCGCTTTGGGACGCCCATTCTGGTTGGCCGGATCGTATGGTTCGCCCGAACAAGTGTCGAAGGCATTCGAGCAAGGAGCGACAGGCGTCCAAGTGGGAACGGCATTCGCATTCTGTGAGGAATCTGGTTTTAGCGGCGATATCAAAGACGTTGTTTTTAATATGGTGAAAAATGGTGAGCCCGATGTCGTGACGGATGCCGAAGCATCACCGACGGGCTTCCCCTTCAAAGTCCTGCAAATCGAAGGATCGATGTCAGACAAGACCGTCTACGAAAACCGGACTCGCGTCTGCGATCTTGGCTTTTTGCGTCAAGGCTACAAGAAAGATGACGGCACGATCGGTTGGCGATGTCCATCCGAAAAGATCGCCGCGTTCACTTACAAAGGTGGCGAAGAAGCGGACACGCAAGGTCGCAAATGCGTGTGCAATGGATTGCTAACCAACATCGGACTTGGTCAAAGACGCAAAAGCGGCGAACATGAACTGCCCCTTGTGACTTGCGGAAATGATGTTGCCAGCATCAAACGATTCCTTAAGACGCCCGATGCGACTAGCTATTCGGCAGCAGACGTGATCGAGTTTCTGTTGGCGGGGATTGCACTGCCTGCCGTCGCCGCTCATTCGTAGTAGCGACGGCCCGAAATCGGCTGCAGCCGATATTACCCACCAACCTCGAGCAACATCCTCAGATAGCTTCTCGGTTCAACGTCTTGAAGCCCAAGCTGATCGGCGTATTCCAATATCTCTTGCCGTACACTTTCAAGATCGGCAACGTCGAGGATCACCCGTTCGATTTCGGCGAAGGAACCTAGGCGTTCGACCTCGTCGATGACAATTGTGAGCCGTTTCGAATCACTCGGCTTGTAGACATGACGTCTCTTTTTGACCTCAGCAACCCGCCGGAACCCGAGCAGGGTTAGCAGCTCTTCGGTCTGTGCTCCGTCGACATCGCCCGGCCCGAGTGGCCATTCCAGTTCTCGACGTGCTTTGACGTCGCCGGGAAGTTTTGTGCCCTTGTACGTGATCGATGGCACCCCGTTGATGCGGCGAACTCGCAAAGCCTCTTGGGTCTCGGCAAAATCGCGACATGGATGATTGTAGTACGTGTCCGAGTGGTTCTCGACACCGATGCACTCGACCATCAATGATTGCAATCTCGATTCCAATTCCATGCGTTCACGAAGATGAAACTTTTGTTCAATTTCGAACATGAGAAGGCGTCTCGATACAGGATGGCGGCTTTTTTCGATGAATCGCAATTAGAATAGGACACCCTAACCCGGAGAGGAAGAAGATGACTTCGAAAAAAAGAACAGCAACATCGGCCAACGATGCCTCAAAACTTAAACCTCCGGCGAGCGATCGGCCTCTGGGGTGGATTTGGCTTTTGCCTGTTTTTATCATCTTGGGGATCATGTTCTTCGGTCGCGATCAACGTGTTGATAGTTCGGCAATCGGTAAACCTGCTCCAAAAATTGAACTGACCCGTTTATCGACTTCACCGACCCTGGACGGGTTCAGTGGCGAATCGATCGATACGATTCAAGGAGAACTCAACGAACTTCCCAGCGATCATGTCACGCTGGTTCATTTCTGGGGAACGTGGTGCGGTCCTTGCCGGATGGAATATCCACACTTATCAGAGATGGTACAAAGCTTGGAGTCGAATCCGAACTTTCAGTTTCTGTCGATTTCGTGTGAATCAGGTCCGAATGAAACGTTTTTAGGCCTGGCCAAGAAAACAGAAGAATACCTGAATCAAATCGATGCCTCCACTCACGTGTATGCAGATCCCAATGGAGCGACTCGCAAAAGTGCTGCGGATCGATTGGGACAACCCTCGATGGCTTACCCAACCACCATCTTGGTTGATAAGAGTGGAGTCATTCGAGAAGTTTGGCAAGGCTATGGAGTCAACGCCGTCGATGAGATGGAAGCATCCGTCAAGAAATTACTGGCGGAATAATCAATCGTTTCATCCAACAAAAAAGCTTGCCCCAACGACTGAGCGTTCCGGGGCAGGAAACGCTGCAAGTCATGGGGCAAGCCATTTCATTGGTTGCGAGCATCCAGACAAATCCTAGGCAATTGTTATGGAATTGACCATTCGAATAATGGCCAATACTGCATAGAATAATTCGATGCGTCGAAATGGGGTTGTAACGGAAAACGTTAAGAGTTTCGAATGCTCTCTGTCTCTTCTCGCTCTTCCCGAGAGCTCATCTCGGCAAAAAACAGCGATTGAATCATCAACATGCAGGCACCGACCACCAACAAGGAGTCGGCGATATTGAAATTTGGCCATTTCCAATTTTCGCTCGCTTGCCACAACACCCAATCTCGAACACCGCTTTTCCAAGATACAGGATACCCCGGTTGCCACCACATCCCCATGCGGTCATACAAATTCCCAATAATTCCGGCTGAGATTAGCCCCAGAGCGACGGTCAACCACATCGACTCGGCAGCTCGAAACCAGAACAACCACGTCAAAATGCCGATTCCAGCAAAGACAGACATGGTAGCAAACAAGGCTCCCTGGCCTTGTCCGATCCCAAAAACGGCTCCTAAGTTGATTGCCGTTTCGATCCCGAAATAACCGTCAATCACCCACCAAACAGGCTTTTCGCCTGGAAGACCTCGCCAAGCAAAAATCGCTTGTTTGCTCCATAGGTCCGCCACGCCTCCCGTAATGGCAAGCGAAAAAAAGATTAGCACCCGGTTGAGCGGTAGCCGATAACGAGGTAATCGATCGCTTGGTTCCATTTGTTTCCGTTATTCCGTTAAGGTTTGTTAGCCAACTCTCTTGTTAAGCCGCGTGCCCATCGGGCCGCGCGGCCGGCATTGCAAAACTCGCGGGGCATTGCCCACGCGGTTAAACATGAAAAAGCTCCGGACATCAAGTTACGATTGGAAATCGGGATGTTTTACGCTAGAATCAATCTGCCCAGCTTGTTCAATCGTTTTTTTTGCCATAATGAGTGTCTGCCGCACTTTTCGTGGCCTCAGTCATAGAGAATTTTGAGTCTCAGGTCCACTGCCGATCTAATTTTACGTAGCCAATTTCCACTCCGAGTCAATTTTACTCCGCACCGTTATGCTGCAGACAATAGAAAACACAAAAGTCATGCAAACTGAAATTGCTTTTCATCGATGTATCAACCCAACGTGCGGGGCTACCTACGAACCTCGGTCGATCCGGACAGCTTGCGATAAATGTGGCGATCTTCTCGACATCGCTTACGATTGGGACCGTGCAGCGGT
>JGI12210J13797_11067317_pt1 | contig 11420 bp, 11 predicted proteins | sample ElkSlonscriptome_3_FD_13797 | JGI IMG/M metagenome (IMG submission 13797) | reverse complement strand
CTCGAGACAGCCCGCGACGCGCTCGGCGATCGCGTGCTCATTGCCGGGACCGGGGCCGAGTCGCGGCGAACGACCCTCCGCCTCACCGAGTCCGCGGCGAAGGCCGGTGCCGATGCCGTCCTCGTGCAGCCTCCGGCCTTCTACAGGGGGGCGATGACGGCGAAGGCCACCGGGGACCACTTTCGTGCCGTAGCCGACGCCTCTCCGGTCCCGGTGCTCGTCTACCAGGTACCGCTCAAGATGAGCACCCTGGACATGCCGAACGACCTCATCGTGGAGCTGTCGGAGCACCCGAACATCATCGGGATCAAGGACTCCCGGGGGAAACTCGAGCTGATCAGCGACCTGGTGGAGCGGTGTATGCCCGGCTTCAAGGTGATGGTGGGGAACGGGGCGCTGCTCCTCGCTGCCCTGGAGGCGGGAGCCACCGGTGGCATCCTCGGTGTGGCGAACCTCATGCCGGGCCCGTGCGCCGCGGTGGCGCGAGCGTGGAAGGCGGGTCGGCCGGAAGAGGCCCGTAGCGTTCAGAGTCGGGTGGCTCCGGTCCACATCTCCCTCATCGGAGGGCTCGGTGTGCCGGGGGTGAAGGCGGCCCTCGATCGCTTGGGAATGCAGGGCGGAAGGCCCAGGCCTCCTCTTCGGCCTCTGGCCACGCCGCAACTCGACGAGGTGGAGGCGGTTCTGAGGGGTGCCGGTCTGGACGTCCGTTGACGACCCCGTAGCCCCCGGGTAGCTTTCCCTGAAGGATGCATTTGAGAGGCCCGTCCCCTGCGGCGGGCCCTTTTTTTTGTGCCGAATCCGCATGCGGATCCGGATCGCCGATTCTGAACGGGAGCGGTTCAACGTGGGTTCTGACGCGCCGGGCCGCTGCACGGTCATCGTCGGCTGCCAGTGGGGTGACGAGGGGAAGGGGAAGATCGTGGATGTCCTCGCCGAGAACGTCGGCGTGGTCGCCCGCTATCAGGGCGGCGCCAACGCCGGCCATACGGTCCACGTAGAGGACGCGGAGTTCATCCTGCACCAGATCCCGTCGGGGATCCTGCACTCCGGTCGCCGCTGTCTTCTGGGGAACGGAGTGGTCCTGGACCCGATCCAGTTCTTCGAGGAGTATGACGCTCTGGAGAGCCGAGGAATCCAGGTCCGGGGACGGGTTGGCATCAGCGAGCGGGCCCACCTGCTCATGCCTTACCACAAGGTGCTGGACCGGGTGCGGGAGGATCGGGCGACCCAGAAGATCGGCACGACGGGGCGGGGGATCGGCCCGGCGTATGAGGAGAAGGCGGGTCGCCGGGGCATTCGGGTCGCCGATGTCCGCCACGCCGACCGCTTCCGGAGCCTGCTGGATGACGGGGTGCATCGGGCCCGGGCCCGCCTGGAATCGCTTGGACAGGACGACGAGCCGGGCCTCGACGAGGCGGCAGATCAGGCCTTCGCCCTTCGCGAGCGGCTCCTGGCCCTGGCCACGGACACCGGCTTCGAGATCGTGAGCGCCCTCGATCAGGGCCACGACGTCCTCCTGGAGGGGGCCCAGGGAACCGCTCTGGATCTGGACCTGGGGACCTACCCCTTCGTCACCTCGTCGAACACGACGGCGGCAGGGGCTGCCACCGGGGTCGGCATCGGGCCGACCCGCCTGGACGAGGTGGTCGGAGTCGTCAAGGCTTACACGACTCGCGTGGGGAATGGGCCCCTACCCACGGGGGGCGACCCGGCGGTGGACGAGCAGCTCCGTGTCCTCGGTGGCGAGTTTGGAGCCACGACGGGTCGGCCCCGCCGGTGCGGATGGTTCGACGCTGTCCTGGCCCGCTACGCGGCTCGGGTGAATGGGCTCACCGGACTGGCCGTAACCAAGCTGGATGTCCTGGATAGCCTCCCCGAGCTGGCCATCGGGATGGAGTACTGCACCGATGACGGAGGCTGCACGCGTGAGTTCCCGGCGGATACCTACGCCCTGAGCAGTGTGGAGCCCCGCTACGATACGGTCCCGGGTTGGCAGGAGGATACCACCGGTTGCAGGAAGCTGGAGGATCTCCCTCGAAACGCACGGGCGTACCTGGATCGGATCGAGGAGCTCACCGGTACACCGATCCAGTGGGTTTCCGTGGGCACCCGGCGGGACCAGATCATTCACGTCGATTAGCCAGACACAGGGTCCATGTTCGACGAACTCAGCAACAAGCTCGACACCGTCCTCGGAAAGTTCCGGCAGCGCGGAGTCCTGACCGAGCCCATGGTCAAGGACGGGCTCCGGGAGGTTCGCCGGGTCCTCCTCGAGGCCGACGTCAACTTCAAGGTCACTCGGCAGTTCCTCTCCCGGGTTCAGGAGCGGGCGTTGGGCGAGGACGTCCTGAAGGCCGTGTCCCCGGGACAGCAGATCGTCAAGATCGTACACGACGAGCTGGCGGCCCTCATGGGCGAGGGCCGGCCGGAGATGAAGTGGAGCTCGTCGCCCCCCACCGTCATCATGGTCGTGGGGCTCCAGGGTGCCGGAAAGACGACCAGTGCCGCCAAACTGGCCCGGCGGTTCGACCGGGAGGGGCGCAAGCCCATGCTCGCCGCCTGCGACCTCCAGCGTCCTGCCGCCGTTGAGCAGCTTGCGACGCTGGGGGAGCAGATCGACGTCCCGGTCTTCAAGGGAGAGTTCGGAGGCGATCCGGTGAAGACGGCCCGGGCGGCAGTCCAGGCCGCCAAAGATCAAGGTCGCAACACCCTGATCGTCGATACCGCCGGACGGCTGCAGATCGACGCCCCCCTCATGGACGAGCTGGGCCGCATCAAGAGCGAGCTCGCCCCGGAGGAGATCCTCCTGGTCGCCGACGCCATGACGGGACAAGAGGCTGTTCGCATCGCCCAGGGATTCGACGAGGCTCTGGACATCAGCGGTGTGGTCCTCACGAAGATGGACGGCGACGCCCGGGGCGGCGCCGCCCTGTCGATTCGGGGTGTGACGGGCAAGCCGATCAAATTCGTCGGCATGGGCGAGACGGTAAACGACCTGGATACCGCTGATCCAGAGCGGCTCGCCGGACGGATCCTCCAGATGGGCGACGTCGTGGGGCTCGTGGAGAGAGCCCAGATGGCCATCGACGAGGAGGAGCAGGAGAAGCTCCAGCAGAAGATGCTGGGCAAAGGCCGCTTCACCCTCGAGGACTTCCTCGTGTCCATGCGCCAGGTGCAGAAGATGGGTCCGCTGGATCAGCTCATGAAGCTGATTCCCGGGATGGGGAAGCTGAAGATCCCCGGGGGGCAGGTCGATCCCAAACGGATCAAACACGTGGAGGCGATCATCCTCTCCATGACCCCTCTGGAGCGTCAGCGCCCCGAGGTCCTCAACGGGTCCCGGCGTGCCCGCATCGCCAAGGGCAGCGGAAGGCCTGTGTCCGAGGTAAACCGGCTCTTGAAGCAGTTCAAGGAGATGCAGGGCTTCATGAAGCGCATGAAGGGGATGATGGGGGGAATGGGCGGAATGCCCGGCATGGGGAAGGGGTTTCGAGGCGGCAACCCCTTCAACTAGCCTCCGTCCCTCTACGGCTGCACGACTCGCGACTCACGTCGCTCGCTCCACCCACTCAGAAGTGGGACGTCTGCAGCCAGATGTCCGCCCGCTCCCAGGAGGCATCGAACTCACGGCGCACCAACAGAGCGTCGCCGGGCCGGCCCTGGGCGTCGAGGGCCTGGGCCAGTCCGAACAGGGACCAGCCGTTGTTGGGGTGGTCCTCCAGGGCGATCCGGTAGACCTCCTCTGCCTCGACTGGACGGTCCTCGTCCAGGAGGACTGAACCCAGCCAGTGCCTGGCTGAGAAGGGCAGGGGCTCGGGCTCGTCGTAGCGGAGCCCGTCCTCCAGCTCCACGGCGGTCTCGAGCACCTCGATGGCCTGGGCTGATCGTCCCTCGCTCCGGAGGATCTCGGCCTCGAGAATCCCGCTGGTGACCCCCAGCAGCTGGGTCGCGGTGTGGCCCCGGAACTGGATGCTGTCGCCCTGCTCCCGGATCAGCATCCGCATCCCGTCGAGGTACGCCTGGGCGCTGTCCGGGTCACCCTCCCGGAGATGGGCGTAGCCCAGGGCGAACTCCCACAGCCCCTGGAACACGGCGTTCTCGGGTCGCACCTCCAGATCGAGGATCTCGTCGAAGCGCCCGAATCGGAGCAGCGCCAGGGCGTGGTAGAACTGCCCACCCTCTACCAGCTTCCCGTAGTCCTTCCCGGCCTGCACTGCCACGGCACCCTGACCGTCCATGGAGGCGGCGAAGAGGAGCATGTGAAGGTTGTGAGAGGGGTAGATGGCAAACCCTTCGTTGATGGCTGCCTTCTGGTCGGAGTGCCACGCCATCTGGTTCGCCCGCACTGCGTCACCCCAGCGACCGATGCGGTTGTACGTGTGGGATGGCATGTGATTGATGTGGCTCGCCCCGGGGATGCTCGTCCCCAGGAGCTCCGCGCACGGTTCCGCCTTTCCGGCGTCGGGGGTCGACTCGGTGGCGTGGATGTAGAGGTGACAGGCCCCGGGGTGGGACAGGTCACGGGCCAGCGTCTCCTCCAGCACCCGGTGGATGCGTTGGACGGAGGGTTTGGTCAGGGGCCACGTACCCCGCCTGGGCTCCAGCAGCATCAGCGACTCCCCGTACAGCGTGCCGACCTCGAGATCCGTAGGGTGGTCCTGGAATACCCGAGCCATGGCCTCGGCGTAGGCGCTGTCCCTCACCGCCCGCCCGTCCTCGTCGGGCTCAGGAGCGTACCGGATCGCCATGGCCTCGATGAGGTCCCGCTCGACCGGGGACACCCCTCCCTCCCGAGCCAACGCAGCGGCTCGCTGAGCCGCCTCGTAGCCGTGGGGCTCCTCTTCCGGGTCCATCGGTCCGTTGAGGTACGGCCCCCACGCCCAAGCCTCGCCCCAGGCGCACATCGCACACCCGGGATCCGCCTGCGACGAGCGCTGGAAGGACTGAAGCCCTTCGTCGACGGCAAAGGCGTACATGAGCTGGAGACCCTGATCGAAGTACGCCTGGGACGTGCCGTCATCGGTGTCCACGCGGCGGCCCAGATCCCCGAGGCCTGCGGTGTACAGCGTGACCGAATCCGACCGCTCCTGAGCTTCGAGGCCGTGGAGCGAGGGGAGGAGCGAGCCGGCGAGGAGCAGGGCAACGACGGAGCGGATCATGGGTGTCCAGGGCTGGCTGGGGCGTTCAGGCGCTCTGCGAGCACCTCGGTCTGTTTCTGGAGGGAGTCCTCAATCTTGCCTCGACCCAGCCGCTTCTCCAAACCGCCCAGGCCGGTACTCCGCGTCAGCGTCACATGCACCAGACCGATCTGCCCGTCTTCGAGGCGGATCGCCGCCTTCACACTCTCCTTGAAGAAGACCGGCTGGTGGCCGTCGTCCTCGCTCCACACGGTCTGGGAGTGGTCGACGGCGAGCCGCTCCGTGGCCGTCCCGTGGACATCGTTGCAGGAGCGGGTGGCACCCAGGAGGAGAGGGACACCCCCTACCGCATAGCAGGTGAGCCCATCTTCCTGATACACGTCCTCCATTCGGGACTGGGCCGCCATCCTCACGTCCCGAGATGAATAGACCCGCAGCAGCTCATCCGGGGAGACCGTGGTGGAGTAGCAGGCGGAAGAGCGGGTGAGGACGACAGAGTCCTCGAAGTCTTTCTCTGTGTCGCTCGGGTCCGGCCGTCCGGTGAAGCGTTCACCGGGGAAGTCCACGGAGACCCCGGCGCTGCACCCGTCCCGGACCATCTCTCCGAGGCGATCTACCACCACGTCGGTGACGCGAACCCGGGCGAACGCTGCGAAAGCCCGCCGGTACTCCCGCGTCAGCCGCCCGTCCTCGAAACGAGCGACTTCGGTGTCGACACCCGGGTGGGTCGGAAGAGAGGAGACGAAGGCTGACACGGCCTCGGGTAGCGCTTCGTAGGTCTGATCCGCCGGGGTCTGGCCTGACGATCCTGTGGCGATCCCGAGGGAGAGGAGGAGGGCGCTCCGAACGATCATGAGGGGGCCAGGTTGAGGGAGCGGTCCTGCGCCAAAGCATCGTAGGGACAGGACGACGAATCGCGAACACTCTTTTGGGAATATCGAAAGATCCAAGCCCCGGGCGCAGGGCGGTTGTACCTCGGCCAGGTTCGGTATATCCTTCCGGGCTGTTCGTGCTCTCCGATTTCGTGCGGCGAGCGAGTTTCCGAAACGCCCCTCAGGGCTTCGCTCTCCAGGGGGAGAGCGCGACCCGGGGTGCCTACCCGATCTTCACCATGGCCGTTCGCATCCGACTGAAGCGCATGGGTCGCAAGAAGCAGCCCCATTACCGAGTAGTGGTGGCCGATGGCCGTTCCCCCCGGGACGGTCGTTTTGTCGAGACTCTGGGCTACTACAAGCCGCTCACCTCCCCGGCTCGCCTGGTCCTGGATCTGGATCGGGTGGACTACTGGATGGGTAACGGCGCGGACCCGTCCAACACCGTGAAGTCGCTGATCGCGAAGGCGCGGAGAGGGGGCGACGACTCGCTCGCAGTGGGTGAGGAAGACGTGGAGGCTCGTCGCCAGCGGGAGGCCGAGGAACTCGCGGCCCGCCGCGAGGCAGAGAAGGCCGCTGCTGCCGCAGAGGCCGGCGCTGCTGCGGAGGCTGAGGCTGAGGCCGCTGCTGCCGCTGAGGCTGAGGCCGCTGCCGCCGCTGAGGCTGAGGCTGCTGCCGCCGCAGAGGCCGAGGCCACTACCGATGAGGAGGCTCCTGCTGAGGAGGAGGCAGCCCCGGAGGCCGCGGCCGCCAGCGAAGAGGCTCCTGCCGAGGAGACCGCCGCCGACGGTGAGGCTGCCGACGGCGACGAGGACGAGAAGGCGGACTGATCCGGGACATGGCCCGTGGGACTCCGACCCACCTCGTGGTCGGACGGATCACCAAACCCCATGGGATCCGAGGCGAGGTAGTCGTACGTTCCTTCTCTGACCACCCCGAGGGGATCTTCTCCCCCGGGGTGGTGCTGTTTCCGTCACAGGAGGAGCGTCCTCTCCCCGATTCGGAGCGATCTCCCCTGGAGATCGTAGGGGTACGACCGTTTCGCGGCGGCTTCCTCGTACAGTGCCGCGGCGTGGCGGACCGGACCGCCGCTGAGACCCTCCGGGGTCTCGAGCTCCTTGCGCCAACGGACCAGATAGCGCCACGCCAGGACGGGGAGGTCTTCTACCACGAACTCCCGGGACTCCACGTCCAGGATGTCGACGGTGGCGAGGTCGGACGGGTGGTCGAGGTGTTCGAGGCGGACCCGAACGTGCTGTTGGAGGTGCGGACTCGTCGCGGCAGCGTTCTGATTCCCTTCGTCGCCGACGTCGTCGTGGACGTACAGCTCGATCAAGGACGCCTGGTGGTCGACCCCCCTCCGGGCCTCCTCGACCTCTAGGTTTCCAGGCAGACAGGTCCACCGTGCGGATCAACATTGTCACGCTCTTCCCGGACTTCTTTGCCGGTCCGCTCGCGCTGTCGATCCCGAAGCGCGCCGCCGAGGCCGGACTTGCTGAATACCGGCTCGTCGATCTCCGCGACTTCACCCACGACCGATACCGCACCGTGGACGACATTCCCTACGGAGGTGGCGCTGGGATGGTACTCAAGCCGGAGCCCTTCTTCGAGGCCGTGGACGACCTCGCACCGTCTGGACCGGTGGTCCTGCTCTCCGCTCGTGGTCCACGCTTCTCCCACTCCGATGCCGTCCGGTACAGCGTGGCGGAAGACCTCACCCTCCTCTGTGGACACTACAAGGACGTAGACCAACGGGTTGCAGACCATCTCGCTACGGAGGAGCGTTCTCTCGGCGACTTCGTCTTGTCCGGCGGGGAAATTGCGGCGTTGGCCGTCGCCGACGCTGTGGTGCGTCTGCTGCCTGGGGCGATCGGCGATCACGAGGCTGCAGCCACGGATTCGTTCTACGACGGACGTGGCTTGAGTGCGCCCTCGTACACTCGCCCCGCCACGTATCGGGGACACGAGGTCCCGAAGGTTCTGCGAAGCGGAGACCACGCCCGGATTCGGCGGTGGCGTCAGGAGACGGCGGACCGGCTGACCCGGGAGCGACGGCCGGAGCTCCAGCACGACGGAGAGAGCTGAACCGACCCGGTCGCAGCATCCGTTCCGCTCGGGGCAGAGTCTTCACAAGCCGCCCCTCATCGCTATATTCAGGATCTGACCGCAATCCGGCTGGACGAGCCGTTTTCTGGAGAACACCATGTCTGATCTGCTGCAGGATGTCGTAAAGGAACAGCTCCGGGAGAGCACCCCGGAGTTCTCCCCGGGCGACACCATTCGCGTCTCCTACCGCATTCGTGAGGGGAGCAAGGAGCGGATCCAGGCCTTCGAAGGCGTCTGCATCAAGCGCCGCGGCGGCGGCACCGCCGAGACGTTCACCGTGCGGAAGATCTCCTCGGGCATTGGCGTCGAGCGTGTGTTCCCGCTTCATGCCCCCACTGTCGAGGACATCAAGGTGATTCGTCGTGGCCGGGTGCGGCGGGCGAAGCTCTACTATCTCCGCAGTCGCCGCGGGAAGTCTGCCCGGATTCGGGAGAAGCGCGGCTGATCGGGAAGCTGGAGCCGGCTATGCCGGAGTCCCAGGATCCCACCTTCGACGGACTAGAGCTCGACCTTCCCTCCGGAGTCCCTCGGACCTCGCACGATCTGGAGGCGATGACGACGCGGCCCCATGACCCTCTCGCTTACGAGCGCAGGTTGTGGGGCCGTGGCCGTTTGCGAGTCGCAGGGGTGGACGAGGTGGGACGGGGCCCTCTCGCCGGGCCTGTCGTTGCCTGCGCCGTGGTCCTGGCCCCGGGCGTTTACGTGGAGGGTGCCACCGACTCCAAGGCCTTGAGCCGAAAGGTGCGGGAGGCCCTTGCGCCAGAGATCCGACGACGGGCTGTAGCGGTAGGGCTGGGAGCCGCCTCGGTCCGGGAAATCGACCGGCTGAATATCCTTCGTGCCACCCGCGTGGCCATGCACCGGGCTCTCTGGGGGCTGGGTGAACCCCCCGCTCACGTGGTGGTGGATGGTCTCCCGGTCAAGGGACTCGGGTGGGAGCACGATGCAGTGGTCGGCGGTGACGCCTTGGTCCACTCCATCGCCTGCGCGTCCATCGTGGCCAAGGTGGCTCGGGACGACCTCATGAGACGCCTGGCTCGCCGCTACCCAGGCTACGGTTGGGAGACCAACGCGGGATACGGCTCCCAGGCTCACAGGGACGCCATTATCGAGCTCGGGGCGACGCCCCACCACCGACGGACCTTCCTGGGTCTTCAGTATGGGCTGGATATCTGACTCGCAGCGTGCCACAGTGATGCCCCTGTGTCAGAACTGGATCTCCCACTGGATACGGAAGCGGGCGCCCTCTTCCAGACGCCCCTGAACCTCGGACTGGAGGGTAAGCCAGGAGATCTCGGCGGTGAGCTTGTTGTCGTGCTCGCTCAGGAACCAGTTGGTCGCCACCGAGAACTCGTTGTGCTGGTTGGAACGCTGGTCGAGGTCCGGACGGTAGGTGGCCCAGCGGAAGGCCAACTCCAATGGCTCCGGCACCGCCTCGACCAAGAGCGACGGGAAGTACCCGATCTGGAGGTAGTTCCCGACGAGGTCGGTGGAGGTGAGGGCGGTGCGGTCGTTTACCCGCTTCCAATGAGCTTCCTGCACCCACTGAAACCCTCGCCAGTTGAAGGCGGTCTCGAAGACGGCCTGTTGCACCCGATACCGGCTGGGGTCCCGGTCGGGAAAGCCCTCCAGGCTCCCACATCCGGACTGGGAGAACCGGGTGCACGGACTCAGGTTCGTGACCCCTGCGAGGGCGAGAGACAGGGTGGGCTCCACGGCTCGACTCATCTCCGAGCCTCGAAAGGCAACGGCACGCCCCAGGGGATTCCACTGGAGCCGCGCCATGTACATCAGCTGGTCGTCGTCGTTGTCCCCCTCGCCGCGACCCAGACCGGTGAAGGCAGACAGCCAGTACTGAACGTCGGCGAGGCCTCCCTCGCCCAGGCGTCCGAACAACGACACGCCTTGCTGTCGGTCGATCGTGAAGTAGCGGTTGATGAGCGAGCGATCGACGTGCTGCTGTCGCCCCGACGACACGATGCGCTCCCGGCTGTAGAAGGCCTTCCACTGCCCGACCCGGACGCTCAGCGCCGGGTTCTTCTCGACCGTCACCTCCCAGTTCAGGAGGTTGGTGGCGGCGAGTTCATACTCGAAGTAGTACGCAAGCCAGGGCTCGAAGCCGTGCCCTCCCACCTTGAGTCGCGCCCGGTTGATCTCCAGGGAAGTGCGTCGCTCACCGCTGTAGTCGTCGAAGGTGACCGGGTCGGTGTCGAAGGGGCTCGAGAGGCGAAACTGGAGGCGGAACTGGAGCGCCGTACGCCAGGCACCGTCTGCGGTCTCGATGAAGAAGCCGTCGGCGCCGTGACCCACCTTGGGCCTGTCATCGGGCTCCTGAGACGCGAGTGGGTGATTGAGGCCGATCAGGACGACGCACAGCCCCAGAACCCGGGACGTTGCCCGCCTGCCCCGCGTCACCCTCGAGGGGGGCTCTGCCAAAGGACCTGCACGATCTTCCATTCGCCTCCGTACCGCGCCATTGAGAGGTAGTCGCTGCCCCACCACGCGTAGACCTTCGCCACCGCGGTCTGGTCGAGGACATCCAGAATCTCGACCCGTTTCGGTGCGTCGGGTCCGGGCTGCTGGCCCTGGGTCCGCACGCGCTCCGCAAAGCCCAGCATCTCGTCGAAGGACATCGGCACCCGCTGGTAGTCGCCTTCACGCCAGGAGAATCCGAACTTCAGGACCTCAGGGTGAACGCTTCGCTCCAGCTTGCCGGGATCGCCCTCGTAGAACCCTTCGAGGTAGTCGAGGGCCGCCCGCTCAACGCCGGCTCGATCTCCCTGGGTTTCCTGGGCCGATCCAGGCCACGCCATCAGGAGGAGCATCACCATCACAGCCGCGCATGGCGCGAACCCGCACCTCGTGTTTCGTCCCATGATCATCATCCCCACCCTCGCCCGGCTCCCCCCCCGGTTGGGCCGTTCGGACCACGGACGGTGAAGCGAAAGATGCCTCGGAGGCTAGCCGATGGGCTGTTGGACGGGCAAGAGGGAATCTGCGTGGCTGCGGCACGGCATTCCGTCGAGCCGGTTCAGAGCCTAGGTTGTTTCGGTCTGGGCGCTTCCGGCGCCCACCGACCCGGTAGCTCAGCTGGCAGAGCAACGGACTTTTAATCCGTAGGTCCTGGGTGCACCTGCGGGCTTCGCTCCTCAGTGGCCTCGGTCGCGTTGCGACGCTCGGCTCGATCCCCTGGGAAGCGGGCCGTGTGTCTTCCGGAGGGCCCGCGGATTCCGTCGAGCCGGTTCAGAGCCTAGGTTGTTTCGGTCTGGGCGCTTCCGGCGCCCACCGACCCGGTAGCTCAGCT
>JGI12210J13797_12084535_pt1 | contig 11421 bp, 10 predicted proteins | sample ElkSlonscriptome_3_FD_13797 | JGI IMG/M metagenome (IMG submission 13797) | reverse complement strand
AGCAGGGCGTCGATGAGGGGCTGGCCGATGTGGCAGGTGGAGCCGTCGCAGGCGATCTGGTCGTAGAAGGGGTCGAGGCCGGGGAGGACCCCCTCGCCGGTGGTGTCGTCGGCACCGTCGGTCGGGTCGGGGGAGTCGGTCGGGTCGGGGGAGTCGGTCGGGTCGGTGTCGGGTCCACCGGTGTCGGGGCCCTCGCAGGACGTCGAGCCGCCGCACTGATCGCTGGTGATCGTGCAGCAGCCGTCGCGGTAGATGCTGGTGACGGCCTCGTAGCAGTCGGGGTCGAGGGCCTCGTCGTTGCCGACGGGGGGGTCGGGGTCGAGGCCGTTGGCCGTGGCGACGTCGAGGCACGCCTGGCGGGTGGCGTCGAGGATCTGGGAGCGGAGGAGCTCGTACTGTAGGTGGGGGGAGGCGTTGAGGAGGATGAGATCCTCGTCGGGAGTCATGCACTGACACTGGACGACCCAGCCGGTGGAGCCGTCGGGGTTGGCTTGTTGGACCTGGACGGCTTGGCCTACGTTGTTCCGAGCCTCGGCGAATGGAGCGCTGGCGCACCAGCGAGCGCCACAGTCGACCAGCGCGACGATGCCGTGGTCGGGGATGATGCAGGAGACCGAGGCGTGGAGCATGACTGCGCCCGAGCCGAGCATGACCACGCCACCGAGGAGTCCGCGGGCGCTGATCACTGGGTGCATCCCTTCACGACGTACTCGTTCCATAGGTACTGGCATGGGAAGATCTCGCGGCGATCGAGCGCTTCGAGGTGCTCTTCGCAGGTCATCGACGTCATGCACTCTTGGAACTCCCACCAGATGTCGCCGCATTCGTCGGTGCGATCCCAGGCCTCATCGGACTCACAGCTCTCTCGGCACTCGTCGGTAGGCTGACCCATGAGGGCTGGGCGGCAGTCGTACCAGAAGGTGCACCAGTCCTCGCACCACTGGGCAGCGAGGTGGCGGCGGCTCTCGCCTTCCTCCTCGGGCAACTCGCGCGCCGAGCAGCCGAGGGCGAGCACGGCGAGGGCGAAGCCAGCGAGCAGGGGGCGGCGCATGGGGCCGTAGGATATCAGGGCGCAGGGGCGAGCGTCGCGGGCTCACCACGCGGAGCGAGCGTCGTTGACGGCCGCGGCGGGAACCGGAGCGGCCGCTCGGTCGGGGGAAGCCGCCGGGCGGAGGTCTTGGTACAAACCCGCGCTTCGCAGTGCCTCGCGAACCACGCGACGGGAGGAGCCCAGCCAGCGAGCCATGCGGGAGATGTTGCCCTCGCAGCGCTCGAGGGCGACGGTGAGCAGCACGTGACGCGCCTGCTGGGTGACCTGGCGCAGCGTGGGCAGGTCCGCAGCGTCGAACAGGTGCAGGCCGGCGATCGACCAGGCAAGCCAGGCGGTCCGGTCGAGGCTGGACAGGGTCTGAGGACCGGAGGCGGGCGAGAACGGGTCGGCGGGGCCCGGGGCCGTCGCCGGGAGGCCGGCGGCGAGACGCAAGAGCGGCAGGACGTCGGCGACACGAATGGGTGTGGTGGGTGCGGAGGTCGGGTCCATGGAGGTATTGGTATCGTATAAAGGACCCAAAGGCAACGCCCAGCGGTCCTTTAAATCGAACCCAATATCGGACGGGTATAGCGTCACCCGGTGGACGCCGACGAGGTTCACGCTCGGGTCGCCAGCCGGATCCGACAGCGCGCGGAGGCCAAGGGGATTCCGCTCAAGACGCTCGCGAGCCAGGCTGGCATCAGCCCCAGCCACATGTTCGCCGTGCTCAACGGGTCGCGCAGCCCGACACTGAGCTGGCTATGTCGCGTGGCTGAGGTGCTCGGGTGTGACCCGGGCGAGCTGGTCAAGAAGCCGCGCCCGTCGTGATGGCTGACGACGACCGGTGACGGCCGACGACCCTCCCAGAGCGCTCAGCGGCAGGGAATCTCGGAATCGATGGCGACGTACGGCTCACCGTCGACCTCGAGGACCCTCCCCGCGAGGTTGTTCATCACGTGGAGATGAACGTGGGGCACTCCGGCGAGTTCGGGCCGGCAGCAGAAGGAATCGCACGAGAACGGACTGTGTTCGAAGCCGTCGATGTGGATCTGAGCGGCGGGGCTGTCGGAGTAGGCACAGTCTTCTTCGCCGAGGGCGTAGTCGTAGTCCACGCTCGGATCGAGCGACTCGAGCGTGGACTGCACGTCCTCGTACGCACGCTCGGTGAGCATTCCACAGGAGGGCGGCTCGTTGGGATCCGTTGCCGAGACGACCTCGACGCGATGACCATCACGGTAGACCAGACTGACCCCTCCTTAGAACTCGAGCTGGCCGATGGGACCTGGATCGTCATCCCCCTCGATCCCTGGGCCACACCCGAGCAGGAGCATGACGAGGAGCGATGGGGTGCGGTGGCGGACCATGAGTCTTGCCGAGCGTAACACGGTCGTTCGTGTCGGAATCCACCGGCCGCTACGCCTTGCTCACCGCCCGTGCTTCTTCCTTCGCCCGTTTCTCGTTCAGCGCGAACAAGAACTCGAGGAGCTCCCGGGCAGAGGCGCCGACGTAGGTGGGCACGGTGATGATGGGTCTGCCTTCACGTCAGGCATGCCCTGCGCGCATTTCGCATGGATCCGCTGCCGGTCGAGAGCCTCACGATCCAACCGAAACCGCGCCACCGCCCCGAATTCCCTCCCAAAACCCCAGCCTCTCGCCAAGAATCCATTCAGGGATTCCCTGAGACCCCCTATGATGGGCCTCGTCATGAGCGACGTCGAGACTCACGCATCGGCCGAGGCCGCGATCGTCTTGAGCGCCGAGCACTACCCGGTGCTGCTCATCACGTGGTTCGGCGATCCCACCCTCGCCACGGCCGAGGCCTACGCGAGCTGGCTGGAGCGGATGGCCAGGCGTGCCCGCGCGGCGGGGGACGACTTCGTGATCGTCGGCGACACCTCCCGCGTGCGGTCCAAGGCCTCGCCGGAGCTGCGGCAGAACATGGCCAGCGGGCTGGAGACCTTTCAGCAGATCGCCGGCGACCACCTGCTGGGCGTGTTCACCGTGGTCACCAACGGCGTGACCCGGACGATCATTCGGATGACGCTGTACCTCACCCGCCGCAAGCTGCCCTTCACGCCGGCCAAGACCATGGACGAGGCCCTGAACCTCGCCCTCGCCCGGCTCGACGAGGCCGGCGTACCGCGGCCGGCCGGGCTGGACCCGGCCCGCTACACCGCCCCCTCCCACCCCATCGAAGAGGACTGAAGCGTGACCTCTCCCTATCGCAACCCACCATGGCTCAGCCGCAACACCGGCATGGGCTCCATGATCCGGGTGGCCCGATCGCTGGGGGTGGTGGTGCCGCTGCTGCGCCGGCTGTTCATCGCGGGGGCCACCGACCAGGCCAGCGCCAAGGCCTTTGGCGACTACCAGGCCACCGAGCACGACGTGTTCGTCACCACCTACACCAAGTCGGGCACCAACTGGGCCATGCAGCTCGCGGTGCAGATCATCGGCCGCGGCGAGGCCGAGTTCGAGCACATCCACGACCTGGTAGCCTGGCCCGAGGCCCACGTGTCCGGCAGCGTGCCCCTCGACGACCCTGGGCCCCGGCGGCGCTTCTCTACCGGCAAGCGCGTGATCAAGACCGCCATCCGGGCCCCCTTCGTCCCCTACTCCGAGCGCGCGGTCTACCTCACCGTGCTGCGCGACCCCAAGGACGTGTTCGTCTCGGGCTACCACTTCTTCACCTCCCTGTTCGGCCTGCGCGACCACGTCACGCCGGAGCAGTGGCTGGAGATGTACCTGTCCGGCCACGCCCCCATGGGCCCCTGGCCCGACCACGCCGCGAGCTACTGGGCCATCCGAGAACGACCCAACGTGCTGGTCGTGACCTTCGCCGAGATGAAGCGAGACCTGCCCGCCGTGGTGCGCAAGGCAGCGGAGATGATCGGCGTGGACCTGAGCGAGGCGGAGGTCGAGCGCGTGGTGGAGCGCTGCTCGTTCTCCCACATGAAGGCCAACGAGGAGAAGTTCGCCCCGCCGCGCCTGCCCTTCGTGCCCGAGCCGGGCACGATGATGCGCACGGGCAAGGCCGGCGTCTCGGGCGAGCTGCTGACCCGCGCGCAGCAGGCCCGCATCGATCGCTACTGCATCGACCGCCTGAAGCAGCTCGGCTCGGACCTGCCCTACACCGAGCTGTTCGACGTGGTCGAGGGCTAGGGCTCGCGCTCGTCGGCGGGGGCGGGGGCCGCCGGGGGATCGGACCAGGGCCACAGCTGCCCCAGATCGACCCCCCGCTGCCGCAGCACCACCGACGCGATCGCGGCCGCCGACAGCAGCACCAGCAGGATCACGGTGGCGATGGTCCCCCACTCGCGTCCGGGCAGATCCTTCACGATGTCGTCGTCGACGACCGGGGGCGGCGGGGGCACGGGCTCCGGCTCGGGAATGGGCTCGCCCATCGCCCACACGTCGCTGTCGGGCACGCCGCTGTCGTCGGGCAGCGGGGGGAAGCCGTCGTCCTCGTCGCGCACCCCCCGAGCCACCCGCACCGGCCGCGGCGGGAGCCGAGACGGGAGCGCCTGGCTGGGGGTCGGCACGCGGTGCCGGCCCACCGGCGGCTTGTTGATGGCGGGCTCGCGCCGCCGCACGATCGGCGCCACCCCGCTGCGCTCGCTGCGTGCCAGCACCACCGACCCGCCGCGGGCGTCCTTGGAGATGGCCAGCAGCGCCTGCTCGACGTCGGCCATGCACTCGAAGCGGTGCTCGGGGCGCTTGGCGAGCAGGGTGAGCACCACCGCCTCGACCGCCTCGGGCAGGTCGGGCACCAGCACCCGCGGGCGCACGGGCGGCTCGCTGAGGTGGCGGGCGAGCACCTGGAACTCGTTGCGACCGTTGAAGGGCACGTCGCCCGTGATCAGCTGGTAGGCCATGATGCCCAGCGCGTACATGTCCGTGTGCACGCTGGCCGGCTTGCCGTCGGCGAACTCCGGGGCCATGTAGGCCAGCGTGCCCATCAGCTCGCCGGTCTGGGTGAGGCGCTTGCCGCCGCCCCCCGTGGCGCTGGCCGAGGGATCGCCGCCCACCTTGGCGATCCCGAAGTCGAGCAGCTTCATGCGCTCGGGCGCGCCGGGCTCCGACGGGATGCACACGAAGCAGTTGGCCGGCTTGATGTCGCGGTGGATCACGTCCTGGCGATGGGCCTCGCGCAGGGCCGCCACCGCCTGCAGCAGGAAGTGCCGCGCCCGCGACCACGGTAGCGGGCCCTCGGCGGCCAGCACCGCCCGGAGGTCCCGACCCTCCAGCAGCTCCATCACCAGGTACACCGCGTCCTCGGGCGTGGTGCCGCACTCGAACACCTCGACCACGTTGGGGTGCTTGATCCGCGAGGCAGCCCGGGACTCGCGCAAGAAGCGCTTGCGGTGCTTGTCCTCGCGGGCCAGCCACGGGTGCAGCACCTTCACCGCGACCCGCCGCTCGGGGCGATCTTGCTGCGCGATGTAGACCTGCCCCATGGCACCCTCGCCCAGCTGCTCGATCAGCCGATACCGGCCGTCGAGGGTGGTGCCGGAGAGGTCGTTGCCTTCGACGACCATGGACATGGGCGGGGGGGGGACCCGAGGTCCCACGCGGACCCCGAAGTCAGCCGAGGATCCTAGCACGGCCTTCGCGCTCCGCGGAAAGCCCGGCCCCGCCCCACGGCACCTCGGCGACGGTGCCGACCAACGCCGTCCGCCGGGCCCAGCCGCCGTCGCCGACGTGCTCGCCGCGGGCCTCGCTTCGGGCCTCGCTTCGAGCCTCGCTTCGAGCCTCGCTTCGAGCCTCGCTTCGAGCCTCGCTTCGAACCAAGGATCGGAGCCGCGAGCCCGGGGTGCATCCTGCATCCCCGGACCCGCGGCTCGTCTCGGCTCGGCTCGTTGGGCTCGACTGGCTTACTTGCCCTTCTGTGTATTCTTCGCCTGCTCGAGCGCGATCTCCTTGATGGCGGCGAACGAGGAGGCATTCGAGGCGCCGTCGATGGCCTTGACCGCAAGCTCGGTGGTCTGCTTGCGCGCCACCTCGAGCTGACGGGACAGCTCGTCGATCTGGGCCTGCTGCTTGCCGATGATCTCCTCGAGCGAGGCGATCTTCAGCTCGAACACGCGGCGCACGCCGTCGTCGTCCTTGGCCTCGAGGTCGGTCTTCACCTTGGCCTGGCGTCGGGCGATGGCGGTGCCCTCGGCCTCGGCCTTCTTCACGGCCGCCTCGCGCTCGTCGTCGAACGCATCGGACTTGGCCCGCAGCTCGGCGTACTCCAGCTCTCGCTTCGCGAGCGCCTCCTCGCGCTCCTTCCACTCCTCGGCCTTCTGCTCGCGCAGCTGGGCGAGCTGCTGGTCGAATTCCTTCCGCTCCTGCGCGCGCGCGTCGTCCTGCTGGGCCTTGGCCTGGGCGAGCGCGTACTCGTACTCCTGCGCGTCGCGCTGGCGGGCCTTCTTCAGCTCGCGGGCGGCCTCCTTGGCCTTGTGAGCGCGCTCCTGCTGCTCCTCGTTCCAGGCGGCCCGGGCCGCGTTTCGCTCCTTGTCGAACGCCTCGCGCCGCTCCGCCTGCTCGCGGTCGGTCGCCTCGCGCCGCTCGGAGTAGCGGGCGATGAGCTCGCCCTGGGTCGCGTCGGTGACCTCGATGCCGTGCAGCGAGCGCAGCTCCTCGGTGACCGCCTCGGCCCGCTGGCGCAGCCCGCCCAGCGCGGTGGCCTCGGTGGTCAGCTCGCCCTGCAGTGCGCTGGCCGACTCGCCGATGTTGGTGGTGAGCCCGCGCAGGCGGGTGATGATGTCGGCGATCGACACCTCGCCGCCGCTGGCGGCCACCTCGGAGGCGGCGGGCGGCAGCGCCTTCTGCTGCTGCTGCGCTCGGGGAGCGGCGCCCTTCTGCGCCTGCAGAACCTTCAGCTCGCGAACCGCGGCGTTGTACGCCGAGATGATCTCCGCCTTCGTGTTGCGGTTGGTGATCTTCTTCATGGCTTCGTTCTCCTGGTGTTCGAGCGGGGGCTCAGGCGTTGGGGCGGTGGAAGGCCTGCTCGGCCAGGTTCTGCGACTTCGCGATGGTGGCGTCGAGCTTGGTGCTCAGCTCTTCGATGAGCGCCGACTGCCGGACGATCCGCTCCTCCAGGGTCTGCACCTTCAGCTCGTAGACCAACACGTCGCTGCCGTGCTGCTTGTCGAGCATCTCCAGCTCGAACTTGGTCTCGCGGTCCACCTTGCTGATCGCCTTCTCGCGGGCCGCCTTGGCCGCCTGGTCGAGCGCATCGGCGAAGCCGGCCACCTTCGTGCGGAGCTGGCCCAGCTCCTCGCTGGCGTCCACCAGCACCTTCTCGCGCGCGCCCCAGTCCTTGGCCTTGACGGCCTCCTGCTCGGCCAGCTCGCGCTCGACCGCGCGGCGCTGCGCCGCCTTGGCGTCGGCCTCGACCCGGCCGAGGCGAGCTTGCTCGTACGCGTGCTCCTCCTCGGCCTGCTTGCGATCCTTGGCCTGCTGCTCGTCGAACTCCTGGCTGGCCCGGGCGAGCTGCTCGTCCTCGCGCAGCCAGCTCTCGCGCATCTGGGCCGACTCGTCGGCCAGCGCCTCGCGGGCCCGAGCCATCTCCTGGTCCAGCTCGGCCAGCGAGCGGCCGTGGTCTTGCTCGAGGATGGCCAGCGCCTCGGCGGCCACCACCGTGCCCTGGAGCTGCTCGAGGCGCGCGCGCTCCACCTCGATGGCGCGGCGCATGTCACCGAGCTTGCTCGACTCGCCGTCGAGCTGGTCGGCGATCTGGTCGACCGCCCGCCCGAAGCCCAGCTGGAGCTTGGCCAGCCCGTTGACGATGCTCTCGACCGTGTACTCGGCGGCTCGCTCGACCAGCTCTCGGTGCTTGGCCTGCTCGGCCTCCTCGGCCTTGGTGGAGATCTGCGAGGCACGGGCCTCGTGGCGGCGCAGCAGCTGGCCGAATTCTCGTTGGATCTCTTCGCGAGTCTTGGGTTCTTGTGCGGTGGACATGGGATCGACCTCGTCGAGTGAGCGAGCGGGACCGCGGGCGGGGGCAGCCAGGGCCACCGCGCCGGGGTTCGAACGTTGGGGTGATGGAAGGGCCCGGCGGCGTGCGGGCAGCACGACGCATCGCGGGGGGTCGAGGACTCGTCGGAGTGACGCGACGCCGACCGCGATCGAAGCGGGCGAGCCAGGGAGTGAGCCAGTGAACGTGTCCGGCGGGGAGGGGTGACCGACCCCGACCGACATCAGCAGTCTGACCGACGCATCCGGGCGCGGCCAGGCGCCGGGCCGGGGCTGGCGACACCTTTTGTCAGGAGGGTGCGAGGCCGCCCATCGGTGTTTCTGGGCACTGACAGCGTCCTGATGGGCTCCCGATCGGTTGAATAAAACCGGCCGGGCCCTCCGCACCTGTCAGGAGCGGGCACGAGCCCGTCTGCGCAAACAGCGGGTTCGAGCGGCCCGGTTCACCCTCGGGGCGTGGGGCCGCGCTGGTCGATCCACCCCGCGCGCGCGTCGGCAAAGGCGTCGGCGTAGGGCACGTAGGGCTTGATGTCGAGGATGGGCGTGCCGTCGAGCAGGTCGCTGCGCTCCACGTGGATCCGCAGCCCCTCGACCTTCACCAGGCGCACGGCCGACAGCGAGATCGGGTTGGGCCGGTGGGGCGCGCGCGTGGACAACAGCCCCCGCGTCTTCTTCTTGTCCTCGCCGGGCACCGCCACCTTGTTGCGGTAGCCGTGGTTGAGGTGCATCCAGCCCAGCACCCACAGCACCTCGAAGTCGCCGAGGTCCTCGACCGCGTGAGGGGTGAGCACGTCGGGGAACAGCTCGAGGATGGTCTGCTCCTCGGGGCGCAGGGCGGGGTCGGCCTCGAGCACGGCCTGGCGCGGCGTGCCGTGGCGCTCCTTGTGGGGCGAGCGAACCACCCCGATCGGCCGCAGCTCGATGCGGTCGGGGAAGTCGGCCTCGACGGCGTAGGACTTGGGAGGGATGGGCCGGACCATCGCGCGGGGTCTTAGCACGGTGCGCGCGGCCGGGTCAGCACCCCACGATCCTCACCGTCTTGCCCCGGTGCTCCACCTCGCGCACGTAGAGCTTCTCGGACCAGCCGGGCGTGGTGCGCAGGTCGAACAGCACCAGCCACCCCTGCGACGTGCCGAGGGCATCGAGGTAGCGCGTCACCTGATCGAGCGCTTCGAGCTCGGTCTCGGTGTCCCGGCGGAGCTTCACCTCGATGGCATGACGCTCGTCGTTCCACTCGACGAGCAGGTCGAGCGCCCCTCGCCCCAGCCCATACTCTCGCTCGATCCTCCCGCCCCCGTTGACCACGCGCTGGAGGAACGCCATGAGCATCAGGTGTGGCCCCGCCTCGCGATAGCCGAACCCAGCCGCGGCCATGTGGCCATCCTTGCGCCAGAACGTCTGCCAGGCCGACATCAGCGCCGGCACGTCGAGCGAGCCGTCGTCGCGCACGTACCACGCGGTGGGGTGGTTGATCTGGTGCTGCTGGATGTGGATCAGCGCACGCGGGATGACCTCGCGATAGATCGGGTTGGCGACCTCGAACTGGCCGCCATGCCGGCGGATGAGCCCCAGGCCCATCAGGTAGGAGAAGTCATCGTCGAGCACGTCGCTGCCCGTCCGCTCTCCTACGATCATTGGGGCGATGATCCGCTGGACTCGAGGCTCCCGCAGCCGAGCGACGAGCGAGTCGATGTGGGTGCGCCGCTCGAGGATGATGGTCTGCTTGGCCGCCTCCACGTGGGCCGCCGTGATGGGCACGCTCCGATCGGTCACGTCGTTGCGCACGATCTGATCGGCGAGGGCGTTGGTGAGCCACGGATGCCCTTGGCCCAGCTCGTAGATCCGTGCGCTCGCCTCGGGCTCGAAGCGCTGCCCCGTGGCCTCGGTGTGCTGCTGCAAGAGCTCCGCGACCTCGGCCTCGGTGAAGGCAGCGAGGGTGAGGGCCTCGGTGGTGACGTTGAAGGGCGACGTGGTCCCCAGCCACGTGATGGCTCGACGGTCGTCGTCGCGGAGCACGTAGTCTCGCACCTGCCGCTGGCCCACCAAGACCACGCTGGCGGGAAAGGCGACCTCGGGGCGCTCGATGTAGCCCTGCCGAAGCTGAGTGAGCATCGAGACCATGGCCGAGCCCACCACGCCGTCGGCTTCGTCCAAGAGCATCACCAGGGGCCGGGGGTCGAGCGCAGCGAGCCGCCCGAGATAGACGAGCAAGGCGGACTCGGGCACGGTGAGCAGCTCGGGAAGCTCGGCCGGGTCGGGGCGCGACAGCTCGGGCAGGCGCAGCGACAGCACCCGATCGAGGTTGGTCAGGATGACGGTCATGACCCGCGAGACGTCGTCCTGATCGCGCGCCGTCTCGAGATCGAGCCACACCGCGCGCCACTGACCGGTGGCGTTGAGGTGCCCCTCCAGCCAGCGCAAGCTCGTGGTCTTGCCCGTCTGCCGACCCGCGTGGAGGGTGAAGAACAGGTGGTCCTCGACCAGCTCGAGCATGCGCCCCAGCCTCCGCTCGGGGGGCAGCATGTAGTGTCGGCCAGGCAAGCACGGCCCGGCGGTGTTGAACCGGAGGCGCATGCTCGCAACGTAGCGCGCGGGAGCATGCGGGGGAAGCTCGCCTCCCGGTGGTCGGAGCCGGGGCCCACGGCCAGAGCCCGGCGGTCCCGCGCGGGCCGGCGCGGGCCGGCGCGGGCCGGCGCGGTAGACTCGCCGCGGTGCCGACGAGCTTGCACACCGTGCGCCTCGTGGTCGACGAGGCGCACGCGCGCCTGCGCCTCGACGCCTACCTGTCCGCGCAGCTGCCCTGGAGATCGCGACGCTCGCTGGTCGAGCGGCTCGCGGCGGGGCAGGTCATGGTGAACGCGCGGGCGGTGAAGAAGTCGCATCGGCTCGGGGTGGGCGACGTGGTGGAGATCCAGCTGCCGCGCTCGCCGGACGCCGAGATCGACCTGACCGAGATCCCGCTGGTGATCCTCTATGAAGATGATGAGCTGGTGGTGGTCGACAAGCCTGGAGATCTGGCGGTGCACCCAGCGTCGACCTGCCAGTTCCGCAACCTGCTGCGCCGGCTTCAGCACCACTATGCGCACGAGCGGCCCGATCCCGCGGTGGAGCCGGGGGTGATCCACCGGCTCGATCGCACCACCTCCGGCGTGATCGCGCTGGTCAAGCGCCAAGAGCTGATCGCGCCCTACACTCGGCAGTTCGCCGAGCGCACGCCTCGCAAGGAGTACGTGGCCATCGTGCACGGACGGCTCGAGGGCAGCGGGCGGATCGAGCGGGCGATCCACACGCCTCCCGAGCGGCCCGTGGTGGTGGGCGAAGGCGGCAAGCCCTCGCGCACCGACTACCGAGCGCTCGCGGTCGGCACGGCCGCCTCGCGCCTCGCCATCACCCTGCACACCGGGCGCAAGCACCAGATCCGGGCCCAC
>JGI12210J13797_11270162_pt1 | contig 11422 bp, 8 predicted proteins | sample ElkSlonscriptome_3_FD_13797 | JGI IMG/M metagenome (IMG submission 13797) | reverse complement strand
CGCGGAGCCTTCGGCGTCGCTGTCCGCGGAGCTCGTAGACGCCGCGGCCGGGGCTCGCCGCGTAGAGCGAGTCGCCGGCGCTGGCGAGAGCGGTGACGCGCTCGAAGCGGGGCAGCTGCCGGAGCCCGTCGCCCTCGCGGACGAAGAGGCCGGTCGTGGTGCCGAGCCAGAGCTTCCCTTCGTGGATGGCCAGCGCTTCGACGCGAAGGCGCGGGCCGTGCACCGAGCCGACGCGCAGCTCGGCGCCATGGGTCGTGCATTCGGCGACGCCACGATCGGTGCCCACCCAGAGCGTGTCGCCCTTGCGGAGGAGCGCGCGAATGGTCCCGTCGGGCAAGCCGTCGGCGGGGGTGAAGACCTGTCGCTCGTCACCGTGGGCGCGTACGAGCCCGCCGGTGGTCCCGACCCAGACCGTTCCGTCCGGGTCCGCGTGAAGGGCCCGGCTGTCCGCGGTGCCGGTCAGCACCGCGAGCACCTGGGCAGCCATGACCCACAGGCTCATCGGCTCTGCTCCGTGACGTCGGCGACGTCGAAGCGGTGGGTCCGCGTCCCGCGGTTGCCCGCGACGTCGTAGGCGGTGACGCGCAGCTCGACGGAGTCGGCGTCGCTATCGACCGCGAGCTCCGCTTCCCAGTGGCCCGGCTCGACCATGCGGAGCTGCAATCGCTCGCCGCTGGGCAGGGTCACCCGCAGCCGGGCGACGTCGCTCAGGATGTCGACGCGGCGGTTGCCGTGCAGCGCATGGTCGGCCTCGGTGAAGCGCTGCCTGGCGACGACGAGCACGCTGCCGCTGGTCGGATCGCCCACGAGCTCGACGTCCACGTCCGGCGCCGAGCTGTCGACGGTGTAGGCCTGGCTGAGCCGCTCCTGGGTCCCGTCGGCGAGGGTGATGACGATCTGGATGTGGTAGTTGCCCTCCACCGTCTCGCGGGGGACGAGGAAGCGGGTGGTCCACTTGCCGAGCCGCGGCTCGAAGTGCAGCTCCTTGGTGTCACCGAAGGGGAAGTCCGCGGTCACGCTCAGCGCGTCCGAAGGGGCCTCGACGCGGAGCTCGGGGTCGCCGGGCTGGAAGCGCGCCAGTGAGAGGTTGCTGCCGAAGACGCCGTCGGCGGAGACGCCGTTTGGCAGCTCGGCGGGGACGGCGACCAGACGGGGCGGCCCACCCTCCGGGTCGGTGACCACCCGTCGCTCGACCGCGACGAAGGAGGTCTTGCGGGTGACCAGCGAGTGGTCGAGGGCAACCTGGATCAGCTCTTCTTCGAGGCGCTCGTTCGGTCCGTCGTGCATCTGGCGCTCGAGCTCGGCCACTCGGGAGCGGGCCCAGAGCGAGGCGATGGCGGCGTGGTCGGGCTCTTCGTCCGGGAGGGTGACCTCGAGGGTCTGGCGGAAGGGCCGGCCGGCGAGTCGGCCGCGGACCGTGATGGTGCCCGAGCCCGCGCGGCCATAGCGGCCGTGGAGGGTGAGCGGCTGACCGGCGAAGAGATCGGGGGTCGGGTCCGGGAAGGTGCTGCGGACGCGGAGGTTGCCCCAATCGACGCGGATGTCGGTGAGGTAGGGGCTCTGCAGCCGGTGGTAGAAGTCGTCGACCTGCGCGACCGGGTCCTCCTCGAGGGTGACGATGGCGGTGGTGCCGCGGCCGACCCGGCCCATCTCCTCGAGCAGGTAGCGGTTCACGCTCGAGCCGACGCCGAAGCCGAAGAGGCGAGCGTCGCCGATGCGCCGCTGCACCTCGGCGATGATCTCGCGGTCGTTGCCGATGTAGCCGTCCGAGAGGAAGACGACGATGCGCAGCCGGTCCGTGTCGCTCGGGTAGTCGAAGGCGGCGCGGACACCGGCGAGGGCGTGGGTGCCGCCGGAGCCGCTGAGGGTCTCGACGAATTGCAGCGCGCGCTCGCGGTTGGCCCTCGTGTTGGCGAGCGGCGTCGGGCTGAGCGCGCTGGTGTCGTCGTCGTAGCGGAGCACGGCGAAGGTGTCGCGCGGGTGCAGGTCGGTGATGAGCTTTCGCATCAGCCGCTTGCTGAGGTCCATCGGTTGGCCGCTCATCGAGCCTGAGGTGTCGAGCACGAAGACGATCTCCTTGGGCGTAATCTCATCGGTCGGCGGGGCCGGGTTGGGGTGGAGCACCAGGCTCAGGTAGCCGGGCTCGCTCGCGTCCGGCCGGTGGGCGAGCACGCCGCTCGAGACGCGCTCGGGGGCGACCTCCCAGCGGAGCACGAAGTCCTCGTTGGGGATCGAGTCGTGGCTGGCCAGATCGACGCGCACCCGATTGGGGTCGAGGCGCCGGGTGCTGAGGTCGTGGCTCGGCGAGCTCGGCATGGCCATCGCGATGCCAGCGTCGAGGTTCACGCGGACCGCGATGTCGTGTCCGCTGCGCCCGGTGGGCGCGACCGGAGGCGTGATGCGCGACGCGTCGGCGACCCGATCGGTGTCGCGTGCATAGCCGCTGCCGCTGAGGCCGGTCGGCTCCCCGGGAATGAAGCGCGGACCGACGGTCATCGGGAAGGCGAGCTCGTAGGTGCCGCTCTCGTAGGGGACGGTGGCGACGTACTCGAGGGTCACCTCGATCGGGTGGCCGGGCCGGATGTTGGCGACCGACGTGGTGAAGATGTTCGGCCGCTCCTGCTCGAGGAGGCTCGCGGTCTGCCCTTGGTTCCGCGCGGCCTCGTAGGTCTCGCGGGCGGCCTCTCGGCGCATGATGCGGGACTGCACCACCCGGTCACCGATGCGCATCTGCATCGCGTTGACCGCCGCGTTCTCGGGAAGCGGAAAGACGTAGACCGCCTCGATGGGCGTCTCGAAGGGGTTGCTGAAGCGCTGGCTGACCCGCGCGTGCACCGTCGAGCCGCTGACGTCCATCGTCACGTCGGTGTGCTCGAGCGGGCAGGAGCCCAGCTCGGTCCGATCCGGGCTGAGCGCGCGCAGGGTGCCGGCGCTGGGGGTGGCCGTATTCGCGTCGGCATCGGAGTGGGCGGGAGCCAGCATCGCGAGAGCGAGCGTGGCGGCGAAGGCGAGTCGGGTGCGGTTCATGGTCAGTCCTCGCCCCGCACGTTTCATCCTTCGTGCCAACGCCCGATCGACAGCGATTGGCGCGTCGACGAGCCCACACTGTGGGTCTCGCCCCGCAACGTCGTGTGTCAGTGAGCACACGGGGGTCGAGACCGATTCGAGGGGCCGTCGCAGTCCGGCGGGCCGGCTGCTAGTCTCGAAGCCGTGGACGCGGTGAAACGAAAGCTCGGAACGGCCGAGTTCCTGCGCTGGGTCGCGGAGCAGCCAGAGCCCACCCGCTACGAGCTCGTCGATGGCGAGCCGGTGGCGATGGCGCCCGAGCGCATCGCCCATGCCCGCGTGAAGCATCGGGTCGTTCGCGCGCTCGAGGACGGGCTTGCTGCCGGGGACCGGTCGTGCGAAGCGCTGCCCGACGGCGTCGGGCTCATCATCGACGAGCACACGCTCTACGAGCCGGACGCCATGGTCGTGTGCGGCCAACAGCTCGACCCTGACGGCCTCGCGGTGACCGACGCCACCATCGTCGTGGAGGTGCTCTCCCCGTCGACCCGAGCCCGCGATGCGGGGGCGAAGCTGGAGGATTACTTCCGCCTGGCGTCACTTCGGCACTACCTCTTGGTGAAGACGGAGACTCGCGCGGTCATTCACCACGCCAAGGCAGAGGACGCGAGTATCGTCACCCGAGTGCTGCGCCAGGGGGCCCTCGACCTCGACCCACCGGGCCTGAGCCTCTCGGTCGAAGCGCTCTTCCTGACGTGATCCCGCTCGCTGCGATCACCGCCGAGCACATCTAGGGCCCCGTCCCCGAGCCCCGAAGTAAGTCACAAAAATTACCGGCCCTCGACCCGTCCCAGGGGGCTCGCGCCGCGAGAGCCCCGGTCGTCCCGCTTCTTGACCGGGTGAGGCGGGCGCCGATAGCTTGCAGTGATGGCTCCTCGGCTGCGGATGGGTGCGCTTCTCGCTCTGGTGGGCGGGCTCGCGTTTGGGTCCACCGCGGCGGCGCAGGAGATGAACCCGGAGATCTCGCGATTCCGGACGGAGGCCTCGCCGGGGCTCTTCACGCCGGACAACGAGAACTTCCACCGCTTCAGCTCGCAGCTGGGCTTCGCCGTCGCGGCGCCGATCACCACTGGGGCCGCCACCACCGGGACCAAGGGTTTCTACCTCGGCTTCGAGACCTCCATCGCCTCCATCGACGATGGGGCCGAGTACTGGCGGCTCGGGACCCGGGGCGACGGGACCGGCGGTGAGAACCGCTTCGTGAACGGCTCACTCGCCAGCTCTCGGCTGCACCTGCGCAAGGGGCTGCCCTTCGGCATCGAGATCGGCGTCGAGGGCGGCCGCTTCTACGACACGTCGATGTGGGTCTTCGGCGCGGACCTCAAGATCGCGATCCTCGAGGGCTTTCGCGAGGGCTGGAAAGCCATCCTCCCGGACATCGCCGTCCGCGGCACGGTGCGGACGCTGGCTGGCTCCGGTCAGATGCAGATGACCGTGCCGAGCTTCGACCTGATCGTCAGCAAGAAGATCGTGCTCGGATCCGTGTTCGAGCTGACCCCGATCGTCGGCGCCCAGCTCTTCTGGATCATGGCCGACAGCGAGGTGATCGATCTGACCCCCTCGGTCGACGCCTACGGTGCCTGCATGCCCGCCACTGGCCGGCCGGAGTCGATGGCGCCCACGCAGCTGCCGCCCTTCGGCTGCGGCGGCGATCCGAGCGACCTCGAGAACAACCGCTCCTTCAACGAGCTCCGCGCCTTCCGCTCACGGCTCGCCATCGGGCTCAACGGTCGCTACCGCTACCTGAACCTCGGGCTGACCTTCCACGTCGACCTGAGGAATCCGAGCAGCGCGGACGCCGACGTGCCGGACGGCGTGCAGTCCCAGTGGGACGTCACGGCCTCCATCGGCGCTCGCTACTGAGAGCGCTCAGAGCAGGCTGTCGAGCGGGGTGTACTCGGTGCTCACGCCCTGGGCGACGGCCTCGTAGGTGCAGGCGCCGTCCCAGCAGTTGACGCCCTTGGCGAGGAAGGGGTCGGACTTCACCGCGGCCTCGACTCCGTCGTTCGCGATCTGCTTGGCGTAGCCGAGGGTCACGTTGGTCAGCGCGAAGGTGCTCGTCTGGGCGACCGCGCCGGGCATGTTCGGCACGCAGTAGTGGACGACTCCGTCGAGGACGAAGGTCGGGTTGTCGTGGGTGGTCGGCCGGCAGGTCTCGATGCAGCCGCCCTGGTCGACGGCGACGTCGACGATGGCCGAGCCGTCCGACATGTCGGCGAGCATGGACTTGTCGATGAGCTTCGGCGCCCGAGCGCCGGGCACGAGCACGGCGCCGATGACCAGGTCGGCCCACTCGATCGCCTCCTGGATGTTCCGCTTGTTCGAGTAGAGGGTCTCGATCGAGCCGCGGAAGACGTCCTCGAGGTACGCCATGCGGGCGTGGTTGATGTCCAGCACGGTGACGTGAGCGCCCATGCCGACGGCGATGGTCGCGGCGTTCGCGCCGACGATGCCGCCGCCGAGAATGGCGACACGGCCGCGCCGGGTGCCGGGCACCCCGCCGAGCAGAATGCCCTTGCCGCCGCGCTCCTTCTCGAGGGAGGCCGCGCCGACCTGCACGGCCATCCGGCCGGCGACCTCGCTCATCGGGCGAAGCAGCGGCAGCGAGCCGTCGGCGGCCTCGATGGTCTCATAGGCGATGGCCCGGACCTTCGTGTCCATCAGCTGCTTGGTCAGCTCCGGGAGCGGCGCCAGGTGCAGGTAGGTGTAGAGGATGAGCCCCGGCCGGAAGTACTGGACCTCGGCGGCCAGCGGCTCCTTCACCTTCATGACCATGTCCGCGGCCCAGGCGTCGGCGGCGCTGGGAACGATGGTGGCGCCGGCGCCCTCGAGCTCCTCGTTCGAGAAGCCCGAGCCGAGGCCCGCGTCCTTCTGGATCAGGACCTGGTGGCCGTGGCTCACGAGCTCGACGACCCCGCCGGGGTTGATGCCGATGCGGTGCTCCCGCTCCTTGATCTCCGTGGGGATGCCGATCTTCACGTGCCGCTCCGGTCGTCCCTCGCGCTCCCTGCCACCTCGGCAGGATCGGAAGGATCGCTGGGCCGAGCCTAGTCTCCGAACCCGCGCGAACAACGCCTTTTCTCACGTCGGTGCTTCGTTTGGTCCGCGGCGCCCTTCTCCTGACGAAGTCCTTGCGTTGCCCCCCGCGTCCGTTGGATTAGACCCCTCTCGTGCGCTGGCTCGTCATCGTCCTCGTCGCCCTCGCGCTCCTGCTGAGCGCCGGAGCGCTCTACTGGGCCTTCGGGACCTCGCCCCCGATCGAACAGGCGTTGACCCGAGAGCTCGAGCGCCGAGGCAAAGTCGCCGTGGTCTCGCCGAGCGGCGCCTTCGGGGGTGTCGTGGCCGAGGGCACCGAGTTCGTCGCCGTGGCGCCGCTCGACGAAGCGCTCGACGGCACCGACGGACCGGCGCTGGCGGCGGCGATGCAGACCTCGGGCATCGACGCGATCCTGATCGAGAGCGGTGAACCGGCGGAGGAGGGCGCCTCCGTCCGTGCGCGCCTCGCCGGCTTCGACCACGTCGAAGGGATGCGGGGCCTCTATCTGTCACCCACGGGCGCGGTCTACGCGCCGAGCGCTCGGGCGGAGCTCGGCGAGGTCGCGGAGGCCACCGCCCGGGTGGCGCGGCGCATCCTCGATGGGACACCACCACCGCCGATTTCGAGCTTCCCGGAGCCGCTTCGGCGGATCCGCAACGTCGAAGTCATGGTCCTGCTTCGAGACTTCGGCACCGCGCGGCTCTGGCGCTCGGCCCGCGGCAGCTCGATCGCTCGGGCGCTCATCACGGCCACGGTCGCCGCGCGCCAGCGGTGGCGCGAACGACAGCAAGCGCTCGGGGGGCGGCTCGACGACCGGCTGCCCGGGCTCGATGTCGAGGTCTCGATCCTCGAGGAGGACGGCACGCTCGGCGCCGTGACCCCAGCCTTCGTGGAGCGAGTTTTCGGTGAGGAGCACGGCGTGGCCTACGAGCGACCCGGCGCCTGGCGCTACATGCTCCCGGACGCGACCCGGCGGGCCGGCGAGGGCAGCGCCATCAAGGCGTATCAGGAGCTCTTCGCGGACAACGCGCTCCCGCCCGACAGCATGAGCCGGCGGGACCTGCGCTTCTACCGCATGGTCGTCACCGAGCTCGGCACCAGTCGCTCGGGGGGCCTCGACGACCTCCTACCGGACCCCGTCCCCGAGCTCTGAGGGAACGTGCGATTGCGGGCGATCGACGATTGTCGGCGCCAATGAGCGGAAGCCGCGGTTGACGACCCGCCGGTCGATTCGTAATCGTGAGCGTCTCACCCACGACGAACGAAACGACCATGTCCCACACCAGCAAGACCCGCACGCGCCGGCTGGCCCGCCGCAAGAAGGCCGGCAAGGCGCGCAAGAAGATTCAGGCCAAGGGCACGACGCCCAAGTTCCCGATTCACCCGGACGGAAAGGGCGTCGAGCCCCGCCCGCCGGAGCGGAATCCGGACGCGATCACCGGCAGCAATTAGCACTCCTTCGGGGACGGGGCACACCCGATCACCGTCCGCTGACAGCTGGCCGACACTCTACGCCGCCGCGCGCTTCTGGGGGAGCGACCACGGCTGGGACCCGCGATGGTGGGCTCTCGGCGGGGGCGACGCTGATGCTCCCGCACGCGGGTCGAAGCGGGCCTGCCAGACCTCATCAGCCTCCATGGACCGACCGGGCTCGTGGAGGCCTCGGGCATGACGCGCGGGCTCAACGATGCGAGGCTCCCCGAGACCGACAAGGCGATCGCGCGCATCCTGCGCTCCCTACGTCGAGTTTCCGCGGCCAGCCTGTCGGCCCGAGAGCGTTCGGGAGGGCAGCGGCGAGTCAGCGGCAGATGCGACGGATCTGGTCCGCGAGTGCATTCGGGGCGATTCCCTTCTGGATCCAGTCGTCTGCTTCCACCTGGCGTGCCAGCGATCGCAGCTGGTCCCGGTCGCTCGACGAAAAGAGGACCAGCCGGATCGACGACATGCTCTGCCGTAGGAGTGGCACGAGCCGATCGCCGGAGAGCGCGGGGATGTTGACGTCCAGCAGGACGACGTCCGGCCGAAACACGCGGACCTCGTTCGTCACGCCCAGGCCGGAGCTCCACGTTCGCACCTCGAAGCCGAAGGCCTGCAGTTGTCGCTGGACCAGCTCGAGGTGCTCGACGTCGTCGTCGACGACCAGGACTCGCAGCGAGCTATCCTTCACCGAGATGCTCCTTGATCGTCTTCAGGAGTAGGTCGCGCTCGATGGGCTTGGTCAAGTAGCCCACGCACCCCACCTCCTTCGCCTTCGCGCGGTCTTCGGGGCTCGAGTGGGCAGTGAGAGCGATGACTGGAGTCTTCGCGATCTCGGGGTTCGCCTTGATCTGGCTGGTGGCGCCCCAGCCATCGAGGCGGGGCAGCGAGAGGTCCATGAGGATCAGGTCCGGCTTCTCCTGCTCCGCGAGCTGTACCCCGTGCACCCCGTCGGTCGCCTCGAGCACTTCGACGAATCCGTGGAGATAGCGCCGAACGATGTCCCGGTTCTGAACGACGTCCTCCACGTAGAGCACGCGCGGCAGCGCGGGCCGGTCGGAGCGTCGTTTCTTCATTTGCTCGCGCACCTCTGCCATGACGGTGTCCAGCGCGCTGCCGTTCTTCTGGAGCACTCGGACGAACCCCTCGCGGAGTCGGCGTTGGTCCACCTCGTCGAGGTCCTTGCCCGTGAAGACCACGACCGGGAAGGCGTGCCCGGCGAGACGAACGCGCTCGAGGACCTCCAAGCCATCCAGGTCGGGCATGACGAGATCCAGCACCATCAGCGAGGGCGGGTCGTGACGGATCTGAAGCAGCGCGTCCCGCCCGTTCGACGCGGAATGAACGCTGTAGCCGTCGGCGGTGAGCCTGCGCTCGACGAGCTTTCGGGTGTCCTCGTCGTCGTCGACGACGAGCACGTGCCCGCTGTCGTTGGTGGACAGGGCCCCCGCGATGACCTCGGTGAGGATGTTCGGTTCGACCGGCTTCACCAAGTACTCGTATGCGCCCAGCGCAAAGCCGCGCGCCCGCTCCTCTTCGACCGAGAGAATGACGACGGGGACCCGCCGAAGCTCCGCGTCGCTCTTGAGCTGGGAGAGCACTCCCCACCCGTCGAGTCTCGGCAGGCGGAGGTCGAGCACCACGGCGTCCGGCTTCTCTTCACGCATGATCCTGAGTGCGTCGACTCCGTCGTTCGCCAGGACCACGAGGAAGCCCTCGGCCTCGAGCTCCTTCTTGGCGAGCTGTTGGATCATCGGGTCGTCATCGACGACGAGCACCTGAAACGTGTCCGTGGAGCGCAGCGGTGACCACTTGGCGGACCCACTGGACTCTCGCTTGGTCGGACCGGAGTGGATCACACCGGGGATGGCCAGATCGAAGGTCGTCCCGCGGCCGGGGACGCTCTTGACGTCGACGGTTCCGCCGAGGAGCAACACCAGCTCGTGCACGATCGCGAGGCCGAGACCGGTCCCTCCCTTCGTGCGGGTACGAGACCCGTCGACCTGGCGGAACTTCTCGAAGATGTGCGGCAGGTCCTCGGGGCTCATGCCCACGCCCGTGTCCTCGACGATCACGTGCAAGTCGTCCCCGTCGGCGGTGGCACGAAGGGCGACTTCTCCGACCTCCGTGAACTTCGCCGCGTTCGACATGAGGTTGAGAAGGATCTGACGGATCTTCAGCCCATCGGTGACCAGTGACTGCGCCTCTTCGGCGACGTCGATGACCAGCTCGACCTCTCGGCCACGCAGGATCTCTTTGACGGTCGCCCCGCACTCCTCCGCGACCGACTCGAGATCGACCTGCTCCTCCACGACGCTGACCTGACCCGCCTCGATCTTGGAGAGGTCGAGGATGTCGTTGATGAGCGCCAAGAGCGTCTTGGCGTTGCGACGGACGGTGCTCAGATCACGCCGCCCGTGAGCCGTGAGCCGCTGTCCTTCTTCGCGACTCAGCAGGTCGACGTAGCCGATGATCCCGTTCAGGGGCGTGCGGATCTCGTGGCTGAAGTTGGCCAGGAACTGGCTCTTCAGTCGCGCCGTCGCGGCCTGCTCGCGTCCGTACTCTTCAGCGACTCGCTTGGCCTTGGCCAGGTCCGCTGCCAGTCGATCGAGGTCCTGGTTCTGCTGACGGATGATCTCCATCTGCAGCGCCCGCTGCTGATAGCTGGCGATCGCCTTGGTGGCGATTCGCTGCTTCTTCTTGAGTTGGACCTCGAGCTCTTCGTTGCGCGCCCGAAGTCGGGCCAGCTCCTCGCTTTCGCTCATTTCGATCCGAAGACCAGAGACGTCAGCGTGGTGTTGATGTGAAAGCCACAGTACATCTCGAAGAAGACGTTGAGGCCCACGCACGGGGGCCCCTTGGTGAACGACTCCGCGAGGGCGGCGCTCGAGCCCATGTTCTCGGCCAACCACTGTCGACCGGCGCAGTGGAAGTGGAGCGCGGCCGTCGGATTGGGGACGCACTCCGGGATGACCTTCGTCATGTACTCGTCGGTGAGCGCCGCCATGTCGCCGAGCTGCATGAGCTCGTAGGTGGAGTCCTCCTCGAGGAGGTTGGCGAACATCACGGAGCCGTCCGGAAGGGGCTTCCACGGCGACCGGAGGAAGTACTCTCGGCCGACCTTCAGCGCGAGGGGCTTTTGGGCGAAGCCCTTGGGGAGGCCGAACTCGAGCTCGTCGATCCCGACGCCGAGCAGGTCGGCGTAGCGCTGCGCGGCGGGCTTGCCGTCGATCTCCAGGGCGCAGTTCCCGTCGTCGGAGACCTTGGTGATCGTCACGCTCTGCCCGGTGGGGCTGTAGGCGTGATGGCGTAGGGCAGCGAAGGGGGCGTCGGTCTTGATCATGGCGACCAGGAACGAGTCGGTGGCGACCTCCCCGTCCACGTGGAGCTCCGATGACTGCTTCGCCGGGTCTTGCTCGGGGGTCGAGGCTCCGCCGCCGACGAGGATCAGCCCCTGGTTCTTCGACAGCGCCCCCATGAGGAGCTCTTCCTTCTTGTAGCGGTAGCCATCGTCGATGACGATTCCCACGTGGCGGCTCAGGTCGAGATCCTGAGGCCGAGAGCCCAGCTGCTCACAGGCGGTCTTCATGGCCGCGGCGCCGGCGCCGAGGGCGTCGTCGGAGACCGACGTGCCGAGCCCGATGCCCACCTCGAAGTCGCCCTCCAGCGCTCCGAGCACGACGGTGTCGTCGTGCATTCCGCCGTTGTCGATCTCCCGGGCAGAGGTGGCCCCGAAGAGACGGGTCTCCTTGCCCAGTCGCTCGCGGACGGCGGCGTTGAGGGCGCGCTGGTCGCGTTCTCTCGACGCGAAGAGCGTGACGAGCTTCGGGTTGGTCGACCCGA
>JGI12210J13797_10801931_pt1 | contig 11424 bp, 8 predicted proteins | sample ElkSlonscriptome_3_FD_13797 | JGI IMG/M metagenome (IMG submission 13797) | reverse complement strand
GATGTCGTCTTCCTCCTCGGAGGGGTCGTTGTCGAGCTTGAACTCCTCGACGGCCGGGCAGCGCTCGGTGCACCAGGCGAGGGCCCGCTCGAGCTGCTGGGCGTTGAGGCGACCCGTGCCGTTCGCGATCTGCTCGGCGAAGGCGTCGCGGATCCGCTTCTTGGCGGTGAGCGTGTCGGCCCAGAGGCCCACGACGTCGCGCCGATGGGTGCGCCCACTCTTTTGCCACCGGGCCGCGTTCTTCACCAACAGCTGGTGGATGATGGGATCGGTCTTGAGCCGCGAGACCTCGACCGGGGTGTTCTCCTCGATGGGGAGCTTCACCATCCAGTCGAAGGCCTGCTCGCGTTGGCGGCGGGCCCAGCGGGTGAAGGTGACCACGCGCACCGCGCCCATGCCGAGCGCGCCGAGGAGCTGGCCGATGTAGTCGCGCAAGGCCGGGGTCCCCACCACCACGAGCATCCGCTCGGTCGCGAAGCGGATCTCCGACTGGTAGGCCAGGTAGGCCATGCGGTGGACGCCGATGGTGGTCTTGCCGCTGCCGGCGCCGCCCTGAATGACGACCACGCCCGCGTCGGGCCGGCTGATGAAGTCGAACTGCTTGGGATCGAGCAGCGCCGCGATCTCGGGCAGGTGCCGGTCCTCGCGCTGCTCGGCCTCGCCCACGCCGAGCATGCCTCGCATGTGCTCGGCCCGGACCGCGCTACCTTCACCGCCGGCGAGGGTCGTCTCTCGCCCGTCGAGCTGACGCCAGCCGCGCTTGCCGCGGACGAACTGTCCCTGCGGGGCCGAGATGCGCTGGAGCTCACCGTCGACGATGGTCACCGTCCGGCGCACGAGGACCTCGCCCTCGACCTCGCGGTCGCCGAAGGTCTCCTCGTAGGTCGCGCCCTCTTCGTACCGGTAATAGAGCTGGCTGATCGGCGCGTGCCGCCAGTCGACGATGCGAACCCCGGCGCGGGGCTCGATGTAGGTCGAGCGGCCGATGAAGACGTCCCGCACCCCGCGCCCCTCCTCCTCGAGCCGGAGGTGGCCGAAGTAGGGATTGCTGGGATCGGTCGGCTCTTGCGCCTGCTTGCCGCGGCTGCTCGCGACGGCGGCCACCTGCTGCATCTGGGCCATCAGCGAGGCCACGTCCTCGAGGCGCGCGCTCGCGATCTGGTCCCGAAGCTCGATGAGGGTGCCGTCGTCGTCGTGACGCTGGGGCAGCTTGGAGGGGGCCCGCTCCTCGCGGAGATGGTGGACGACCCGGTTACAAAGGGCGTCCTCCTCTTCCACGATCGCCTGGCCGTCGCCCTCGAGCCGAGGCCGCGGGTCCTTCTTGACGCTGGGACCCGCGTTACCGGGGCCCGAATCGTTGCGGATGACTTCTTCCTTCACGGCTCCGTCGACCAAAAGTCCGGTGCTATAGGAAAGCAGAGGCGAGGTCTAGTATGAAAACCTCTATCGTGCCGGGCTTCTCTGCCCCCTCTCGAAGCTGCTTCATGTCGTATCCGTCACCGCCGTTTTTCCGAGTGATGTCATGGGTCGTCGTCCTCACGGGCACCGGGTGCGGAGCCAGCATGGACGCCATGTACGAGGGCAACATCCGGTTCGAGCACTGCATGGCCCTCGACGCCCAGCCTCAGGTCGCGACGGGCCGGCGACACGCATGCTGGCGAGACTGGCTCGACCACTACACCTACGGTCAGACCAAAGACCGGGTCGACCACGCCCAGTCCCGCGTGGGCGCCCCCGACGGCCCCTGAGCGGACCGAATGGGGCCTTGCGGGGGAATCTTTGCCAACCCGTGGTCATTCGGATACGGACTGAACCATGAGCACCCCCGCTGCCTTCAATCCCGATGAGCGGCCGTCTCGGCCGGACGAGGGCCGGAGCTTGCGGATGGTGCGACCCCGTCGCGCGGCGCCTTCGGAGGCGGCGCGGGTGACGCGGGCCGAGATCAACCTCGCCCACGTTCGCCACAACCTGCACGAGCTGCGGGCCTGCATGGAGGCCGACGCCCTCGAGGGCGAAAAGGCGGCCGAGGTCTGGCCCGTCATCAAGGCCGACGGCTACGGGCACGGGGCATCGGCCCTCGGAACCACCCTCGAGCGCGCCGGGGCCGACGGTCTGTGCGTAGCCCTGCTCGAGGAGGGCATCGAGCTTCGGCAGGCTGGCGTGCGCTGTCCGGTGCTCGTCATGGGGGGCTACTACGGCCGTTACCGCGACGGCCTCGAGGCTCTGGTGGAGCACGACCTCTCGCCCGTGGTCTACGACCCGGCGCAGCTCGAACGGCTCAGCACGGCGACGCGGTATCTCCATCGCGAGCGCGGCCAGTCCGGCTCCCCGCCGACGCTGGGCGTGCACCTCAAGATCGACACCGGGATGGGCCGACTCGGTCTGCGTCCCGAAAGCCTCGGACCCTTCCTCGGTGCGCTGCATCGGCATCCCGAGCTGCGCCTCGACGCGCTCATGACCCACTTCGCCTGCGCCGACGACCCCGACGACGAGGTCACCCTCGCCCAGCTCGGGTCGTTCGACCGCGCCACCGAGCAGGTGAAGGCGGCGGGCTTTTCCCCGAAGATCCGCCACGCCTCCAACAGCGCCGCTTGCCTCCGCTTCCCCGAGGCGCAGCTCTCCTTCGTACGCCCCGGCATCGCCGCCATCGGTGTGCACCCTTGCCCCGACGCCCCGAGCCGCAGCGCCCGCGACGCCAACCTCCGTCCCGCCATGCGCGTGCTGTCGGAGGTGGTGGCCCTCCGCGACCTCAAGCCGGGCGAGTCGATTGGCTACGGCCACAGCTGGACCGCCACCCGCCCCGCCCGCATCGCCACCATCCCCATGGGCTACGCCGACGGCCTGGATCGCGCCCTCTCCAACTGCGGCGCGGTCCTCATCGGCGGACGTCGTTCCCCCATCGCCGGCACCGTCTCGATGGACCTGACCATGATCGACGTCACCGACATCCCCGACGTCGCCATCCGCGACGAGGTGGTGGTGCTCGGCGCCCAAAAGGGCCGCCTCGGCGAAGACGTCATCACCGCCTACGAGATGGCGCAAACCATCGGCCGCATCCCCTGGGAGTGCCTCACCGGCATCTCCCGCCGCGTGCCGCGCTACTACCGCCACCCCTGAGGGGGGGGCCGCCGGCGCGGTCCAGCAAGTTCTGCACACATCGTTGCGGCTTGTCGTCGCTCGGGTTTCGAAGCAGCGCGGCATGGGGTTGACGGTGAGCGTGGTGGCCGGTGACATGCGAGCATGAGGTTGAGGGCATGGCTCGGGCTTGGGATGGTCAGCGCGTTGGGCGTGGTGGTCGGGGTTCAAGGTTGCGGTGGGGGCGCCGCCACCCCCGACACGGGAATCCATACTGGAGGCTCGGCGTCGAACGGGACGGGAAGCTCTCGAGGCGGCAACGGCACCGGCGGTGACCTCTTCGCCACCTCGAGCGCTGGCGGCTCCGGCAGTGGCGGTGAGGACAGCTGCGCCGCGGTAACCCAGGAAGCGACCCTCACCAGCCGACCGGTCGACATCATTTTCGTGATCGACAACTCGGGCTCGATGGGGGGCGAGATCGAAGACGTCGAGGAACAGATCAACCAGAACTTCGCGAACATCGTCGACGGGGCCATGCCTCCGATCGACTATCGCGTGATCATGGTGTCGGAATTTGGCAACTTCGCCAATGGGCAGAGTATCTGCATTTCTGCCCCGCTCGGCGGCATTCCGGATGGGGATATGGATGGGCACTGCGACAACGTGAATGGCCAGCCGCAGCCCATCGAGACGGCCAATTTCTTTCATCACTCGGTTCCGATCAGCAGTCGAGACGCGCTCTGCAAATTCCTCGACTACTACGCGCTGGGAGACCAGTACAACCTCCACCCGAATGGGTTCGGTACCCTTCTTCGCGAAGAAGCATTCAAGTTCATCGTCGTCGTGACCGACGACGAAGCCGACTGCGATTCGTACGACGACTTGGACACGACGGCCGGGGGGCAGGCTGTCGCCACAGCGTTCGATGCCGACGTTCTTGCGCTCGACCCGGACCAGTTCGGCACGGCCATCGACCGCGACTACCAGTTTTGGAGCATCGTGAGCCAAGCGCCCTACATGGTGTCCGCGATGAAGCCGGATGGGCTCCCTGTTCCGCCGACAGAGCCGTCGACAAACCAAGTCTGCACACCCAGCGCCGTATCACCCGGTACCGGCTACCAAGAGCTGTCGATCCTCACCGGCGGCTACCGATTCCCAACATGTGGCCTCGACTACACCGATATCTTCACGCTCATGGCGCAAGGAGTCATCGACGGCGCGCAGGTCGCTTGCGAGTTCGAGATCCCCGAACCACCCCCCGGTGAGGAGCTCGATCTGGAAACCGTAGAGGTCGTCTATTCGAGCGCCGGCAACGAGGTCGACACGTACGCCAAGGTTGCGGATGCGACCGCTTGCACACCTACCTCCTTCTACATCGACGCCGGCAACATCATCCTTTGCCCCGGGGCGTGCACGGTCGTTCAGGGCGATGAGAACGCCAAGATCGACCTCCGCTTCGACTGTAAGCAGATCATCGAGTGAGGTGACCTGATGTAGGTTGAGTGACCACGTTCTACTAGTCTTTTGACTGGACAGTCCAATTCCAGCATTGACGGAACCACTGCGGAACGTGTCCCATGTAGAGATGATGACCGCGCTTACGTCGAACAAGACCCGTTCCGCCTTCCTCCTCATGAGCTCGGCTCTCGTCTTGGCGTGGGGGTGTGGAAGCGGCGACATCGGGGGCGACGCAGGTAGCGGCGCCAACTCGGGGAGCAGTGGCAACGCATCGGGTGGAGCTGGCGGCGATCAGACGAGTGGCCTTTTGACTACGTCCGGCGGCGGTGAAGGCCAGGGCGGCGACAGCGCATGTGCCGCGGTGTCGCAGGAGGCCGACCTCGTCAGTCGTCCGGTCGACATCATCTTCGTCATCGACAACTCCGGCAGCATGGGCGACGAAATCGAGGACGTCGAGGTCCAGATCAACCAAAACTTCGCCAACATTCTAGACAGCGCCATGCCCGCCATCGACTACCGGGTGATCATGGTTTCTGAGTTCGGCGACTTCGACGGGCCCGAGAGTATCTGTGTGTCGGCTCCGCTGGGTGGGATTCCCGATACGGACATGGACGGCCATTGCGACTCGATCCCGGGTCAGCCGGTGGAGACGGCCAACTTCTTCCACCACTCAGTCGCGGTCAGTAGCCACAACGCGCTGTGCCGCCTTCTCGAGATGTACGATTCGCCGGACGAGGACAACCTCCATCCCAATGGCTATCAGGATCTCCTCCGCGAAGAAGCCTTCAAGTTCTTCGTGGTCATCACGGACGACGGCGTGAGCTGCTCGTACAACGGGACGAGCTACTCCGATGGCGACAATGTCAATGGCGGTAATCAAGTCGCCACGGACTGGGACACGGCGCTCCTCGCGCTGAATCCTACGCAGTTCGGGACGGCGATGGAGCGCGACTACCAATTCTGGAGCATCATCAGCCAGCAGGAATACATGGTGAGCGGCATGAACCCGCTCGGGCAGCCCGTTCCGTTCACGGAGCCGATTACTTCCGCCCTGTGCAGTTCGAGCCTCAACCCGAACAAGCCCGCAGGAGCTGGGAATCCGGTCGACGCCGGAACGGGCTACCAAGGCCTGAGTATCCTCACCGAGGGCTACCGCTTTCCGACTTGCGCGCTGGATTACACGGACATGTTCACGCTCATGGCGCAGGGAGTCATCGACGGCGCGCAGGTGGCTTGCGAGTTCGAGGTCCCAGAGCCGCCGGCGGGCGAGCAGCTAGACCTCGAGACGGTCACGGTTGTTTACACCAGCAACGGCACGGAGGTCGCCACATACACGCAAGTGGCCGACGCCACCGCCTGCACGCCCAACTCGTTCTACCTCGCCAACAATACCATCACATTGTGTCCTGGTGCCTGCACGACGATCCAGGCCGACGAGAATGCGAAGATCGACCTTCGCTTCGACTGCAAGCAGATCGTCGAGTAGCGCTTTAGTGTCCCAGGGGACAGACAACTAGGGGCGTTGGCGGTACTCTTGCGCCATGTCCACTAGCGAGACGTGCTTAGTAAGGAGACCGGCCCTTCACGCTGCGAGCGTTCTAGGGTGGCTGGTTGGTATGGCGGCTGTTTCGGCCGCGTGTGATACCCCGTGCGAGGATACGCTCACTTGCGATGTGGGAGGAAATCAGGGGGGAGCAAGCTCGACGACCGGAACTGGAGATGGGGGTGGTGGGACGGGTGGCGTCGGCGGAGGCTCGCTCGGGCAAGCTTGTACCGACGGCGGTACCTGCGCCTCCGGTAACTGCGTCGACGGCGTGTGCTGCGACGCCGCCTGCAGCGGCCAGTGTGAGACTTGTGGAGAGGACGGCTTGTGCGTGGCCATTGCCGCGGGAGACGCTGACCCCGACATCGCGCTTTGCTCGGGCGTTTGCGACGGCGTTCGCGGTTGCTCCACCCTTGCCCACCGGTTCAGCCGTGACTTTCGGACGACAGGCGGACCATCAGTTCTTCCATCAGGGGTCGCGGTGGACCAAGAAGGAAGCCCATTTGTCTCGGGAGCAGTGAGCGGAGGGGCCCTACAACTCGGTGGACAGCCCCTTGGTACCGCTTTCATCGCAAAGTTCTCTAGCAGTGGTTCGCTAGGGTGGGTCGAGGCGTGGGAGGGGGGGGCTGGACCCGTTGCCTTGGATGCGGCTGGCAACGCATACGTGGCAGGCAGTGTGGCCGACGGCGATCAACTCCCGGGCTGCACGACCGCAGGGGGAGCACTGGTGAAGTACGCTTCGCTCGGTACGGTCGAGTATTGCAGGAATGTGGCCGTTCAGGCCGATCCGTTGGCCGCTCTAGCGGACGGCCGTGTCGCTGTTGTGACGAATCAAACCTCTACCGAGGTGACAGTCCGCGCATTCGATATCAACGGTCTCGTTTCTGGTCAGACGACTCTCTCGTCGACGCTGGAACTCGAGGTCACGAGTATCACCGCACTTCCAACGAGCTTTGTGGTCGGGGGTGTTTTTCGCGGCACCGCCGATATGGCAGGAAGTCAGCTGAACGGAACGGGCCAGTCAGGGTTCGTGGTGAGCCTCAATGCGGATCTATCCGTGAACTGGGCGAAGTCGTTTGGAAGCGATGTTGAACATGTCCAGCTCAGCGGTCGTTCGAATCGTGTAGGAGTGGGTGCGAGTTTCGAAGGAGGGGCCGACCTTGGTAGTGGCGAAATCTTGTCATCGGGTCGCGACCTTCTCGTGGCAAGACTGGATGGCGACGGGACAGCCGAGTGGGCCGTGAGGGTGAATGCCGGAGAGCAGGGTGCCGCAAGCGCAGTCGAGCCCACGGCCGTCGCCATCGACGGGGCAGGAAATGTGGCGGTAGCGGGGAAGTTTATCGCTTCGCTTGAGCTGGGGGGACTCACGGGTGGAACGCAGGACCCGGCCCTGTTCTTGGGGAAGCTCTCGGCCGTGGATGGAACCGTGCTCACAGGGCGCAGTTGGCCCCAGGGTGAGCACAACGTCGGCAGTCTGGATTCGGCGAGCGACGGAGCGGTTTGGTTCCTCGGCGACGGAAACGGGTTCATCGATTTTGGCGGCGGCGATATCGAGGTTCTCACAGACACATGTTTTCTCGCCGGATTCGAGCCCTAGGAGCCTTCCTGGGTCACGGTTGGAGTGAGCATCAGAGCTCGTGCGGCCAGGCTGCAACTCCCCCGAGTGCTTCACGGAGCTCGGTGGGGGTGAGTCCGGCGAGCGCGCGCGTTTCGCGGCTGAGGTGTGCCTGGTCGTAGCAGCCTACGTCGAGGGCGAGCTGGGCCAGGGGCCTACCGTTTCGATCCCCGAGTCCTTCGCAGATCCGTTCGAATCGGGACAGCCTCGCGTAGCGCTTGGGGGTGACGCCGACCGCTTCGGTGAAACGGGCGATGAAGTGTCGTTCGCTCATGCCCAGCTCGTGCCAGAGGGCGGAGATCTCCAGCTGCCCGCCGTCATCCAGAAGCCGCGACTCGGCCCAGCGGATGCGAGGGTCGATGGGTGCCGTGGCCGCCATTCGCTCGCGGATCCATTGCTCGACAAGGGCGAGTCGACCGTCCCACTGGGCGGCCTGCCGGGCTCGTCCCGAGAGGGCGCGGACAGGGGACAACCCGTCCAGAGGCACCACGTGGTCGGTGAGCTCCTTCAGGGGCAAGCCCAGCAGGCGCGCGGCCGCGGTCGGTCGGAGGTCGAGCTGAACGCCACGCTGCCAGCCATCGTGTGCCGCGCGGGTCGGGCCCATGCTCAACCCCGCCACGAATCCGCCCTCGATGCCTCGACCGGCTGCTCGCTCGAGCCCCGCCACGCGTAGGGCAGGCCCGAGCTCGACGATGACCACGATCCGCGCTCCGGGGAGCTCGTCGCGTGCGGCCGGACCTTCCGTGCGTTCGTCGTAGCCCGTGAGGCGCGTCACGATGCTTCGGAGATCGTTCTGGGTTTCGCGCGTCGCCACCTCCCAGCGGCTGGGTCCGGCCTCGACGGTGTCTAAGGAAGTCAGCTCCGGCACGACCACATGATAGGTCAGGTTTTTCCAAGTCGCGCGCGGGTCGCCGACCCATCGTCGCGTCATGACGCTACCGAGCCACGATCATCTCCGACCCTACCTGGCCGTAGACGACGCAGAGCGCGCGGTCGCCTTCTACACCGAGGTCTTCGGCTTCAGCGAGCAGTACTCTCTGCCGATGCCGGACGGCAGGGTAGGGCACGCCGAGCTCGCGCGCGGCAAAGCGCGGCTGCTCCTCTCGGATGCCTTCCCCGAGATCGGAGCCACGCCCCCCGCCGAGCAGCACTGGGCCGTGAGCCTCTTGCTCTACGTCGAGGACCTCGACGCCACGGTCGCCGCTGCAGAGGCGGCTGGCGCCACGATCGTTTCGCCGCCCAAGGACGAGTTCTTCGGTGACCGCGCGGCCAAGCTCATCGATCCCTTTGGGCACCGGTGGTTCCTGCACCAAATGCTCGAAGCCCTGGGACCGGAGGAGATCCGGCGCCGATTCGCCGAGAGCAGCGGGCCCTAGCGCCAGCGCCGCCGCGTGGCGGCGCCATCGCTACCTTCGAGCCGCACGGGCATCGCCTGGCCTTCGGGCAGCTCGGGGTCCGATCCGGTCGCCTCGGGTTACGGCTCTCGGCGGTGGCGATGGTTGGCACCACCCCTGGGCCCGCCATGTAGACCCCATGTCCTCAACATCGTCCTCGTCAGGAGAGAGACGCAAACGCGTGGTCATCGTCGGCGCTGGCTTCGGCGGGATACGCGCGGCCCGTCAGCTGGCCGATGCGCCCGCTGACGTGCTCGTCATCGACCGTGCCAACCATCACCTGTTCCGTCCGCTCCTCTACCAGGTCGCGACCGCTGGCCTCGGGCCCGAGTCCATCGCCATCCCCATTCGGGAGCTGCTTCAGTCGCAGCAGCAGAACGCCGAAGCGATGCTCGATGAGGTCTGCGGCGGCGACCCCGAGCGCAAGGTGTTGCATACGAGCTCCGGCAAGGAGATCGACTACGACTACCTGGTCTTGGCCACGGGCGGCATGCCGAACCTGTTCGGCAACGACCACTGGCGCGAGCATCTCTTTCACCTCGGTAACCTTCGGGCAGCCATGGCCCTGCGTGAGCACATCGTGGCCTGCTACGAGGCCGCCGCCTACGAGGAGGACGAGGAGGCACGTCGGGCGTTGCTCACCTTCGTGGTCATCGGTGGTGGCCCCACCGGCGTCGAGCTGGCCGGTGCCTTGGCCGAGCTCGGTCGGTCGGTCATGCCCCAGGATACCAAGCGCATCGACCCGGGAGACATTCGGGTGGTCCTCGTCGAGATGGCGGACCGGGTGCTGACACCCTTCTCCGAGAAACTGTCCGTGTCGGCGCAGACCGTGCTCGAGCGCCTCGGGGTCGAGGTGAAGCTCGGAAAGCCGGTGACCGACGTCGACGGAGTCGGGGTCGTCATCGGCGAAGAAGGTCGCCTTTTGAGCCGCACCGTGTGCTGGGCCAGCGGGGTCAAGCCGGTGCCTCTCGGCAAGGCGCTCGGTCTGCCCACCGACCGAAGCGGCGCCATCGAGGTCGCGCCCGATCTGTCGGTGCCTGGCCATCCCGACGTCTTCGCGCTCGGCGACGGCAGCACCTACGTGCCGCCCGGATCCGACGAGCCCCTTCCCGGCCTGGCCCCCGTCGCGATCCAGATGGGTGAGCACGTGGGCAAGACCATCGCTCGTGCGCTCGAAGGCCGTGGCCGGCGGGACTTCGCCTACTTCGACAAGGGCATGCTCGCGACGATAGGGCGCTCTCGCGCCGTTCTGCAGCGTGGCGGGTTCCAGATGGCCGGCTTCACGGCCTGGGTCATCTGGTGCGTCGTGCACGTCTGGTACCTCGCGGGCTTCCGCAATCGCCTCAAGGTGGTCCTCGATTGGATCTGGAACTACGTGAAGTTCCGTCCGGGAGCGCGTGTGCTCACGCTCGAAGCTGGAGACGGCTTTGGCGAACCCGAGGCAGCGCGCTCCGCACGACGCTCGCGGCCAGCCTTGCCCCTCCCCGTGAAGGAATCTGATCGCGACGCGGCCTGACGGTTCGAGCAATGAAGAAACGCCCGGTGCTCGCGGGAGCGCCGGGCGTTTCTATGGGCCCCTAGCGACGGTCGCCGGGGGACTTTGGACGAGGCAAGCTCAGCTGCAGCCGAGGCTGTTGCCGCAGTTGAGGCACTTGTAGCAGGCGCCGTTGCGGACGGTGATGTGGCCACAGACGTCGCAGACTGGAGCGTCGCCCATCATCTCGTCGAGGTGCGCGTCGAGGCCGGTGTGGGCCTCGTCGTTCACGATCGAGATGGGAGGAGGTTCGATGCTATCGAGTGAGGCCATGGTGGCGTCGTCCTCGTCGGCCGCCTCGAGGGACTCTTCTTCACGTCGGGTGTCGGACGGATCCTGAATCGACGGCGGAGCCTGCGGCGGCACGTGGGCTAGGTCGTAGCGGTGGGCGTACTCGACGCCGAGCACGCGGAAGACGTAGTCGACCATCGAGGTGGCGAACTTGATGTTGTCGTGGTTCTCCACCGTGCCGCTCGGCTCGAAGCGCGTGAAGGTGAACTGGTCGACGTAGGTCTCGAGCGGAACGCCGTACTGGAGACCGACCGACACCGCCATGGCGAAGCAGTTCATCAGGGAGCGGAAGGCCGCGCCCTCCTTGTGCATGTCGATGAAGATCTCACCGAGCGTGCCGTCGAGGTACTCGCCGGTGCGCAGGAAGATCTTGTGACCACCGACGCGGGCCTCTTGGGTGAAGCCGCTGCGCTTGCGAGGCAAGCGAACGCGGACCCCTTGCGGGTGCAGTGGCGCCGGCTCGGGCTTGGCGACGACCTTCACCTCGGCGGGCTTGGCCACCGCGAGGTCGGTC
>JGI12210J13797_10545699_pt1 | contig 11424 bp, 10 predicted proteins | sample ElkSlonscriptome_3_FD_13797 | JGI IMG/M metagenome (IMG submission 13797) | reverse complement strand
GTCGATCGACCCCGAGGCCAGCGACAGCGTGCTCGGCCGAGCCGTGATCCTCCACGCCGACCCGGACGACGGAGCCGGCTCCAGCGGTCACGCCGGACCTCGTATCGCCTGCGGCGTCGTCGGTCGGGACTGAGCCGCTTCGCTCCGAGGTGGGGAACGATGCGCTCCCGCGTCGGGAGGCTCCCGGCTCGACATCTTTCTCACCGTGGCCCGCTCGGTCTCGGCCATCCGCGCCGGGCTTCCAGCGTCGCGCCGTCAGCCCCTGCCGGCGATGAAGCTGGTCACGTCGTCGACCGACTCGGGGCGGGTGATGAAGAGCACCGTCTGACCCTCGCGCAGCCGATCATCGCCCCCGGGGATCCGCGAGGTCGTACTGTCGGGTAAGATGAGGCCGACCAGGAGGCATTCTTCGGGGAAGCGCTCGTGCTGCGCGACCTCGGCCACCGTCCGCCCGCTCGCCCAGCTGCCCTCGGCCACCTCGACGCTGAAGACGCTGGTGTGCTCGGAGTGGAGCGTCATCACCTCCGAGACTTCGGGGTGCTCGATGCGGGTCACGATCTCGTGCGTCATGAGTCGGGTGACGTGAACCACGTGGCTGATCCCCGCCTCGCGATAGGCCTGCTCGTAGGTAGGGTCGCGCAGGCGACCGATGATCCGCTCGGCGCCTAGGCTGCGCGCGAGGAGAGCGCACGCGACGTTGTTGCTGTCGCTGCGCATGGTGGTGACGACGATGTCGGCGCGTTTGGCTCCCGCGTCGCGCAGCACGCGCAAGTCGGTGGCGTCTCCGTGCACGGTAACGGCCCCGTCCTTGGCGTAAACCAGATCGCAGACTTCCTCGTCCGCCTCGACCACGACGACGTCGTGGCCGTCGTCGAGGAGGCGGCGAGTCAATTCGCGCCCGAGGGCGCCCGCACCGGCGATGAGGATGAACATGGTTCAGGCGACCCGAGGAGCGCGCCGAGCGCGCGGATAAAGGAGAATGGCCACGGGCAGGAGCTCGAGCCGACCCGCCAACATACCCACCATATAGGTACACTTGGTGACTGGGTGTAGCGCCGACAACTCGTCGAGGCTGAGGTAGCAGGGGCCGATGTTGTTGACGGCACTGAACATGCCGGAGATCGACGTCCAGCCATCGTGGTCGGAGAGAAGGGCCGTGACGAGCCCACCCACGAGGATGAGCGCGAGCCACGCGACGAGGAGACCCGCCACGGCCCGGATGGATCCATCGGCGACGACCTCGCCGTCTTCCAGGACCTGATCGCGGGCGCGGAACGGCACGGTGAGGCGGTAGAGCTCCCGGCCGAAGGCTTTGAGGAGCAGGACGATGCGCCGAACCTTGATGCCGCCGCCGGTCGAGCCGACGCAACCGCCGATGAGCATCATCAAGAGGAACAGCTGCCGAGCGAAAGCGCCGAAGTAGGGGCCCGCGATGCTCTCGGTGCCGTAGCCGGTGGTGGTGATGATCGCGACCACCTGAAACGTGATGGTGCGCAGGGCGGGCTCCGCAGCCGACAGCCCTCGCTCGTCGCCGTCGGGGCTGACGAGGGCGCCGTGACGCACCAGCTGCTCGAGGCAAAGCGCAGCCACGAAGGCGACGATGAGTCCGAACCAGGCGCGCGTCTCCGCGCGGTCCCACAGGGCGGACCATCGTCGGTGCAGCAATCGGTAGTGCACGAGGAAGCTCGTGCCTCCGGCGAGCATGCCCGCGATGACGACGTATTGAACGACCCGCGGCCGGGCGCCGGAGCCGGAGTCGAAGAAGGCCAGGCTCGCGTCGTGGGTCGAGAACCCGCCCGTCGACAGCGTGGTGAGCGCGTGGGCGAGGGCGTCGAAGACGGAGAGGTTACCGGCTCCCCACAAGAGCACCGCCACGGCGAGCGTCGAGCCGGCGTAGATCGCCCACAACACGCGGAGGGTGTTCACCATGCTCGGCTCGGGGCGGGTGGTGGCGATCTTGTGGCTCTCCGCCCCAGCGATGGGTGCGACGTGCCCACCCCTCGAGGTGAGCATCAGGAACATCGAGATGATCCCGAGGCCACCGATCCATTGCGTCATCGCGCGCCAGAGCGTGATGCTGCGTGGCATGTCGTCGAGACCGGAGAGCATGGTCATCCCGGTGGTGGTGAAGCCGCTGACCGTCTCGAAGAGCGCGTCGAGGTACGACACGTCGAGGCGCAGCACGAACGGGAGGGCTCCGACGAGCGACAACACGATCCAGCTCAGCCCACAGAGCATCATCGCCTGCAGCCGATCGATCTCCCCGTAGGCCTGGCGGTGTCGAAGCACGCCCCCGACCGCGACGGCCAAGCCCGCCGGCAGCCCAAACGCGACGAACGCTCCGCCATCGTCGAGGCCGCCCTCGGCGAGGCCCACGCCGAGTGGAAGCAGCAGCAGCCCCGCGAGCACGACGAGCCAGGATCCGAGGGCGTTGAGGGCCGCCGAGTTGAGGCCGCCGCTGGGCCAAGATACCGGCTTCACCCCCGGGAAGGGCCGCTCACCTCGAGGGCGCCGCTCGCCTTCCGTGCCTCGAGGTGCGCGCATGGCCATGGGCGAACGCAAGCTCCATTCCGACTCCCGAGCGCCCGTCTTCGCCCCGACCCCGACCTCTGGGCGGCCCGACCTGCCTCCGATGGCCACGGCGCGAACGCGGCACCATCGCTGAATCGAGGCAGAATGCCCCACCCCCGGCCGTGTTCTCCCTTGGGCTGCCCTTGGTCGCCCTCGCCCCCGTCACCACCCTCGACGACCGCGAGGTTTTGGCTCCTGGGCTCAGGTGCCGCAGAAGGTCTGATGGACGATCTCGTCGGGCGCGGGCGGTCGCTCGAGCTCGGCGCGCTCGGGTTGCTCGGCGAAGGGCTTCGCCAAGACCTCCACCAGGCGCTCGAAGGGCGTGAGGTCCCCGTCATTGGCCGCCGCGATCGCCTCTTCGACCCGATGGTTGCGCGGGATGAAGATGGGGTTCGCCGAGCGCATCACTGCGACCCGGTCGCCTTCGCCATCGGCCTTCAGCTGCTGGCGCCAGCGGCTGAGCCAGGTGTCGGCCACCGGTCGTTTGGCGAACAGCTCACGAAGGGCCGCCTCGTCGTCGCCGCCCGCCACCCGGGTCAGCGTGCGAAAGAAGAGGGTGAAATCGACCTCGCCCTCGGTGAGCGCGGTGAAGGTCGCGTCGAGAAGCGCATCGTGGCCATCGGCCTCGCGCAGCAGCCCGAGCTTGCGGCGAAAGCGGCCCGTAAAGGTCGCGTCGAAGCGGGCACGGAAGCCATCGACCTGCGCCTCGACCCACGCAATGGCCTCTTCTTTGGTCTCGCCGAGACCGTGCAACAGCGTCTCGGCGAAGCGCAGCAGATTCCAGATGGCGACGTTGGGTTGATTGCCCCACGCGTACCGCCCGCCATGGTCGATGGAACTGAACACCTTGTCCGGGTGGAAGGTGTCCATGAACGCGCAGGGGCCGTAATCGATGGTCTCGCCCGCGATCTGGGTGTTGTCGGTGTTCATCACCCCGTGGATGAACCCCAGCGTCATCCAATGCGCGACCAAGTCGGCCTGGCGCTCCATCACGCGCGTCCACAGCACGCGATAGGGCCTCTCCGCCTCCCGCGCCTCGGGGTAGTGGCGCGCGATCACGTAAGCGGCGAGGCGATCGATGGCGGCGGTGTCGTCTTGCCCGAGGAAGTACTGGAAGGTGCCGACCCGCACGTGGCTCCGCGCCACGCGGGCGAGCACCGCCCCTGGCTCCAGACCGTTGCGAAGCACCGGCTCTCCGGTCGCGATCGCGGCCAGTGTGCGCGTGGTGGGCACCCCGAGCGCGTGCATGGCTTCGCTGACGATATACTCGCGCAACACCGGACCGAGCACGGCTTTGCCGTCGCCACGCCGCGAGAACGGGGTGGGCCCCGAACCCTTGAGGTGCAGGTCGTAGCGCTCACCGTCGCTGCCCACCAGCTCACCGAGCAACATCGCGCGACCGTCGCCGAGCTGGGGCGCAAAGTGGCCGAACTGATGGCCCGCGTAGACCATCGCGAGCGGCTCCACCGCCTCGGGCATGGTCGAGCCCGACAGCATCGCGACGCCCTCGGCCGAGGCGAGCCACGCGGGGTCGAGCCCGAGCTGCTCGGCGAGGGGACGGTTGAGCCGGATCATCGCCGGCGACGGCGCTCGCGTCAGCTCGACCGGAGCGTAGAAGACCTCGGGGAGCTGGCGGTAGGTGGTGTCGAACCGGGGGGTCATCGGGCATGGGGTACCACGATGAGCCGGGCTCGGCAGGTCCGCCTGACCCTTTTCCCGTGCCCCGACCCCTGGACCGTCGCACGACGGGCAGTACATGACACACCGCCTCGCCCTGACCCCCTCGGCGGGCTCGTGAGCGAGGCGACCCGTCGAGGCTACCTTCGTTCCCATTCAAAGGCGTACTCGCGGAAGGGCTCTTCGCCGTCGCCATCCATCTCCTCCTCGTCCGAGAAGATGTCGCAGTCCATCTCGAAAACGATCTCGCTGCAGTCTCCCAAAGCGATCGGCGACTGGGAGTCGGTCGACGGCGCCCCTGCGAGGGTGGAACGACAGCCATCGTGTCGTTGAGAGGCGTCGCCCTTGGGGGACCACGACGACGAGAACGCTCACGAGGGCGAGAACGAAAGCGCTCACGAGGGCGAAGACGAAGACGCTCACGAGGGCGAAAACGCTCCACCTCCCCCTATCCGAACGGCATTGCGTCTAGGGGCGGAAGCTATCGGCGTCGAATCGATACAGGTGATGCAGCGCCTCGGGGCTCTGGTAGTTGACCCCGAGGTCTTTGATGCGACCGTCCGCGATGTCGTAAACCCAGCCGTGCACCTGTGGGCCTGAGCCCTCTTGCCACGAGCGCTGAATGATCGAAGTCTCGCAGATGTTGTTGACCTGCTCGACCACGTTGAGCTCGACCATTCGCCGCTGGATGTCTTCTTTCGTTTCGAGCAGCTTCAGCTCGCCCTCGTGCAATCGGTAGACGTCTTTGATGTTCCGGAGCCACTTGTTGATGATGCCCAGGTGCTTCTTCGTCAGTGCGGCGGCCACGCCGCCACAGCCGTAGTGACCGCATACGATGACATGGGGCACCTTGAGCACCTCGACAGCGTATTGGAGCACGCTCAACATGTTGATGTCCGTGTGCACCACGAGGTTGGCGATGTTGCGATGAACGAACATCTCGCCGGGCTTGGTCCCCGTGATCTGGTTGGCTGGCACGCGGCTGTCGGCGCACCCTATCCAGAACGCGTGCGGGTGCTGGCCTTCCGCCAGGTCCTCGAAGAAGGACGGATCGCGAGCGAGCGTCTCCTCCACGAAGCGCGCATTCCCTTCCAACAGATCGGCGTAAGACTTCGTCAAATCGGTGCCCATAGGGCTACGCTGGCACGTCTAAGGTCTGGCGGGAACACCGCTTTCGCGGCTCGCCCAGGCCACGTCGAGTGGCTCCGCGCCGCATCTCCACGGGGGGCCTTTTCGCTCGGAGCGGCCCCTCGACGGGCCCATCCGAAAGGAGGCTCGGACCCCTGTCGCAGAGAAGGAGGGCCGCGAGACCCGCTCGCGCGGAAGGTGGCGACGAGTTTGCGGCGAACCACCCCATGATGGCTGTTCGATGGTGGCGCGCTGCCCTCCCATGCACTTGATGCGGGGGCGGGTTCGAGATGAGGATGCCGTCGCTCATGAAGAGGGTTCTCTTTCGCAGTGCCGTCGCCACCGCAGCGGTCATTGCCGTCAACGTGGTCTTGTTCGTCGCCGGCGGTACCTTCGGAGCGAGCTACGTGGTCCCCGACGACATGGCGGGGGTCGAGACGACCACCCTTGGCCTGTTCGAGATCGTGCTCGGTACCGTGGTTCCCATGGTGCTCGGTACCGCGCTGTGGCTCGGCCTTCGTCGGTTCGCGCGGGGGCGGTTGGTTCTCGGTCTTTTGGTGGGGCTGACGGTGGCCTCGTCGCTGGTGCCCTTCGCGGGAGACTGGCAGTCCACGAGCAAGATCTTCCTCGGCCTGATGCACTTCACCACGCCGCTGGCGTTTCTGTTCGCGACGAAGCCATCGTCACGGAAGTGCGAGGCAAGTGGCTAGGGCGGCCGGGCATCGGCGGGTGCCTGCAGCCGAAGCTCGCGCCGTTGCTCGCCAGACGCGAGGGCACCGTCGACACGGGCGGTGAGGGTGAGGGCCACGCCGTCGAACCCCGCAGGGTCCCACCCGAGGAAGTCGTCGATGACGGGCGAGAAGAGCCCATCGTCGTGGCGGGTGAACCACAAGAAGAGCAGCGTTCCCTTCGATATCTCGTCGCCGCCGCCATCGATCTCATGGTCGAGGTCGACCTCGAGGCACACGCGCGGCGGGTCGCCGGCCTCCCTCTGTAGTCGCAGCACGGGCTGGATCATCAGCCCTCCCTGAGCCCCCCAGACGAGCTGCGCATCGTCTCCGTCATCCGAAGGCCAGAAGGCGTCGGCCGCCCCCGTGCCGATCTCGAGGGCGCGGACGGGGCCGCCTGTGGAGGCGTCATTGGGAACACAGGCCGCGCTCTCGGCCGAGGGCTCGTCTCCCGCGGACACGAGATCGCTCGGTCCGCAGGCGACCAGACCCAGAGAGAGGAGGAACGGAAACCGCTCGCGGAGCGACATGCGCGATGCCAGATGCACGTCCCGTGCCCCTCGTGCGGACCGGCACGATTTCTGCAGCATCGGGGGTTATGACGCCTAGGCATACCCGAAAGGCCGGCCAGGGTCGGACATTCGCAGGGGAAGGTATGGCACGGCTGTCACGGTCGGCCATTTGGTGGCTCGCGCTCGCGGTGCTCGTGCTCAACGACCATCTGCTGAAGACCGCCTGGCCGGGGGCCCTGACCGGAAAGTTGAGCGACTTCGCCGGGCTCTTCGTGGCCACCACGCTGGTCGCAGCGGGGCTTGGGCCCGAGCCCAAGGTGAGACGCGCGCTTGCCTTCGCGTCGGTGGTGGTTCCCTTCTGCGCCATCAATCTCCACCCCTACGCCGCCGAGGCGCTGGTCACGGCCCTGTCTTGGGTGGGGATCGGGTGGCGTGTGACCGTCGACCCCACCGACCTGATGAGCCTGCTCGTCCTGCCCGCGGCCTGGCGGTTCTTCGACCCGCGCCCGAACCCACCGGTCGCGGCCCGTGGACTCGGCTGGCGCGATCGAGCTGCCCTCGCCTGCGGAGCGGCGGCGTGTCTCGCCACGAGCGTGGCGCCGGCATCGTTTCGGACGTCGGCCTTCATCGTCAACTTCACGGGCGAGCCGGCCGAGATCCGCGTGCGTCGCTACGGGGGAGCGATCGACTGTGACGCCTTCGACGACCTCGCGGTCGACGCGACACCCGAGCTGCGCGGACGGCTCGCCCGCGCGCTCGACCCCAGCCTCTTCACCGACGGGAAGCTCTTTGCCCTCGAAGACTCCGGCGTCCTGCCTCTCGATTCGAGTGACCTCCAATTCGAGGACCTCGGAGAGGATGACTGTGGGGTGGTGATCGTGCAGGCCGAGGGCTTGCCGTCGCAGATCATCTGGACGCGGGGAGGCGAGACGATCTCCGTCGGCGAACGTCTGAGCGACGGCGCGGACCCGGAGAACGTTCCGCGCGCGCAGATCGAGCTGCGAGGTCAGACCGGACGCCTAGCTCTCACATCACACGGACCTCCCACCATCCCCATCGCCCGCGACATCGTAGCCGAGGCGTGCGCCGAGCTAGGCGGCGCCATCGCCGCTGCGCTCCCTGTCCGCTCCCTGCCGTTCGAGGCCGACGTGCTGCGCGTGGAAGCTCTGCCGGACGGCTGCCTCGACATCGCCCTGACCTGGGACGACAACCCCGCCCCTCAAGACGGCGTCGTCTTGTGCCTGCCGGGGGAGCTCTGGCCCTTCGCCTCGACGGTGTCGATCGCGGGCACCCGCGATTCCCTCATCTTCACGGGTCCCGAGGGCCGGCTCGTCATCGACCGGTTCCCTGCCTCGGTGCCGCCGCCCAGTCTCGAGGCATCCGTCGAGACCCGTGCGGTCGAGTGCAAGGGAGCGCGCACCCTATGCGGAGCCTACGTCGAGCCCATCGACATCACACTGAGCACCTCGAGCGGCGTGCTGCCGCTACCGCTCGGAGAACCGCGGCTCGCCGCGGACGGCCGAACCTTTTTCCTCGGGGGTGCGGGCCGCACCCTCGCTTCGCCATTCGACTGCGAGCCATTGGGAACGCACGTCGACCTGGCCCATCTAGAGGAGTACGAAGACCGATGAAGTCGTCCACACGGAAGATCCTCTGGCTGTGTTTGGCCACCTTGCTCAGCGCCTGCGGGGCGGACGAAAACGAGGGGGCCGAGCTCGACGGCGGGAGCTCGAACGTCGCCCAAGCCGGCGCGCAGGACTTCGCTGAGTTTCGCGCCATCGTGGAGGCGGGCGGCATCCCCTCCCCCGACGTGCTCGAACCCTTGGGCTTCTTCGCCGAGCACGGCATGCCCATGCCGCCGGCCGACTGCGGCCAGGCGATCTGCTTGCACCCGTCCTTGGCGGTCGCGCCGCGCTTCGACGACAGCAACTGGACGATGGCCTACGTCACCATGAACACGGCGGTCGATCCGAGCGAGCTCGAACGTCCCCCCCTCAACCTCGTGGTGGCGACTGAGCCCGAGCTCCTTCGCGAGGGGACCGCCACCTTCGGAGGCTTGCTCGACGCGCTCCGCCCCGAAGACCGGGTGACCTTCGCCAATCTGCGTGGGGGCACGGCCGTCCCCCTCGACGGTCCATTCACGGCGGAGGAGGCGGCGACGTTCCTCACCGAGTGGAGAGCACTCCCCGACGACGGCTCTTTCTACGCGGGGCTGGTCGGAGCATCGAAGGGCCTCGACGCGAGGCTCTCCGAGGTCGCGCGACGGCTGTTGATCGTCACCGACGGCGACCTGTCGGCCAACGACGACCCGGAGCGCATCGTCGCCCTCGCCGAGGGGCTCGCCACCGGCGGCACCGCGATCGGTGTCGTGGGCTTTGGCGAGGACTACCGTGCCCTCGTGCCCAAGGCGATCGGAACCCTCGGCGCCGGCACCTACAGCTACGCGGCCGATCTCGGCGAGCTCAGCCAAGCTCTCGTCGTGGAGGGAGAGACGGCGCTTTATCCACTGGCGACCGAATTCGAGGTTCGCGTGATCCCCTCCGAAGGCTATCGCGTCGGACGCATCTATGGGGCGGCCCGCGCTCGTCAGAGGGGCGAGGGCGTGATCCTGGCGATGCCGGCCCTGTTCATCGGACAGCGCAGTGGCGCCGAGCCCGCCCCCGGAGGAAGTCGCCGCGGCGGAGGCGGGGGTTTGTTCATCGAGCTGCGGGCGGATCGCTCTCTCGGCATCCCCGCCAATCGCCCTGCTTTCCGGGTCGAGGCGGCCTGGACGGACGCCGGGGGGCCCGCGACCCAGAGCCACGAGGTGATCAACGCGTTGCCCGCTGGCAACAACCCGACGGGAATGTGGCCTTCCTTCTCATCTCCGGACTACGGCAAAGCCTTCATGGTTCTGAACATGTTCCTGGCCTTCGATGCCTCCGTCCGTTTCTTCGACGGCGGCGACTGCAGCCGTGCCATCGGCGTCGTCGACATGATGCGTCCTTCCGTCGAGGGGTGGCTTGGCAACTTCGACGGTGACGTCGACATTCGAGAGGACCACGTGTTGCTCCAGCAGCTGCGCGCAAACCTCGAAGCCACCTGCGCCAATTCCCGTTCGGTCGAGCCGCGTGGCTCGGGCATGGGCTGCATGTTCCTCTGAAGGAGCTCGCCGCGTCTGCACGCTCGAGCGCGCCCCACACCACGGGGCGCGAATCGGCGGCCGCCCTCACTCGTCGTGTCCGCTCAGCCTTCGCGCAGGACGGTGAGGAATCGTTCTCCGTAGGCCTCGATGCGGGCTGGGCCCATGCCGTGGACATCGGACATCGACATGATGTCGCTCGGCCGCCGCGTGGCCATGTCGGCGAGCGTGCGATCGTGGCAAACCACGTAGGCTGGCACTCCCTTCTCGCGCGCCACCTCGCGGCGCGTCTCACGAAGGCGTTCGAACAGGGCGGCGCTTTCGCCGTCGAGCGCGACCTCCTCCGCTCTGCGCCCGCGCGTGCGCTTCTTCTTGGGTATTCGGCGGCCGATGTGCTCGCCGGGGACCATGACCCGCACCGGCGTCTCGCCCTTCATCGTGGCTCGCCCCTGCGGCGTGAGGTAGGGCACGGGGTAGTCGCTTGCGGTGACCCCCACCAGGTCGGCCGTCATCAGTCGCCGCAGCAACGCCTGGATCCACGGCAGGGGGTGCTGACCGAGCAGGCCGTGGGTGCTCAGCTCGGTGAGCCCGAGCTGACGTGTGCGCTGGTTGTCGTCGCCGTGGAGCGACTGGCTCAGCACCGTGAGCCCGGCGCGACCCCGCAGCCGCGCCACCCCCGACAGGGCCTTTCGCACCGTGAGCACGTCTTCCTCGGTGACGGCCGGCGGGCCGTCCTCGCCGTCGAGGCGCTCGCAGACGTCACAATGGCCGCAGCCGCCCAGTGTCTCTCCCTCGTCCCCGAAGTAGCGGAGGATGAAGTCGTGCCGGCAGCTCCCCGCCTCGACGTAGCGCATCAAGTCGATGAAGAGCTTCCACTGCCGGTCGATCCACGTGCGGTCGCCGGGCGGCGTGCCCTCGGGCACCGACGACTCGATGAGCCTCCGCCGAAAGCCGAAGTCCGTGGAGCCCGAGAGGAGGAGCCCGTGGGCCGGCTCGCCGTCACGGCCGGCGCGGCCGACCTCCTGGTAGTACTGCTCGATGCTGCCCGGAGCCTGCACGTGGGCCACGAGCCGGATGTCGGGACGGTCGATCCCCATGCCGAAGGCGTTGGTGGCCACGACCACCTCGAGCTCTCCGGCGGCGAAGGACTGCGACACGCCCTCGCGCACGCTCGCGTCGAGCCCCGCGTGGTAGGCCTCGCTCCGCCAGCCTTCGGCCTCGAAGGCGCGGGCGAGCTTCTCGGTGTTCTTTCGGGTGCCGGCGTAGATGATGGCCGACCCCTTGCCCGCCCCCGGCCGCTCGAGCACGTCGGTCAAGCGCTGCTTGACGATGCGGGTGCGGGCGCTGATGCCGTCGATCTCCGTCACCGAGAAGTGGAGGTTTGGCCGCGCGAACCCCCGCAGATAGACCCGGGTCTCCTCGGTGGGCAGACCGAGCCGGGCGACGATCTCGTCGCGGACGAGGGGGGTGGCGGTGGCGGTACAAGCCAGGACCCGTTGGGGGCGCAGCTGCGCGATCACCTCGCCGAGCCGAAGGTAGTCGGGGCGAAAGTCGTGTCCCCACTGCGAGATGCAGTGCGCCTCGTCGATGGCCACCAGCGGAGGGGACATGCGGCTGAGCATGCCCATGAGGTAGCCGTTGCGCAGGCGCTCGGGCGCGACGTAGACCAGCTGGTACTCGCCGCGCT
>JGI12210J13797_10518690_pt1 | contig 11424 bp, 6 predicted proteins | sample ElkSlonscriptome_3_FD_13797 | JGI IMG/M metagenome (IMG submission 13797) | reverse complement strand
GGCGATCGCGCTGCGGAGGGCACCACACTTAGCAACATCGGCCTCCTCCTCACCGACCAAAACCAACCCCAGTTGGCCATCCTCTTTTTAAAGCAGTCCGTCAACGTCCGCGAGGATATCCGCGATGGTTTACGCGACTTATCCAATGAGCAACAGCAGTCCTTCACCGACACCATCGCTGGCACCTACCGCACCCTCGCCGACCTCCTCCTGCAGCAAAACCGCATCCTAGAAGCCCAGCGCGTCCTAGACCTGCTCAAAGTTCAAGAACTAGAAGACTACCTCGGCACCGTCCGCAGCAGCTCCAACACCCAAACCGGCATCGACCTTACTACCCTAGAACTCCCCGTCCGCGATCGCCAGCAGGCTATTACTAACCGAGCGATCGCCGTTGGCCAGCAGATCGCGCAATTACGGCAGCTCGATGAAGGGCGATCGTCCCAGCAAGAGGCGCAGCTCATTAAGCTGCAGGCCGAAGAGCAAGAAATTCGCGAGGCGTTCTTTGCCTTTATCGACGGGCCAGAAGTACAGGCCATGGTCGAAGCCCTCAGCCGCGACCAGGCTAAGCAGGACCTAGTGGCCAACTTAGAAGAGCTGGTCAACTTACAAAACAACCTCAAAGACTTAAACCAAAACGCCGTCCTCATCTATCCTCTAATTTTGGAAGACCGCTTAGAGCTAGTGCTGGTTACTCCCTTCAGCGAGCCCACCCGCTACCCCGTCACTGTTCCCCGGCAGGAGCTGAACCAGGCCATCGTCCAGTTCCGTCAAGCGCTGGAAGACCCCACCAGCGATCCGCGGCCCGCCGCCCAGCAGCTCTACGACTGGTTGATTGCCCCCATGGCCAGCGATCTCGCCGCCATCGACGCCCAAACCCTGCTCTACGCCCCCGACAGCATCCTGCGCTACATTCCCCTTGCGGCCTTGCACAGTGGGGAGAGGTGGCTAGCGGAGGAGTTCCGCGTCAACCACATCACTGCCGCCAGCTTCGGCAACCTCAACCTGCGCCCTGACGCGGAGCTAGACATCTTGGCCGCCGCCTTCAGCGCTGGGTTTCATAGCGTCACCGTAGGCGATCGCGCCTTTGACTTTGACGGACTGACCTTTGCCGGGCAAGAGGTGGAGAACCTAGCAGCGGCGTTTCCCGGCACCACAACGCTGGTCAACGAAGACTTTAGCCCCGATGCCACCGTCCCGATCATGGACGACCACACCGTGGTTCACCTAGCTACCCACGCCGCCTTTGTCCAAGGCACACCCCAAGATTCCTTTATCTTGTTTGGCAACGGCGATCGCATTACCCTGGAGGAAATTAAGCAGTGGCGGGGCCGCTTCAACGCCATCGACTTAATTGTGCTCAGCGCCTGCGAGACTGGGCTGGGGGACGATGGGTCAGGCACTGGGGAGGAAATTTTGGGCTTTGGCTACCTGATGCAGCAGGCGGGAGCGGCAGCGGCGATCGCCTCCCTATGGCAAGTTAGCGACGGCGGCACCCAGGCGCTGATGGACGCCTTTTACACGGCCCTAAGCAATGGCTACAGCAAAGCCGAAGCGCTGCAGCGGGCTCAGCAAGCCCTGATTACCGATGATCTATCTATCGTCGGCGGGACGCGCGGCACTATTGAGGTGGTCAGCACTGCCACTGGGGAGCCTATCACCGCCAACACTCTCAGCCATCCTTACTATTGGGCTCCTTTCATTTTGATTGGCAACGGACTGTAATGGGCTGTAGACCGGGTGCTTTACCAATAGCCAAGAGCTTGGCTTATGGCTGTCGAGAGCTGGCACCCCTCGACGCTTCGTCGGCAACACTGTACGGGCAGCATTGGGCGCGCAACTGCCTTGATGTCTTATTGCCTAGGCCTAGTTGCATTGGCCTAGTTGCCCAGCACAACTGCCCCCACTTCGAGCAAAACCGCCATACCCTCTGATAGCCCAGAGCTATCTAGCCTATGACTAGAACCTGTCCCAGAACTTCTCGAGGAGAAGCCCTATGAAGCAACCGATAAAAAAGCCACTAGCGATCGCGATCGCCTTATCTACCTGCCTGCTCACCCTGCTCGGCGGCCAGCGTCAGCCAGCCAATGCTCAGTTTCAGCCTGCGCCCCAAGCCGCCTATTCCTTCTTCGGGCAGCAGATTCCCCTCACGCCCCAGCCCAACGTCATCGCCGTGGCTTTTGAGCCGCAGACCGGCACCCGTGGCGTTGGCCTTTCCTCTTACGCCCAGCTGGAAGCCGATCTGCGGGGAGAGTCCCTAGGGACAAGGGGCGGACGGTCGACATCGCCTTTTCGCTTCGATGTGCGGGTCAGCCCTCTGGGCGATCGCTACGCATTAGTGAGCGTCGAGGAAAATGCCAGTGAGGTTCAGCAAGCCATCCGCCAGCAGCGTTACGTGAAAACGACGCTGCCGGTGCTGACAGTAGGCAGCGGAGCTGACGCGGCTCAGGTGGTGCTGCCCAACGAGGTTTTGCTCAGTCTAGAGCCGAACCTGTCTGGCAGCGAGGTACAGGCATTACTCAACCGCTATGGCTTAGAAGTGATACGGCCCCTGCAGTTTTCCCGCGATCGCTATATTGTCCGCTCTCGCCGCGAGACGGGGCTGGCCATATTGGAGGTGGCCAACCGGCTCAGTAGCGCCGTGGGAGTCGAGTCCGCAACGCCCAACTTCATTCAGTCAGTGCCCTACCGGGTGCAGTCGCAGGATGTCGAAGATGCTGCTCTGAGCGATCGCCCCAATGCTACCGAGCAATTGCAGCAGCTTCTAGAATCGTTTCCCAAAATAGACACCGCCTTCCCCAGCACCCTGTTTCCCCTCGCCTGGCACCTCGACAGCACGCCTCAACGTGGCCGACTGCAGCCCCGTACCGATATCCGCGCCAATACAGCCTGGAACGAGAGTGACGGCGGTGAGGGTGTGGTGGTCGCCATCATCGATAGCCTCATCCAGTGGGACCACCCCGACCTAGCGCAGAATCTCTACTCCACCCAAAATCACCCCAACCGCTATCCTGGTGAGGAATACGGTTGGGACTTCACCAGCGGCGCTGCCAACTGCCCAGACAGAGCGTCCGATAGCTGCGTTCCCGGCGACCCCGATACCCGCATCAGTGATGCCGAAATCGCGCTGCTGCAGCCCCACCTACAAAACACCTTCCAGCTCTCAGATGCGGAGCTGCTAGAAACCTACAGCAGTCTAGCCACACAGATCAGAGAAAGCTATCCCAGCCTGACCAGCACCCGCGCGGCCAGCATCATCCGCAACGTCATTCGTGGCGATATTTCATCTGAGTTTCACGGCACCTGGTCTGCTGGGGTAGTGGCGGCCCATCCCCAGGGCGGCGAGGGGGCGATCGGAGTTGCGCCTAGGGCCAAGATTTTGCCGGTGCGGGTGTTTGGTGTTGAAGGGGAGATCACGACAGCGCGGCTGATTGAAGCGGTGGGCTATGCCGCCGACCGGGGGGCGGATGTCATCAATATGAGCTTAGGCAGCGCAGTGCCCGACCAGGCGTTTGTCAACCAAATTTTCGCTATTTTAGATGAGTACCCGGAGCTGGTAATCATCGCTTCGGCGGGGAACAGCAGCGTCGACGGCGTGGGCTTTCCTGCGGCAACACCAGGAGTGCTGTCGGTGGGCGCGACTAACCTGGAGGGCCAGAGGACCTACTACAGCAGCTACGGCGGCGGGCTCGATGTAGTAGCCCCCGGTGGCGAGACAAATTTATTCCAGCAGGGCGGTATTCTTACCACAGGTGGCACTTGGGTCGACGGGTTTTGGAATGGTCTGGAGGTGCCGCCCTACGGCTGGGGCGTGGCGTTGGACCCGATGGGCAAGTACGTTCAGGTGCAGGGCACATCGTTCTCGGCTCCGGCGGTGTCTGGGGTAGTGGCGCTGATGAAGGGGGTGAACCCGTCGCTGGGGCGCGATCGCCTGCTGGAGGTCTTGCGGGAGACGGCGAGCTACGAGGGCCTAACGCTCACCCGCGCAGACCTAAACCGCTACCGGCTGCAGCGGGAGGTGGGGCTGACGCTGATGGCAGACCGGGTGTCGGGTCTGTTCCCGTTCCCAGAGCCAATTTCGCCACAGGAATACTTTTTTGGGGCGGGGTTGGTAGATGCAGCAGCGGCGGTACAAGCGGTGCGGTAGGGCGATCGCAGGTTTATGTTCGCAGGTCTATGTATAGTTGTTGAACTATATTGTTTCAGACAACGCCAAAGCAACAAAAAATCCGCTCTAGTAGCGGATTTTGGAGAATGGACGTAACTGGACTCGAACCAGTGACCCCCACGATGTCAACGTGGTGCTCTAACCAACTGAGCTATACGTCCGAAAAAGGCACAGGGCACAAAACCCTCGCGGATAACTAAGATAACACAGCAGCAGCCAAGACGCACCCCATTACACCAGCCGCGTCAAATTTACCCGATAGCGCTCCTTCTTCGTCACGCTAACCTCCCCGATCTCCAGCCGCCCCTTACCGCGAATCGCCACCAAATCCCCTTGGGCCAGCTGGTGGCTAGACTGGGTCACATCCCGCCAGTTCACCCGCACGCTGCCGCCGTTGATCAAATCCACCATTTTGCTGCGAGACATGCCGAAGCCTGCCGAAGCGATCGCATCCAATCTCAGGGATGCCTCCACCGTTGTCATCTCCTTGCGGCGGGGCTCCCGCACCTTCAGCTCCTCTGTGGCAATGGGTGACACCTTCACCGGCACCGTGCGCACCTGGGTCAGACTCATCTGCAAAAACTCTACTAGCTCCGGCACCACCACTGCCTGAGCGCCGCGATCGCCCGTAACGATGATGTCGCCCACCTTATCGCGCACAATTCCTGTCCCCAGCAATGCCCCCATAAAGTCACGATGGGTGGCGGTGTCGAACAAAAAGTTGCCGGCAATGGTGATGGGGGTCAGCTCTACGTGGGAGGCATCAAGGGGAAGCTCTGAGCGGGCGATCGCCACCCGCTGCCGCTCTGCCTGGGGATAGCCTCCACTAGCCAGAATGTTCAACTCCGTGAGTTGCTGAAACATGGCCTGAACATCCATTAGCTCAGGCGGAGAGAGGAATTCCGTCTGGACAATCTCCCAAGTGCGCAGCGCTTGCTCAGCTCGGTCTATCACACGAATAGCGCATTCTCGGTTGTCAACGGCTTTGAGCAGATCATCTTTCGGCAGCATGATAATGGCGGTTTAAAAATGCTTGTTTCTCTAGATTCTTGTTTCTCTAGCATTCTGAAGTATACAGCTGAGGCGATCGCCCGTAACCTGTCTATGGGCTGCTTGGGGGCTGCTCGGGGGCTGCTCGGGGGCTGCTTGGGGGCTGCTTGGGGCTGCTGGCGGTAAGGATTCACGTGACTCAATCTCTGAGGCTGCTTCATGGCGCAGCGGCGGGATAGCTAATATAGGTGGATGAACCACATTGATCCCAGCTTTTTACCCGATTCTGGCCTGGAGCATGCCATCGCGCTGCTACGCCAAATTCCGACCGGCAGGATGGCCCTACCGACCTCTTGCCCAGAGGAAGGTTTGGGAGAACTAAAGGCGCTGCAGCAGCTAGCCCCTCATGTCCTTGGCGAGGCGGCCCCGCTCGATGCGCCAGAGGCGATCGCTCATATGGACCCGCCCACCCCTTGGATCACTTGGGCGGCAGCGCTTTGGAATGCGCGCCTGAATCAAAACTTGCTGCACCGCTCTACTGCCCCATTTGCCACTGAAGCAGAGCAGCTGGTGATGGATTGGCTCACTCCATTTTTTGGCATGAATGGCGGCCACTTTTGCTCAGGGTCCACGGTTTCTAACCTGACGGCGCTCTGGGCCGCGCGAGATAGCGCTGGGATCACAAAAATTGTCGCCTCAGAGGCAGCCCATATCAGCATTGAAAAAGCGGCCCGTATTCTGGGACTTCCCTATGAGAAAATTCCGGTCAATGCTGATGGGCAACTGGATGCTGAGCAGCTTGGCGACCTCAGCCGTGCTGGATTGGTTTTGGTTGCGGGAACCACCACCACTGGGGCCATTGACTCCCTGGAGCTAGCTGGGCGGGCAAAATGGACTCATGTGGATGCGGCATGGGGAGGCCCTCTGCGGCTCAGCCCTGCCCACGGCCCCCTACTTGATGGCATTGACGCTGCAGACTCGGTGACGGTGTCGGCCCACAAATGGCTGTTTCAGCCCAAGGATTCAGCGTTGATTATGTTTCGCAACCCCGATGTAGCCAATGAGGCCATCAGCTTTGGGAGCAGCTACCTCGCAACCCCCAACATAGGCGTCCAGGGCTCTCGGGGAGCCGCAGCTGTTCCACTGCTAGCGACATTGCTGGCTTGGGGGCGGACAGGCCTGGTGGAGCGCATTGACCGCGCCATGGCCATTGCCGCCCAGCTTGCTGATGGACTCAGCGCCATGGACAGTATTGAGCTATGGGCTCCGCCAACAACTGGAATCACCTTATTTCGGCCTCTGACCTGCAGCGTGGAGGCGCTCTATGAGCGGCTGCCAGAGGGGATGCTCTCCACCTCTACGGTGCAGGGCGATTCCTGGCTGCGCTCTGTTGCGGCGAACCCCATGGCGGATGTGGATCGTATTGTTGCGGCGATCCGCCTGGCGGTGGGGCAATAGGGGCTCTTTCTTGTCGACTGGCCTTTAGGGCAGCTTGTAGCCAGTTACCCGAATCACGACGCTCCCTTGGCTGGGGTCGCGGTCAAATACAAAGGCTCCTTTACGCACTTCCCCGCTGGAGACAAACGCGAATTCTTGCTCTCCGGTGGCAACAATACGCTGTCCAATTATCAGCTCTGCCTTGATCTGAACTGACTCTGCTGTGCGATCGCCGTCGTTGGTCACCGAAAACGGAACATAGAACTGATCGGTCTGTTGCCTAACTGATTCAGTGGTCGTCACCAGAAGATGGGGGGGAGCCTGCTGCCGTTCTTTCACCCATAGAAACAAAATTAGACCAATGGTCGTACTCAGCACGATCAGGCTGATAGAGAGGCTGATCCACTCCGCCCGCGATCGCTTCTGGGATGTTTGCTGAGACCGCTTTGGGTTGGTCATATGGCCAAGCGTCCGGCAGCGCCGCCAATGGAAGCGGGAAGACCTAACAGCAGCGTATACCGCAGCCACAGAGCCCAAGGGTCGCTGAAGTTGAGCTGGTGAAAAAAACACAGCATCAGCGTTGCCGCACATAGAGAGACCAAATAGCTCATGATCGTCTCGCTCAATGGATCTTGGAACAAGCCCCGCTGCTGTCGCCGCTTGTCCTGGTTGCGCAGGCAAGCGCCGAACACAATCGTATAGGAGAGCAAGAGAGAGGTCGCCATAACCAGCAGCAGCCAGGGCCAACTGATGGCGATCGCTAGGGTCGGCACTTCGGCAGTGGGGGCGATGTTGAAGGCAATGATTAGGGCACCCACTAGCGTTACCCCAATGTCGGTCAGGGTTTCGTTGAGGTTGTCCTCTGGCTCGTCTTGCTTTTCGCTGTCGGTGTCATCTAAAAACTGGTTTGCCAGGGTTACCCCAAGGGCAAACGGGACGCTCTCAAAAATGGTCTTGCCGAGCATCTCGCTTAGAGCGGTGTCAAAGGTGATGCGGCGCAGCAGTACCAACATCAGGGCGGCTGAAACCAAACCAATGGCGATCGCTTCAACAGTATCAATAGCGGCATCTATGACATCGGTGCTTCGGGTGCGGCGGAAGCCAGCGGTACGGGTCATCAGGAATACGACAACGGCGGTTGCCGCCAGGGTCAAAAGCAGGAGGGGTGGTGATACGGACGAGCCAATCCACCAGACCTCCATGGTGTAGATCAGCGGCACGCCAAAGAGGAAACCCCCTGCAGCCCCGCGAACCAGTTCTTTAATTTCGTCTGACCAGGTTTGGCCGTATCGATTTCCCATAGGGTGTTCTGTCTCCGCCTCTTGAGATTATGACAATTCGGAGTTGTTTGTGCTGCTGGCGAAGACAGATAGGCCCGACGCTAAAATAGGAACCGATGCCGCTAGGCTTACCGCCAAACCGCCATTGCCATCCTCTAAGCCGTTCCCCGATGATTGCCGATTGCGCGTCAGGCTCCCCACCTGTGCAACCCGCAACCAACCGACTATCCTAGATAACGGAGAGAGGAGGCGAGGTGGTTACGGGCCGCAAGGCTTGAGGAAAGTCCGGGCTCCCCAAAGATCAAACTTGCTGGGTAACGCCCAGTGCGGGTGACCGTGAGGATAGTGCCACAGAAACATACCGCCAGCGGAAGGTAATTGCCTTTGCGGGTAAGGGTGCAAAGGTGCGGTAAGAGCGCACCAGCAGCATCGAGAGGTGCTGGCTCGGTAAACCCCGGTTGGGTGCAAGGTCGAGGAACAACGGTTGATCTTTTTCCTGTTCCGCGTTTGAGAACCGCTTGAGGCGTGCGGTAACGTACGTCCCAGATAGATAACCGCCCTCCATTTGGAGAACAGAACCCGGCTTATGTCCTCCTTTCTCTGTTTTTTGTCTGTAACTTCACCATGATCTCTGTTCCAGAGCAGCGCCATCGATCGCTACAGCAGCTTGTCGCCAAGCTAGGACTCACCGACACCGGTCCCATTAGGTGGCCGTTAGTAGATCAGGCCTTAACCCATGCCACCGCCTCACCCACGCATAACTACGAGCGGCTAGAGTTTGTCGGAGATGCTGTTGTCCGGCTGGCAACGGCGACGTTTTTGTTCACCACCTACCCCAACCTACCGGAGGGAGAGCTATCGGCCATCCGCGCTATGCTGGTGAGCGATCGCATTCTCACCCAGCTAGCCCAACGCTACGGGCTCCCCCGCTACGTGCTCATGAGCGCTAGCGCCGCTGCCGATATTGCCGCTCAAAATACCATTGCTGCAGCTGCCTTCGAAGCAATGCTAGGTAGCCTCTACCTCAGCACTGGTGACCTCACGTTGATTCATCCCTGGCTGAATCCCCATCTGCAGGGGCTGGCAGAGACCATTCGCAAAGATCCAGCACATCAAAACTATAAGGGGGCGCTCCAGGGTCTAACCCAAGGCCTTTATCAGGCCCTGCCTGACTACCGAATCGAGGAAATATCCCTGATTCACGGTCACCCAGAGCGGTTTGTGGCCCAGGTGTGGCTGCAGGGCAAGATCTGGGGGGAGGGCAAAGGACCTTCTAAAAAGCTGGCAGAGCAGGCAGCGGCCGAAGTGGCGCTCGCGGCGTTACGGAAGCGAGCGTAAAGCGCACCCTTTTAAGGGTGGGATATAAGCCGGTGAGCAAAGCAAACAATCTGCCTACTCAACTGGTCGAAGTCGATCTATCCAGTCTTCTATCAACTGAGTCATTGTCTTGTCCCTTTGGTCAGCAATATCTCTAAGTTTTTGAAGTCTTGCCCCAGAGACCTTGACCACTCGCTTGGCCGTGTCCGTGACAGCACTGAATTTGCTCAGTCGTGGCTCTAGTCTAAAGGCTCTAGTCGGCTGCAGAGTTAAGGGGGCTAGAGTAACGATTTGTCACAAGAGAGGATCTCAGTCACCAGATGCGCGGTCAGTCACCAGATGCGCGAGACGATCCATCTCTCAATTCCCATTAGCAGCGCCGCTGTAGAGCACAAGCCCACCAGCCTCAAATCTTCGCGCTATGGCCCCTACACTGACACTTTTCTCAAGACTTCCTCAGCCCTCTGCCAGACAGCTTGACTGTAGAACTATTGACAAGAACTATTGACAAGAACTACTGGCAATAACCAAAAAATGAACCTACCTGATTATGCAGACGGAAATTTGTTTTCAGCCTTTTGAGGGATGGCGTAAAGCAGGGCGTTGAACAATTGTAGATTATTGTAATGCAGAGGTCGGGCTTTGCCTGCAAACTGTCTATGACTTCCATGACTATTGAAAATAGCGCTGTCGATAACCATGCGAAAACTCGGCATCATCGGGAAAGGTAAAGCATCAATGTCAAGCTTTTTACAATAATTGGAACTTCAATCGCTATCATCTCATTGCAACTTTAGCGAGCGGTCGCAGATTAGAGGCGTTCACGTCCGTGGGCTGGCTGACGAAATTATCGAAGCGCAGCGCAGCGAGATTGATGAGATGGAGTAGTTTATCTCTGATATTGGGGAAAGAAGTTATCAGGGAAAACGGCGTGGTCAGTTCCACAACCAAAGCGGAGTCAAGACCGCTGCCAAATTTCTCTTCAAGCCTTGAATAGCTCTTGCTTCTTGGGCATAAAACAGCAATAGACTAATAGGTAAATTAATGACTGGGTCAGATTTTTGGAGCCTATATGGAGAAGCGGCGCTGACTTCCGTAGGCTATTTTTGGAAAGCGCTGTGGGCTTTTGTCCTAGGCTACATCATCAGCAGCATGATTCAAGTATTTGTCACACGCGATCGCATGCAGAAAGCGATGGGGGAAGCAGGAAAGGGCAGCGTCGCTCTAGGAACCTTTTTTGGGTTTATCTCTAGTTCCTGCAGCTTTGCGGCCCTATCCACAACAAAATCCCTGTTTAAGAAGGGGGCAGGCTTTATCCCAGCCATGGCGTTTCTATTGGCGTCCACCAACCTGGTGATTGAACTGGGCATCATCATTGCCGTATTTTTGGGCTGGCAGTTTGTGGTCGGAGAATATGTCGGCGGGCTGTTGCTGATTTTGTTTTCCTGGCTGTTCTACGATCTCACCCGCCCTCAGGAGATGGTGCGTAAAACCCGACGTCGGCTACGAGAGCAGGAAGGGGAGACTAGCTCTGATGGTGGCCAGACCGACTGGACCGAAAAGATGCAGAGTATAAGGGGCTGGCGGCAGGTGGCTAAGAAATACTTTATGGAATGGGGCATGGTGTGGAAAGATGTGACCGTAGGCTTCACCATCGCGGGCATTATTGCCGCCTTTGTGCCGCCGGCCTTTTTCCAGACGCTGTTCATTGGAGCAGGCCAGGGCAGCCCCAGCTTCTTTGCCGTTCTAGAGAATATTCTCATCGGTCCTATCGCCGCCTTTTTCACCTTCATCGGCTCTATGGGGAACATTCCCCTAGCTGCCATTCTTTACGGCAACGGCGTCAGCTTTGGTGGGGTCATGGCCTTCATTTTCAGCGACTTGGTGGTGTTTCCGGTGATTCGCGTTAACGCCAAGTACTACGGCTGGAGAATGGCGCTGTATATTTTGGCGATGCTGTTTGCGGCGCTGATTGCCACCTCGCTGTTGCTGCACTATGGCTTTGCCCTATTTGGGATTTCGCCGCAAGTCACCAGCGGCAGCGGTGGGCCGGAAAGCCGGTTTGCCATCGACTACACGTTCTTTTTGAACCTAGGGTTCTTGGCGATTACGGGAGGCTTATTCTGGCTACAATCTAGCGGCAGTTCTGATGGAGGGCATGACCACGGCGACGGCCAGAGCCTGATTGAAACAATTTTACTTTGGCTTGCGATCGCATCATACATATGGCTTGCG
>JGI12210J13797_10000128_pt1 | contig 11428 bp, 13 predicted proteins | sample ElkSlonscriptome_3_FD_13797 | JGI IMG/M metagenome (IMG submission 13797) | reverse complement strand
CCCGCGCCGGGCTGTCCGACCCGAGCCGGCCGATCGGCTCGTTCCTGTTCTTGGGCCCCACCGGCGTCGGCAAGACCGAGCTGTGCAAGGCCTTGGCCGAGTTCATGTTCGATACCGAAGAGGCGATGGTGCGCATCGACATGTCCGAGTTCATGGAAAAGCACTCGGTGGCAAGACTGATCGGCGCACCGCCGGGCTATGTCGGCTACGAGGAGGGCGGCTATCTGACCGAAGCCGTGCGCCGCCGGCCCTACAGCGTGATCCTGATGGACGAGGTCGAGAAGGCCCACCCGGACGTGTTCAATATTTTGTTGCAGGTGCTCGACGACGGCCGACTCACCGACGGTCAGGGCCGCACCGTAGACTTCCGCAACGCCGTGATCGTGCTGACCTCCAACCTCGGCTCCGACATCATCCAGCAGAAGGCCGGCGAGGCCAACTATGCGGAGATGAAGGACGCCGTCATGGAGATCGTCCGCCAGGCCTTTCGACCCGAGTTTATCAACCGGTTGGACGAGATCGTCGTCTTCCATCCACTGGACGAGGGCCAGATCCGCGCCATCGCCCGCATCCAGATCCGCTACCTACAAGCGCGTCTGGCCGAACGCGAGATCCGCCTCGACATTAGCGACGCCGCCCTCGATCTGCTCGGCGAGGCCGGTTTCGACCCGGTCTATGGTGCGCGCCCGCTCAAGCGCGCCATCCGCGCGCAACTGGAGAACCCGCTGGCGCAGGAGATCTTGGCCGGACATTTCGCGCCCGGGGACACCATTGAGGTCAGCGTTAGGGACGGGCAGCTCGGCTTCGGCGCCGTCGTGGAGGGGGAGTTGGTGGATTGATCGGCTGACATCGGAGATGCTCGCGGCTCGCCGCTGCTTGCGTGCGTCGCCCGCGAGCCACCGTAATCACCGAAGCGGCCCCTGACGGCGTCGGCGCGGAGCGCGAAGCTAGCCGTGACACCGCCGGCTGCGGTGCGATGAAGCCTGGAGACAGCGCCGTGATCCATCCGGCGCGGGTTGTGCAGGTCCAGTCCATGTTGCGGATCAATTTCGATCTCGAATCGGCTTGCAACAGCTGCGCAGTCGCCCGCAAGCGGGTTCCTAGTCCGACAGACCCGGCGGCGCGGGCGATGCACGCGGTTTGCGGCGGTCCCTGACAACCCGTCATCGTCTCCGAGGCGCGGCTTAGTCGTGGGGTACCACAGCGCCGAATCCCCAATGCCCTATTTGCACCAATGCCCTATTCGCACCAATGCCCTATTCGCACCAACCCCCCATTTGCACCTATCCCCTATTTGCAAAGGAACTCAAAAACGGCTATTTTGTCTACTCAACGCTTGGGGGCGACATGGCTTCGACGTGGGTCGCAAAACCCGAGGTGCATGCCGAGGTGCGGGTGACCTCGTAAATCCAACCGCAAACTATTAGTTGCCAACGACGACAACTACGCCCTCGCTGCTTAATCCCAGCGGGCCTCACACCGTCTCTTGCCTGTGGGCGGCGGATTCGTGGGGTAACATCACACAGGATCGCAGTGACGGGAGTCCGGACCTGATCTGCTAAAACCCCAATTCGGAATCGCCGACTGATCGCCCTGCCCCTCGGGCGGCGGAAGGCTAAAAACAATAGAGCGGGCTAAGCATGTAGTACCAACGGCAGAGGGCTTGCGGACGCGGGTTCAATTCCCGCCGCCTCCACCAATTCAATTCCTAACAACATCCAGCACCGTCCTAAAGCCCGCATTCTGGCGGGCTTTTTTGTTGCCTACTCGTCCAGCGGCGTCTGTAGGCCCCCCGTAGACGTCTGAATCTTGGGGGGAACGCCGGAGGATGATGCAGGAATGGGCGGACAAGGTGAGCCCCGAGCTGGTCTCTGCCATTAGGTATTTGAAGCCACGATCGTAGCCGCTCTTGGCGATCAGGGAGCGCGTCAGGATGCTCACGACCGACCCGCGGTGCTGAGCCGGTTCCATTCGATGACGCGGCTGCGCCAATGGTCGCCGATGGCCTGTGTGAATTCGGCGCGGGCGAGCTTGGCGCGGGCCTGACACCAGCGCGCGGAGTAGTCTAGGGAATGGGTGGCCGCGCACCACTCGCCGAACAGGATCAGGTTCGGGGACACCTGTCCGCGCCACAGCCACTCGTGCTCGTTCAGATCGGGATCCGCCCGATGTTTTTTCTGAGCAGCGCCTGCATGCGCGGCCGTCCCACCCTCGACGTCACAAAGCCCAGGCCATGCCATGCCGGTAGATCTCCGGCAGGAACAGGCGCTGCTCTCCAAGATCACCGTCCAGGTCTTCGTAGAGAACGCCGATCTCCTGAAGGCTTTTCAGTAGTTCGCTGTTGAGATGGGCAGCCACCTGGCTGAACGGGACCTCGAGGTTACGGACGCCTTTCTCGTCGAGCAAGGCGATCCACTTTCTCAGCGGCGCGATCTCCTGCTTGACCTCGCTGACCTTCTCGATGCTGCACAGTGGAATCGCCTTGCGCATCGACTCCGGCGACAGCGCTCGATCCGGCCAGATGGTATCGACCCGCTCCGATTCCAGCTCAGCCGCCAATTTTAGAAACCGCACCAGATCGCGCGCTTGGACATTGCCATTCAGATCGCAAAGCGCGGCGTACACCCATCGAGCCGAGTGCGCCTCCTTAGACCTTTCGTTACCGAGCTTCTTTCCCCAAAGCATTTCCAACTTCTCCTTCAGCCGCTCGATAGTCATCGCGTCGGTGTCATCGGCGGCATCAGGAATCACACCAGCCTTGCAGCTCAGCATGCGGGCGAGCCGCAAAAAGCTCTCCGGATTCCAGTGCAATCTGAACGGCTGGAAGCGCTGGAGTAGCTGCGCCACGTTCTGACGCACCGTCGCTTGCACGTAGTCGGCGCGAACGAGCACAATCGCGCCGATCTGACGGTTCCCCAGCTCGCTCATTCGGTTCGGCAAACGCAGCAGTGCGTGGATAGCGGCGGCGGCGTTGGCCTCGGATGGATCCTGAAATGCATCCTCCACGCCGTCGAAGACAAATATAACGCGCGCTTGCTGTCTTTCACACAGGTCGTTCAGCGCATCTAGTCCGCCTTCCTCCACACCGGCCTGGCGGGCGATCAGGCCGTCCCAAAAGCGCTCCCAGGACGCCGGCGGGTTATCCAATGCCTCTCGGATTGCGTCGTCCAGATCGGACTGGCGCAACAGGCTCTCATAACTCCCGCCGACTAAATCCAGCACCTGGCGTTGCGCCATTTTGATCTCGCCTTCGGGTCGATCTTCGATATTACTGGACCACAGCAGGGGAAAGACAGATGCATCCACTACTTGGGCTGCCTCGAAACCCAGTCTCTTCAGGAAGGACGGCCAAGAGCGAGATCGGACCAAAGCGCGGTACGTGAAGGTCTTTCCGGCGCCCTTGGCGCCAATTACCAATAGATTGGGAAGCTCTTTAGCAAAGTGCTTGCCCAGATTCAACAAGGGTTCGGTGACGAGAATCTCAGGATCGGTATCACTCTCGGCAAACTGAGCCTGTTCGCATACCCGTTGAAGCTCTCTCGCGCGCAATCGCGTTGCATGCGCGATATCGGTAGCTCCAGCGTCTGTTCCGGGGGTCGCGTAAAGGGCGTCGGCCCATTCGCAGGCGCTCGCGAACAGCGCGCTGGCCTGAGGCAGGACCTCCAGTGCCCTGCGCACCGAAGAGATGGCCATCAGCGGATTCATGAATTCGGCTTCTAGCCATTGAATTCCTATGCTGAGCGGATCAACAGGCGGATAGGCTTCATTCAGACTCGAAAGCGCCTGCTCATAGTGACTCGATTCGCGCAGTTCCCTGGTCAGCATGTTGAGCAGTACCGTGGGCCTAGCGGCGCCCTGACGCTCCGCGGGAAGCCCACGATTAAAGGCGTTCAATCGCTTCAGCACCTCGCGGGTACCGAGAATCGACTGCGATGCGACCGTTGTGACGAAGAAGTGATCGACCCGCGGGTCGAACAGAATCGGACTGGCCAGCTCGCTCAGGCCGGCCCGCAGATCGACGAACACAGCGTCGGCCTCCAGTCGCCGACCAAGCGCATGGAGATGGTCAGAGAGCTGCCAGGGGTTCTCCGGATGACGCGCCAGATGCTCGGGCGTTACCCGCATGTCCTGGATGCCTGAAAGGTCCAGTGCGGCCGGAAGCACGAACAGCTCCCGCTGCATGCCAGAGACACTCAACGACGTCTTGCGTAGCTCATCAGAGAAGAAATCCAAGGTTGTCTCAACGTCGAGCGGGGGATAGTGCAGGGCCTCCAACAACTGTACGAATGAAACCGACGGCCGATTGTCCTCATCCAACCAGAAGCTGACTCCCGGCGCCTCCAGGTCCGCATCCACGATCAGAATCTTTCTGGTGCCGGAGCCAGGAGCCTGGAGGCAGGCGGCGACGTAGGTCATCAGCGCGGTCGTCCGGCCGACGCCCCCCTTGAAAGAATGAAATGATGCGAGGGTGGGTCCGGTGGTCCATTGCGCCGGCTCGGCGGCATTGATCGGTGAGGACGGGACAGCCTGTTCGTCTTCGCCCGCCGGCAGGTAGGTCATGTCCTGCCACAAGGGATAGGGTTGGCCAATGGGTCTGGAGCCCTGGTCATCATCTTGAACCAGCTCCACGGGATAGTCTGTGGTACCAATGCGTAAGCGGATTGAGCTTGTCTCGGGGCGATAGGCGTGGCCGAAGATGCTACCTAGCCAAGTGTCCACCTCGTGATCTTCACCGGAGCGGCGAACCTCCATGCCATCGCTGAAACAGTCCACGCCCTGTATGGTCTCGGGCAGCTTGGACCACAGCGCCGAGCACTGCTTGAGTCGTCGCTCGACGTCGAGCCAGGTGAAGAAAAGCAGAAGTCGATGCGAATTCCCGCGCCTGGTCTCGGCGTCAGAGTCGGCCAAGGTCGAAAGGTCGCGCCAGGCTCGCCTGAGCTCTCTGTCAGTGAATGGGATCACACTCATTCGGGCTCCTCTTGCTCCGGCTTTTCCCAAGCTTGCAGGACCGGGCGCTGGGTACGGCATACGCCGAGATCCTGCGGTGCCTTTTTACCATTGCGCGAAGAAATCCGGAGGAGTCATCCTGACCCGAGATGTCGGGGCAACCGGGTAGGGTCCGCAGTTGCCTACGGCTCCTGGGTGCACGACGCCACCGCCCCCTCGCTGAGCTCCCGGATACTGAGATCCTGGTCCAACTGGCGGCGCCATTCGGTGTAGTCGAAGGGCTCGCGCCGGATCAGGGCAATGAAGCGTTCGGCGTCGACATTGCCCATGTGCTGGCAGAGGATTTGGAAACCCCGCGCTTTGATCTCGGCGTCCGTGGTCGCGGCGATGCCTCATCGTCTGCCGAAGCGTTGGCTGGTTGCCGCTGTTGCTCCCGGCGCTTGCGCAACTTGTCGGTGCGCTGGCGCCAGAACGCCAGTTGCTCCTCCAGCGTCATCTTCCCGATCAATCGGGTCACATGTTCCGCGCCGCGCCGCTTGATGCGCACGCACTCCGGCTCAGGATTCGTCGTCATAGACTGCGGTGTCGTCGAACTTGTAGATCAAACGGTCCTTCTGGCTGATCCGTCTCGACCAGAACCCGGAGAGGTTATGGCGCAATGGCTCGGGCTTGCCAAGGCCGGTGGTGGGGTCGCCGCGCAGCATCTCCTTGAGGATCGCGCGGAGATTCTTGTGCATCTTCTTGTCGCGCTGGCGCAGATCCTCGTATACCAACCATGTGCGCCCCTCAAACACCAAGGATCTCATCCAACTGCTCTTGCGTCGGGCGATAGCCGGTCGCGCCTTGGTGAGTCGTGCTCGCCTCGGCGATCTGCCGCATCAGGCTGGAGTTTTGCAGCACATACAGGGTCTCTTGATCCCGCTCCCAATCTTCCGCGCTCATCACCACAAAGTCGGCGCCGGCACGGCGCGTGACGCGCAGTGGCGCGTGTTGCGCCGCCACCTGGTCTAAAAAACCTTCAAGCCTTCACGAAACTTGTTCACGGTGGTTGTGTTCACGGCTGTTGGCCTCTTCATGTACCGAGTTGCCGTACAGTTTAGGAGAATAGCTCGAACGATGCCACGGCTGAACGAACACTCCCGGGCAAGCGCGACGCAATCGACTGGAGATGTTCAAGCGTTGTCACAGAGACGCCGAGCAAGGGGGCAACAGGTCCGTGTTCTTCCCTCTGCGTCTCCGCGCCTCTGCGCGAGTCTCTTCTTGGTGCGTCGGAACAGCGACAAATCTCATATCGAGGCTGCACGCGACTGGCACCGTTCACGCCGTCGCCTCGCGCACCACCATCAGCTCGTTGCCGCGCTCGTCGATCACCTTGATCGCGACCCGGCGGTGCGTGCCGACGACGAAGGGCTCAGAGCGGGTGCCGGCCAGGTGGTCCCAGACCGAGGCGTCGAAGCGCGCCTTCAACGACTTCTGCAGGTTGTCCCAGGCCGAGGTCTTCGGGAAGAAGACCTGGCGCGCCATGAACACCATGCCGTTGTAGTCGGTGTCGAGCATCCAGCAGGGCAGATTCTCGGCGTGGATGGACTCGGTCTCCAGGGCGTGGGGACGGAAGATGTCGAGCCCCAGCAGCTCCACCTGGTAGAGCGGGCGGCCATCGGGGGCCTGCTCGCCATTGGGCTTGAAGTCCACATCGGGCAGGCCGGTGATGGAGAAGATCTCCGGCGCCTTGCTGGTCTTGAGCAGGTCGGACATCACCACGTCGGGGGTCAAGGCCACATAGGTGCAGGGTAGCTTGAGCTTACCGCGGTTCTCGACCAGCTCGCGCGCTTTGGCCTGAATCGCGAAGCCGAACAGTCAGTAACATGGTGCGAATTCTCATCCGAAATCTGCACAAAGAGACTGCCGCTCTCCGTCAACAACTCCCGCGCCAACAGCCTTGCCGGTCCAGTTGGGGAAGGGCTGGGTCAGGCGCCTGAGGCGGGCGACGCACTCGGCGATGGAAGCGAAGGTCTCGTCGGTGCCCTGCTAGCGCAGCGGCTCCGAGAAGACGGTCTGCTCGCCCTGCTCCGCCACCTCGCTGATCCGCCCGAGCAGCGATTCGGCCATCTCCCGCGCGGCGTTCTCGTCTCAGCAAAGCTCAGGGGCGAGGGAAGAGTCATAGCGGTAGGTCTTCGCCCCCTTGCGCGCGGCTAACTCGGGCTGCACGCCGACGTCGGGGCGCTGCACTGCCTCCTGCGTATGGGGCTGCTTGAGCCATTCACCGAAGGCGGCCGGGTTGACCTGCACCTCGCCGCCGTCACCGACGCTGAAGGCGGTGTACTCCTGGCGCCGCCGCTGGCCCTGATCGCTCTGCCAGCGCAGCAAGCTGGTTAGAACAGCCGCCGTGTCCGGCGGACTGCCGCGGATCACCGCGCTCAGGCCGCCGAAGTCGTGGCTTTTGGCTTGCTGCAGCAGGTACTGCATCATGAAGGAGTCGAGGTCGAGCATGTGGGTGTTGGGACGATTGACGGCGAGGATGCGATCCAGCGTCACCTCGTAGCGGCCGCGGGTGACACCAAGCGCGGCCTGCACCGCCTCCGGGAGGCGGAGATGCCAGAGGCGGCCGTTGTGGCTGGTCTCGACGATCTCGATGCTGAGCAGGCGGAACATGCCGGTGACAAAGGTCTCGCCATGGTCGGCGGTGATGCGCAGCTCGTTGCGGGTCTCGTTGGGATCAAAGCTGGCGGCGTGCTCGAACAGCACGTGTTGCTTCCTCGCGGCGGCCTTGGCTCGGGCCAGGGCCTCGGCGATGCGCTGCTGAGTGCGGTCGATGCCTTCGCCGCCCGCCTCGGTGGAGATCAGGAACTGGGCCGATTCCTCGAAGTGTGCGATGGCCTCGCGCCGAAGCCGATGGTGCATGGAGCCGTTGATCAGCTCCACGCACCCCGCGCCGAAACGCCCCTCCAGTGCCTCTTTGAGGTAGCTCTGGGTGGTGCGGTACTCGGAGAAGATCAGCACCTTTTCGTCGGGATTGCCGGCAAGGGTTGATGAGGGCATGAAGGATTGCGGCGACGCTGGAGGCGGCGAGCTTGCGGTAGACGGTCATCACGAAGCCGATGGCGTTGCCCTCAAAGCCCAGCGCCGCGCCGGCGGCGTAGCCCCTGCTGAGGTACCTTTTGAGCGTTTTGTCGAACTCGATGGCCGCGTCGGCGACCCTGACCTTCAGCGCCCTGGTGGTCTTTCCGTTGAAGATGAAGTTGCCGTCGGCGTCGGTGACATCAGCCTTGTTGTTGCGAAAGACCATGTCGCCGATGATCTCGGGATTCAGCGCCAGCGTGGTGATCTGCTCCTTAAGCTCGGGCCGCAACAGCTCCATCAGGGCCTGGAACTTGTCTTGCATCCCTTGGTGGGGCGTGGCGGTGAGCAGCACCATGGCGTCGGTCTGCTGGCGCAGGTGCGCGGCCAGCTGGAAGCGCTGGGAGGCATCGAGCTTCATGCCGTACTGGCGCCGGCTGAGACGATGCGCCTCGTCGAACACGATCTGCAAATGTCTTGTAAGATACTGAACAATGCGATGTAAGCCAAGGAATTGTTCTTGCCTCAACGAGGAAGATGGGTATGGCACGCGACTTCTCGCCTATCAGCTTCTTTCAACGGACCCTGCAACCTGCGCCATGGGGCTGTCCGTTAGACACACTGAACACAAGCCTTGAATGCCGATACGCTAGCGCCCCATGCGGCTTTGTGGGCAAACCTTCACCACCGAGATCCTCAAGCGGATGCGCACCGTCGTGTCGGCGGAGGACGGGCTGAGCCGCAGCGCGCTGTGCGGCGCCGCAGGCGCGCGAGCCGGTGGTGTTGGAAGCGTTCGCAGGGCCGGTGTTCAGCGGCTCGCTGGAGGCGCTCGGTGGAGTCGAACTGGTGGCGGTGGACGATGCGCAACTCTCCGCGCTGTGGCGGCGCCTGCTCGCGAGCCATCATGCGCAGGGCGGTGGCCCCTTGCGCGGGGCGCAGCAGCGCTGCCTGATCCGCTCGCCGGTGGTTGGCTGGCTCGGCGCGCTGGGGGCTTCAGCGCGGCGGCCTGGCAGGTTGCGGCGCGCGATGAGTGGATTGGCTGGTGTGCGTTGCCGAGGATATGCTGCTGACCGACCTGGGCCAGCCACCGACCCCTATCAACGCCCGCGTCGAGCTGGAAGGCAAGGCCCTGTTCCGCGCCATCGACGCGACCCTCTTGCCTGCCGAGGCGGGCGTGAAACGACGCCATGCTGGCTCGCGTGGGAACGACTTGCAGTTGCGACTGCCGCGAAGATGTTGGTAATCTGCGAGCATTGCGGCGAACCGACTGCGTAGTCAGGCCATCCAGGCCTGAGAGCATCAAGACTGAAGGCCCTGACTCAACAGATCAGACTTGCAAGCGCTGACTAGGCAGTTGTGCTCCAGCACCTTCTACCAACCGCCCGTTCAGGCTGTTTTTGAACCCTTGGCAACCGTCCCTGCCATTGGGTATTCGAGCTCAGTCTGCGCCCCGCTCTGGGTCTGAGACTCCTTTCGGCGAGGTTCAGAACCATCAGCGCGATGCCGATGCGGCAACGGGCGATAGCGAGCGCCGAATGCAAGACACGCGACTCAACCTGGCAGGATCGGCCGCGGCCTGGAACAGCCCGGCATTTGGACCGGCGTTAGGCGATGAGCTCAAATCCCTCGGCCCGGACCACCCGGCGCTCCATCGGTTGCTGCAAGCCGGGCTGCGACAGACCAGCGCGGTGGCGGATACCGCACTTGCGGTCCAGCTGCTGAGCAGCCGCGAACAGGATGGTCAGGTCCAAGCGCATATCGGCATCTTCTACGGCGGCATCGTCGCCGGCTGTAGCTGCGCCGATGATCCGTCACCGACCGATACCATCACCGAGCACTGCGAGTTGCTGCTGGACATTCATCTCGCCACTGGCCAAGCACGGGCAACCCTGTGCGACGGCTAAGGCGACTTCAGTCTTGCGTCGCCTCTCGGCGCCGTCGATCCGGTGACTGAGACAGGCCCGGCTGTCCGAGCGGAACTGGCGCGCCTGGAAGACGCGGGCGCGCCGAGTGGCTTGACCCTGAGCGGTTCATTAAGAAGCGCACAATGCAGAGATGGATCATGCAGCGGGGATACCGCAGGCTCCAAGCTGTTTGGGTTCGGATCGCACCGCGGCGCGATACGGTAACGGACTGGTCGAGCCGCTGCCGGCAGACATCAAGGGGCTGGTGCCCAGCTTCAGCTACCATCTGGTCGACCTGTCCGAGCGCACCAACGCCGAGATCAAGGGCGCGGTGCTGACACGGCTCGCCCAGCTCGCCCTGCGTTGGGTATTCAGCAACCAACCCATCGAGCGGCTGCGCGAGCTGCTGATCCTGATCGAGCAGATCGACGACCGCGAGACCGCCGTCGAGGTCCTCGAATCGCTGCTTCGCTACTACGTCCAAGGCACCGGGGCTGTCGACGAGCCCGAGGCCCGCAAGCTGTTGCAACAGACCTCCACCGGAGAACCCGTTATGCAGACCTTCATCGACCGCTATATCGAACAGGGGCGCGAGCAGGGCCTCGCGCAGGGCCTGGAGCAAGGTATCGAACAGGGCATCGATCTCGGTCGCAAGCAGGGCGAAGAGGCCGTGCTGCTGCGCCTGATCGAGCGCAGGTTCGGTCGCCCCAGTAGCGCGGTGCGCAGGCGCATCAAGGCCGCCGATGCCGAGACCCTGCTCGACTGGTCCGAGCGGATACTCACCGCCGACTCCATCGACGCCGCGCTGATGTAGCATTGGCCGCTGTCGAGCGGCAACCGGAACCGCATCATGGACACCATCCGCGTTCGGGTCGAGGACGACATACAAACCTCAGGCCCCACCACCAACGACGCCGCCACCGAGACCACCGGCGAGATCAAAGAGAGCCTCGGCATCGGCGCCTCCCGCGTCGTCCCCTTCGATACCGCCGAGCTCGCCGAGTCGCTGCGTGCCTTGAGCACCCAGCTCGGCGATCTATTCGGCGGGCTGCGTGCCGTGGCCGGCTATGAGCTGCGGGAGGTGCAGCTGTCCCTGGAGGTCTCCGCCGAGGGCGGCTTCAACCTCATCGGCAGCGCCAAGGCCGGCGGCAAAGGGGCGATCACCCTGACCTTCGCGCCCGGCCCGGTCGACGCAGACACAGAACAGGGCTAGGGCCGCGGGCATGCCGGCCGAGCCGATGATCCAGCGCGACAGCATCCAAGGCCGCGCCCGCAGGCTCCTGCTGGCCTTCTTCGGCAACGACGACGAGCGCAGTCGCCGGGCCATGGTCAATCGGGCCTTCGACGACTGCGAGCGCGATCCGAGGTCGACCATCCGCTACGACGGGTCGGTCACGGTATTCGCCGACCACCTGCTGGACACCCTGCTCCGACACGGCTGCGCCGGTCGGGGTCGGCACGGCCTGTCGCTGCTGATCGCGGCCATGGCGGGCGCCCGCGGCCGACAGGCCGATCCGGAC
>JGI12210J13797_10323209_pt1 | contig 11430 bp, 9 predicted proteins | sample ElkSlonscriptome_3_FD_13797 | JGI IMG/M metagenome (IMG submission 13797) | reverse complement strand
GGACCGACCCCTCGAGGGTGGGCACCTCGAGCGTGTCCCCGAGCACCGCCTGCGGAAAGCTCACCGGCACGGTGCAGAGCACATCGGCGCCGTCGCGCTCGAAGAGAGGATGCGCCCCGACCCGAATCGTGACCAGTAGATCGCCGTTACCGCCAGGGCCCGGCGACCCCGCGCCCCGAATCGTTCGGGTGGCGCCGTCTTCGACGCCGGGCGGGATCCGGACCGCCATCGTCTCTTCGCCCTCCACCAGGCCCCCACCGCGGCAGGTCTTGCACGGGGTCTCGATCTTCTTGCCGGTCCCGTTGCAGGCAGCGCACTTGCGGTTGGTCGAGAATAGCCGGCGCTGAAAGCGGACCTCGCCCTTGCCCTCGCACTGACCGCAGGTCCGCACCGCGGTTCCGGGCTTGGCGCCGCTCCCCTCGCAGGTGGCGCAGGGCACCGGCTTGGCCACCGCGACCTTCTTCTCGGCGCCGAGGGCGGCTTCCTCGAAGGTCACCGTCAGCTCGAGCTCGACGTCTTCGCCCTGCCGCTTGCGCCGGCGGCCGCCGATGATCTCGCCGATCAGCCCCTCGAAGATCTCGCCGATCCCCCCGAAGTCCGCGGGGCCCGGGCCCCCACCCGACTCGAAGGCCGCGTGACCGAAACGGTCGTAGCGCTCGCGCTGGGCGGGGTCGGCGAGGATCTGGTAGGCCTCGGCCGCCTCCTTGAACTTGGCCTCCGCCGCCGGATCGTCCGGGTTGCGGTCCGGGTGGAGCTCGCGAGCCAGGTTGCGGAAGGCCTTCTTGAGCTCATCGGGGCTGGCGCCCCGGGGGACCCCCAAGACCTCGTAATAGTCGCGCTTTGGCACCGGCCGAGCATAGAGGGACGACTCTCCAAACGCCACGGGCCGTCGTGGGGGCGGTTTCGTTGTGTCCCCATCCGTGCAAGAAGGGGGGCGATGACCCACCCCGACGACAGCGGCGCCGCCGAGGGTGACGACCCCCGGGAGCACCAAGTGAGCGAAGCCGACGCGGGCAATCGCGTCGACGTCTTCCTCGTGCGCCACGTGCCCCACATGACCCGCGCGAAGGCCAAGGCGCTGGCGGCCGAGGGCAAGGTCCGCATCGACGGCCATCGGGTCCCAAAGGGCCACCGGGTCTCCGAAGGCGAGGTGGTGGCCATCGCCGAGCTGCCGCCGCCGAGCGATTTCGACCCGGAGCCGAACGCCGATCTCGAGCTCTCCATCGTCCACGAGGACGAGCAGCTGGTGGTGGTGGACAAGCAGGCGGGCATTCCCTGCCACCCCCTTCGGCCCGACGAGCGACAGACCGTCGTCAATGCGCTCCTCGCCCGTTACCCGGAGATGGCGGGTATCGGCCACGCCAAGCGAGAGGCGGGGCTGCTGCACCGCCTCGACAACGACACGAGCGGTCTGCTGCTCGTCGCCCGGACCCGGGCGACTTTCGAGCGGCTCGGCGAAGATCTCGCCGAGCGGCGGGTGGACAAGCGCTACTCCGCGCTCTGCCGGGGGTTCGTCCACGCGCCCGCCTTCATCGATTGGCCCATCGCCCACGACAAGGCCGACCGCCGCCGGATGCTCGTCTGTGAACGGCCCGAGGAGGCCGACCGGATGGGCGCACGGCCCGCGTCCACCGAGGTCCTGAGCGCCCAGCTGATCGGCGCCGGATCCTTCAGCCTGGTCGAGGTCCGCGCCAAGAGCGCTCGCCGGCACCAGGTTCGCGCGCACCTCGCCTCCCTCGGTCACCCGCTCGCGGGCGATCAGCTCTACGGCGGTCCGCCGATCGAGGGGCTCGAGCGCCATTTCCTGCACGCCTCGCAGATCCGGCTCCCCGATGGGAAGGGCGGCCAGATCGAGCTTCGTTCGGAGTTGCCACAAGAGCTGGCGGCCATCGTTCGCGGCCTCGAGTGACGGTCAGGTGAACGTCGTCTTTCGAAGGGTGAGCCCCCGCCCTTCTTGGCTAGGATGCCCGCCATGCGCCTGCTTTCTCTCTGCCTGATCGCCACGCTCGCGTTCGCCTGCGGTGACGACGATGGTTCGGCCGACCCGCCCGACAGCGGTCCCATCGATTCCGGTCCGCCGGATCTCGGGCCGCCGGACTCGGGGGCGTGCTCCGCCGCGCCGAGCGACACGACGGTCGATCCCGCCGACGCCGGTCCGCCCGCGCCGGAACCCACCGAGGACTGCGGCGAGCCGACCTTCGCCGAGGGCACTGCGCTTCGCCGCTGGCCCTACCTGCAGAGCGTCAGCCCGACCACCGCCAAGGTGATCTGGACCACGACCGGCGGCGGTGAGGGCTCGGTGCGGGTCCGCGCGGCCAGCGACACGGAGTGGACCACCATCGTCGCCGACGCCGAGCTCTTCGACACCGCTCGGACCGACGACGAGGTCGACTACTCGGCCTACCTCGCCGAGCTGAACGAGCTGAGCCCCTCGAGCGCCTACTGCTACGAGGTGCTCGAGGACGGCGAGACGCTGGCGTCGAACCTGACGCTCCGCACCGGTTGGGTCGGCGCGGGCGCGGACGAGGGCAGTCGGCCGCTCCGGGTGATCGCCTTCGGGGACAGCGGCAACGGCAGCCCGGAGCAGGCACAGCTGCGCGACGTCTTCATGGCCGACGACTACGACCTCTTCCTGCACCTCGGCGACATGGCCTACGGCGACGGGACCTTCGTCGAGTTCGAGACCAACATGTTCCAGGTCTACCGGGACTTCCTGCACCGGGTCCCGAGCTGGCCGACGATCGGCAACCACGAGTTCAAGACCGACAGCGGCCAGCCCTACCGCGACGTCTACTACCTGCCGGAGCAGGCCTTCCGGGACGACGAGCAGGAGTACTACTACTCCTTCGACCAGGCGAACGTGCACTTCGTCTCGCTCGACTCCAACGGCGAGCGGATCGTCCCCATCGCCCTCGACCTCGCGGAGCGCTACGACGACGACATGTTCGACTGGCTGGCGGCGGACCTGGCTGGCTCGGACGCCGAGTGGAAGATCGCGATCTTCCACCACCCGCCCTACAGCTCGAGCAGCCGCTCACCGAACGGCACGGTGCGTTCCCAGCTCCTGCCCATCCTGGAAGCGGGCGGGGTCGATCTCGTACTCGTCGGTCACGACCACCACTACGAGCGAACCCACCCGATGCTCGGCGGCTGCATCGCGCCGGACCCGGTCAGCGGGATCACCTACGTGGTCGCCGGAGCCGGCGGAGCGGGGCTCCGAGGCGACGTCACCGAGCAATGGTGGACCGCCAGCGCCAACGACGAAAAGCACAGCTACTTCCGCATGACCATTCACGGCTGCGCCCTCCACGGCGAAGCGGTCACCATCGACGGCGACATCATCGACGAAGTCACCCTCGACGGCTGCGACTGAACGAAACACTCCCCTCAAAGGCAGGGGACAGGATCCCCCTCCGGAGCCCCTCTAAAAACAGGGGTCTCCGGGCCCGAAATGCAAACTGCCGGCCGCGCGCGCTATGAGCCTCAGCCGCGGCTCTCGGCCGCCGGCTCCCGGCCCTTCGGCGCCGGATAGCCCGCCCGCCGCGCCCACGCCGCCTCCGGGTCCAGCCCGAGCTCCTTCAGCGCCGGGAAGATCTCGTGCTCGAGGGTCGCGTAGAAGATCATCGCGAACTGCCGCTCGCTGAGCGTTCCGAGGTTCGGCTCGTCGGCCTCTTCGCCGGGGACGATCGCCATCTCCGAACCGGCGAGATCTTCGATGCGGACCTTGCCGCACGTGGTCCGCTCGAAGCCGGCCAGCGACTTCGCGAGCTGCTCTTGCAGCGCGGCCCGCCCCCCGTCGTCGAGCCGGGGCGCGATCACCGCGAGCGACTCCCAACCGAAGCGTGCGTGGAACTGCTCGTCGCGTAGGATCTGCTCGGCCGCCGCGCGCGGAAGCGGGTCGGTCGCCACCGTCGCCACCGCCTCGAGCATGGGCTTGGAGAGCGTCTCGCCCAGGCAGCAGGCGGTCAGGATCGCTCGCGATGCCCACGCGAAGAGCGAGGCCCGGTCGTCGTCCTTCGGTGCGTCCCGCCACGGCGCCTTCGGGGCGCGCCAAGCGAAGAAGTCCGCGGGCGCCTCGTCGCTCTTCGCCTCCGGATAGAAGGCTTCGGCGGTGCGCGCGCAGAGCTCCACGTGGCGCACCTCGTCGGTGATCAAGCGGGCGAGCGCCCCCAGGATCTCGACCGGGGCCCGCGCGCGGGTCAGGGCGTGGGTCACCGCGCTGAACTGAAGGACCGAGCCGTGCTCGGCGCGCGCCCGGGCCATCCAGTGCCAAGCCGCGTGCCGCCGGAGCGCTTCCGGATAGGCCGCCGGGTCGAAGGCTTCGAGCGCCGGCCAAGGGTCGCGGTGCACCTGGTTTCGGTGCATCGCTCCCAGCGAGCGCGTCGTCTCCGCCAGCAGCTCGGTGGACGTCGGCTCCGACGTCATCGGCCGGTCAGGAGCCGGCCGGGTTCGCGGTCGGAAGCTCCTCTTCCTCGTCGTCGTCTTCGGCGGCGACGTTGGTGTGAGGCTCTTCCTCGACGGCGACGTTGGTGTGCTCTTCCTCTTCCGGCACCACGTTCGTGTGCGGCTCGCCCTCTTCGTGGCGGGCGACGTTCGTGTCCGGGTCCTCGTCACCGGCGGCGACGTTGGTGTGCGGCTCTTCGGCCTCACCGCCACCGCAGCCCATGCCCATGGCCGGGGTGACCAGGAGGGCGCCGGTCACGGCGAAGTGGAGAACACGCTTCTTCCGCTTGTCGTTGCTCATGGGCGGAGCTTCCGACGGCGGGCCGGCCTTGGCAAGCGCCCGGCTGGACCCTTCCGCCGGATCACGGTAGAGCCCGCGCCATGCAGGTCGCGGAAAAGAAGGTCGTCACCCTCACGTACACGCTCTCGGACCCCAGCGGTCGCGAGCTCGAGCGCAGCGCCGAGGACTCCCCGCTCGTGTACCTCCACGGCGCGAAGAACATCGTGCCGGGCCTCGAGCGCGAGCTGGTGGGCAAGGAGGTCGGCGACGAGTTCCAGGCCGTGGTCGCCCCCGAGGACGGCTACGGTCCGAAGCGTGGGCTCAAGCCCGTGCGGCTGCCGCGCTCGAGCTTCGCCAAGGACGCGGAGCTCAAGGCCGGCATCGCCTTCATGACCCGCGGTCCGCAGGGCCAGTCGATGCCGCTCTGGATCAAGAAGGTCCAGGGGCCAACGGTCGTCTGCTCCGTGGAACACCCCTTCGCCGGCGTCGAGCTGCATTTCCGTGGCGAGATCGTCGACATCCGGGACGCGAGCGATGAAGAGATCGAGCACGGCCACGCCCACGGTCCCGGCAGCGCGCACGACCACGACTGAAGGCGCTCAGCCGAGGAGCTGGACCCGGGGCCAGAAGCGCCGCGGTGCAGAGTCGTCATCGTGGCGATAGGCTGCGGCGTGCCCTACCGCTTCCTCTCGGCGCTGCTGTTGATGGCGCTCGCCTGCGGCGACGATGGCGCCGCGACCGACGTTGGCGTTCCCGACGCCGGTCCGGCGGACCTCGGTGATGGACCGGATGGCGCGCTCTCCGACGGTGGTCCCGTGCCCGACGCATTCGTCGCTGAGGACCTCGGGCCGGCCCCGACCTTCTTCGGCACGGTGCGCTACGAGGACCGCCCGCAGGCCATGGACGGCTTCACCGGCGCGATCGTGCCCTCGGCGGCGCCGGGGATCCGCGTCGAGCTGCTCGATGATCGCGGTGAGGTCGTCGAGACGGTCCGCACCGAACGGGACGGCACCTACGCCTTCGAGGCGAGCGGAGGTGCGGTGGTGCGCGCCTCGAGCGACATGACCTTCGGCGACCATCGCGCGGTCGTCATCGATCGGCGCCGCCGCCCGTCGCTCTACTCCGTCGAGGCCACGGCGCTCGAGGGCACGGCGACCGATCTGTTGGCCGAAACGGGCGACGGGGGCGGTCCCTTCAACGTGCTCGCCGTGAGCCACCTCGCCTTCGAGACCTACGCCCCCTACGTCGGAGCCGCAGCCCCGACCTTGGCGTATCGCTGGGAGCCAGGGCGCGCGTTCGGTTGCGGCTCCTGCTACGGCGACGACGTCGTCTCGCTCGGCGGCGGGTCGGACGACACCGACGAGTACGACGACGTCATCATCGTTCACGAGCTGGGTCACTACTTCGTCGACCACTATTCGGCGGACTCGTCGCCGGGTGGGAGCCACCGGGACCTGCAGGTCTCGCCCGTGCTCGCCTACGGCGAAGGGCTGGCGTACGCCTTCGCCGGCGTCATCCTCGGAGCGCCCTACGTGATCGACACCTTCATCGACGACACCCGCTTCATCGACTTCGAGGCGATGACGATCGGCGGCGCCAGCGACCCGACCTTCACCGGCACCACGGACGGCACGGCCAGCGGAGATCTCCGCGAGGAGATCGTCAGCGGGATCCTCTGGGATGCCTTCGATCCGGCGATCGGCTCCGAGCCCTTCGACCGGGTCGCCCTCGGCGAGGCCGACTGGATGCGGCTGCTCATCGATCACTTCGGCGGCCCGGTCGGCGACCGCGGCGCCGCGGGGATCGACCTGACCGATTTCCTCGACGCCCTCGTCTGCGTCAGCGGCGTCCCCGCCGACGACGTGGCCGCGCTCGCGGCCGACCGCGACTTTCCGTGGTCCGCGCCCGGCTGCTGAGCGACGCGAACCGGCTCCGACACGACGACGCCGACGCCGCGAGCCGCCAGCCGACTGCGCGGGTCGACTCCGACGCCGCGAGCCGACTCCGACGCCGCGAGTCGACCTCGCTCTCGCTAGAGCTTGCCCTTGCCGGTGATGACATCGGCGAGCGAGCACTCGGCGTCGCCGCTCGTCGCGTGCTGCATCTGGTCGAGCTTCTCGGTCTTCACCTCGCCGCCGCGGATGGTGTCGAGCACCTCCTGGACGCTCGTGTCCTTGGCGCCACGGATCAGGGCGACCCGCGGCCGCTGATCGCGTCCGACGACTCGCACGAGCTTTCCGCGCCGTAGCGGATCGAGCGCCTTCTCGAGCATCGCCCGCGGCACCCCGAGGCGACGGGCGAGGGTGCGCAGTCGGGGCGGCGGTCGGCCGGCGACCTCGGCGGCGGCGACCGCTTCGACGGCCGCTGCGGCGACGCCCTCCATCAACCGGGAACCCGGCCAGGGCTCGCCGAGCCGGTAGCCGTAGTTCTGCCAGTCGGTCAGGTAGGCCGCGACCTCGGCGCCGAGCAGGACCATCAGCCAGCTGGAGAAGACCCAGAGCAGGAAGAGGGGCACGGCCGCCAGACCGGCGTAGAGCGCGTCGTAACGAGCGACGATGACCTGGGCCTGCAGCTCCACCCAGAAGGTCGCGTAGCCGAGGATGGCGGCCACGAGCCCGCCGATCAGCGCCGACTTCCAGGGCACCGGTGCGTTGGCGACCCCCTTGTAGAGACCGGCGCAGCCGATCGTGCCGAGCAGCATGGCGACAACGTGCAACAGCTGGGTGGGGAAGGCCGTGTCCATGTGGAGCTTGTGCGCGACGGCCGCGAGGAGGGTGACGAAGCCAGCGCCGATCGGCAGCAAGAGGAAGAGGCCGAAGTAGTCCCGTAGCCGCCGCTCCCACCGGCGGTCCTGGTCGGCGTCGAAGACGTCGTTGAGCGCCCCCTCCATCGCGGAGAAGACCAGGACCACGGCATAGAGCAGGATCGGGAGCCCACCCCAGCCGAGGGCGGCCAGGTCGGCGTTGTCGACCGTCGCGAGCAACTGCCGCAGCGCCGTGGCGAGCGAGGTCGTGCCCTCGGTCTCGGCTCCGAAGGCCGTCCTCAGCCAAGGGTCCAACACCTCGTTTCGGAGGGGCGTGTAGAGCCCCGTCATGTCGAGGATCGCCACGACCAGCACCAGAAAAGGCACGGCGGCGAAGGCAGAATCGAACGCGAGACTGCTCCCTTTCTCCAGTGGCCGCCGATGGAGGAATCCCTTGGCGACCCATTTCGCCGCCCCCCAGAGATTGGGTTTGGTCCGCCATTCGACGCCTACCACAGCTCATGGCTGCGTCATTCCGGCCTTCACGGCAAGGGTTTGGCGCAGGTTCCGCGAAAACGTCGCAGGCGGGGGGTAGCGTTCGCTCGATTGATAGTTACATGTGTTCAGTGCTCGACAGTTGCGCAGTAGTCGCCACGAGCACCACCTCTACCGAGGAGCCCCCGATGACCCTCTTGATGGAACAGACCAGCCTGCCTTTCGTTGCCGATCGCTTCGACAACGCCTCCCTCGGCGCCCACCTGGGCGCGATCGCGGATGCGCTCGAAGCTGCCCGGGAGAACGTCCACCGCGTCCGGGCCTTCCGCGCCGCCGCTTCGTCCGTGGCCACCTCGCCTCGGACGGTCGCCAAGCTCGATCGTCGAGAGCTCGAAGAGATCCCCGGGGTCGGCCCCCGCATCGCGGGTGTCATCCTCGATCACATCGCCGGCCGCTCCCACGGCATGCTCGACCGCCTCCATCGCCACGTGCGCCCGTTGGACCACCTCACCCTCCTCGACGGGGTCGGAGAGACCCTCGCCGAGCGCATCCGTCAGACCCTCGGGGTCGAGACCCTCGAGGCGCTCGAGGGCGAGATCGATCAGATCGAGAAGGTCGAAGGCGTCGGCCGAGCGACCGCCGAGCGGATCCGCGAGAGCCTCGACGCGCAGCTCACCCGTCGCCGCCAGCCGGTGCGCGCCCACCGCCGACCCCCGGTGCGGCTGCTCATCGAGGTCGACGCCCACTATCGGCGCGCGGTGGCCGAAGACTCGTTGCCCACGATCGCTCCACGGCGGAACAACCCCGGCGGCGAGCGTTGGCTGCCCATTCTCCGGACCGAGCTCGAGGGCTGGAGCTTCCGAGCGATGTTCTCGAACACCGACCTCGCGCACGACCTCGAGAAGACCGACGACTGGGTCGTCGTCTTCGCCGAGCGCGCCGACGAGGAGACTCAGGCGACCGTCGTGACCGAGACCCGTGGCCGCCTCTCCGGGCAGCGAGTGGTCCGTGGTCACGAAGGCGAGAGCCGTCGCTACCACCTCGACCGCGCAGTCACTCCGGCCCACGCCGCCTGACCCTGCCCTGATCGGCGTTCAGCCCGGCAAAAGCTGCAAGCACCAAAGTACACGAGATCGCGGGCGATCGTCGGGGGCGGCCATGCATGTGTGGCCGCTCTCGATCCCCGCACCAGAAGCTGGCGAGGTTGGAGCATCGCCATGCCTCTCCGTATCTTCCTCGCCTTGCTGCTCGTCGCGCTCGTCGCCTGCGACGGCTCGGCGCCCACCGACGCCCCCGCCGGCGAGCTCCGGCCACGCTCCGAGCCCATCGAGTTCGTCGGGCTCTCGGTCGAGATGCCCCTCAGCGACGCTGCCGAGCTCGAGACTCGGCTCGGTCCACTCTTCGGTGAGGCTGCCCGCGCTGGGGCGACCCTCGACTCCGTCGAGATCCAGCCGGGGCTCTTCCTCTCTTCGTTCCCCGACACGCGCACTCCCGACCAGGTGGTGATCGAACTCGCGATGGAGACCGTCGGCGCTGGTGACCGCCGCACCATTCTTCGGGTCCCGGCCTCCTTCGACTACGGCGAGCTCTTCCTCGACACCGCGGCAGTCGCGATCGCCCGCGGCGCAGCGGTGGAAGCGGAAGAACCGGGCTCCATGAGCCCCTACTTCCTGGAGTATCGAGCGGTCAGCCCCAACGGCGGCGCGCTCACCATCGAGGTCTCCTTCGAGAACGGCGTCAGCAGCCTGACCATCGCGACCCACACGCCGGAGACCTCGCTCCAGCCCGGGCTGGTCAATGTCCCGGCGTTCGGTGGCGAGCCCTTCGAGCAGCTCGCGGGGACCGTGTGGTTCACGCTCACCCGCGACCAGTTCGACTTCTTCAGCACCCGCGCCTACGGCATCACCGCCGGCGCAGCCCAGAACTTCCAGGATTTCCAGCTGCTCCAGCACGACTGGCTGCGGCTGACCGTGACCCCGCAGCTCGCCGACGAGATGGTGAACGTCGGCTTCGAGGTGGTGGATCTCGATGGCCGACGCATCCGCTTCGCGAACGCGCCCGCATCGCTCCTCGCCGGTGAGCAGTTCCGCGAGAACGTCTTCCGGATGGTGCAGAACATGCTCGACCAGGAGGCCGACGAGGCCGGCTCCTCCACCAAGTTCACCGTGCCCTTCCACTACGACGACCCGGAGGGCGGCGGTGTGGTGAAGGTCATCGCCCAGGGTCAGGGCGGGGTCTTTCAGATCGCCTACGCGGTCGAGTCCCCGCGGCAGCGCCTGCGACCAGTGGAGCTCCTCCCCTACCAGGGCGTGCTCGACGTGCCCGACGAGCTGCCGCCCAGCGACACCAGCTGCGCGGACGTGGGCTCCACCGAGGCGGTCGAGGGTCGCTTCCTGATTCGCTTCGACGCCTCGCCCACGGTCCGCGAGTCCGACAACCTGACCGACCCGCTGCGCGGCAACATCTGGGGCAGCGTCTTCCGCGCCGAGGACGTGACCCTCGCCGGTCCGAACGATGGGGCCGAATCGGTGGCCTCCTTCGCCTTCACCGACGTCGACCTGACGACCATGGGCGAGGGGGAGACCTACCCGCTCGACGTGCTGCTGCCGGTCGGTGAGTACCAGCTCCTCGGCTTCATGGACGTCGACGGCAACGCGACCGACGAGATGTCCGACCCCGACGAAGGGGACCCGGTGACCCTGCCCATCGGCGGCTACGATCTGAAGTGTGCGGAGCAGCCCATCGTGGTCGAGTTCGCGCTCCTGCTGCCGCCGGGGCGTTGAGCTCTCGGGGCATGAGGTGGCTCCTCGCTGCGGCTCCCCTCGCGCTGGCCTCGCTGATCGTCACGGCGTTCGGCTGCACCACCGAACCCTCGCTCGAGCACGCCTCGACCGGGAACACGATCGTCGTCAGCGACGGCTCGCTCTGGCTGACGAGTCCCGACGACGACGCGCTCGTCTCCCTCGACCTCGCCACCCTCGAGGAGCGCGAGCGCTTCGCGATCGAAGGCGCACCGGAGCGGCTGCTCGTGCATTCCGACGGCCGGCTCTGGGTCACGTTGGGGCTCGCGTCCGCCGTGGCGATCGTCGACGACGGCGCCGTGACTCGTCACGCGGTGCCCTGCGGCGGCACGCACGATCTGGCCGAGCGCGCGGACGGGAGCGTGGTGGTGAGCTGCCCCCACGACGACCGGGTGGTGGCGCTCGAAGCGACGGGTGCGCTCCGGCAGACCGCCGAGGTGCCGGGACGGCCGCTCGCGCTGGCCGCCCTCGACGACCGACTGCACGTCGGCTTGCAGGGGATCGGCGGCGTGGGCGTGCTCGACGGGGAGTTCGCCCTGATCGAAGAGACCGTGCTCGAAAGGGCGGAGGGCGTACACGCGAGCCACCCGTCGGCCTTCGCCGTCGACCCTCGCCGCGGGCTGGTCGGTACCTACGAGCGCGTCGAGCACGACGCGGACCGGGACCGG
>JGI12210J13797_10040957_pt1 | contig 11430 bp, 10 predicted proteins | sample ElkSlonscriptome_3_FD_13797 | JGI IMG/M metagenome (IMG submission 13797) | reverse complement strand
GCGTTTTCCTGGAGTGGCCACTTTCCGCGCGGCACGCACCAGACTCTCTGCCACGACATGAAAGCCGCCGGCGGCATTCGTATTTTCCCGCGCTGCCTGGGTCAATCGATCGGCGAGGGCTGCTTTGACCTGCTCCACTTGTTGAAAGAGAGCAGCCACTTCCTGTGCCCCGCGGCTCTTGAACAAAAGCGTGGTTTGACAGCTCTCGGCGAACGATTGCCAGAGTCGGCCATCCCAGACCGCCTCCCGGGCCACGACAAATTCATCTGGCGTGCCACGCGAATCGAGTAATCGGCCGAGAAACCGTTCGCATTTGCGCTGATCGATCTCGCGCAACAGATCGGTGCCGATAATTTCGTAGCTCCCTTCTGCGACCACGAGAATACAGGTTGGGAGACAGAATTCGCCGAGAGCAGGGACGATGACGGGTTCCGTGAAGTCAAACCAATCAATGATCCAGCGGTTGCGCGCGCGTTTCAAAGGAAGGATCATTTCAGTAGAGAAATCTGGAAAAAACAGGCTCGCGGAAAGTCAACGCAGATCCCATTCGATCTCCACTTCACGCATTTGGCCAAACCGGTCGTGGTAATAAAGCAGACGATGCTGGGCGCCGAATTCGTGGACCAATCGAGTCACTTTCACATCGAAACAACAGTATTCCGCGATCTGCATCAACTTCCCTTCCCGCCACCACCGAATGGCATCGAGCCCTTCCGCAGTTTTCCCCACACCGAGAGTGGCTTTAGCCAACGCATCGAGCGCCAACCGGTGCCCGATCTTTTTTTCGACATCGACCATGAGATCGATCGTCGGGACATTGGTCGCCAAATCGAGGATCGTGTATCCCATCAGAACTTCGTAATCGAAATTGATCAGATTATAGCCCACCACAAAGTCGGCTTTCATCAGCTGAGCCACCAGATCATCGACCCGGTTTTCGCTGTAAATCACGTATTCGCCCGTGGCCGAGCTATAAGTCACCCCCACGGACATGCCCATATCGCGTTTACAATCCCAACCGCCGACATCATTCGCCGTGCGCTGAGTTTCCAGGTCAAAGTAGACGTAATTCGCCGCCATCCCTTTGTTCTGCGTTGTCATCCCGGCCTGTGGCAACTTCAATCGGTGGCTTGGCGTTGACTATCAGCCATGAGAGAAAGGGGGCATGGCACAATCCAAACGCATTATCCTGCTCACCGGCGCCACTCGCGGGCTTGGCGCCGTGTTGTTTCAAGCCTTTCGTGAAAACGGCCACATCGTCTACGGTTGCGGCCGGTCCGCTCCCGGAAACGATCCGCATCTCACTCAGCTGGATGTGACGGATGATGCTGCCGTGGGTGAATGGATCAGCAAGGTCGTTAAAGATGCTGGCAGTCCCAACCTGGTCATCAACAATGCGGCGCTCATCGCCCGGAGCGCCCCGCTTTGGGAATTATCGGCCGAAGAATTTGATCAGGTGATCGATGTGAACTTGAAAGGCGTCGCGAATGTGTTGCGCCACGTCATTCCGCCGATGCAGCGATTGGGCGGGGTAATTGCCAATATCAGTTCGGGTTGGGGGCGTTCCACCTCACCTGAGGTCGCAGCTTATTGCTGCACCAAATGGGGAATCGAGGGCCTGTCGCAAGCGTTGGCCCAGGAAATCCCGCCTGGCATCGGGGTCGTCAGCGTCAACCCGGGGATAATCGACACCGAAATGTTGCGGAGCTGTTTCGGGGCCGGAGCTGGTTCTCATATCAAACCAGACGCCTGGGCGCGAACTGCGGCCCCATTTTTTCTCAAAATTCGCCCGGAATCGAATGGATCGGCGATGACAGTCTCCTGATTTCGTAATTTTTTTTTGAACTTCCAGAAATCAAAAGCCCCACTCGCGAGCAGCGAGGCGAAATCGCCTAGAACCAAGGATTGATCAGGGTTCCCAGCTGAAACGAATAGATAAAAATCGTTCCCGAAAGGTTGTCTCCAATCATTGCAGACCAAAAAAAAGCGTCCGCGTTCAAAATTTCTTTAAATTTTTTCTTGCCCGTTTCGTGCGGAATGATAAATCAATGGAGCTGAAGAGGCGAACCAAGCGCTAACCACCGCATACTCTGGGGGGTATGACGAGGCCAAATTTGGGTAGCCCTTCACAAAACCAAGGAGAATAAAAACCCAACCATGACCAAATCAGCCTTAACTAAATCATTCCTGGCCGGTGTTGTCGCTTTCGGAACCGCAGCCACCGCATTCGCCGGAACTGTTGTTCAAAAAGAAGTCATCATCGAAGAAGTGGAGCCAGAACAATGGTGGAGTGCCGAAATTTCTTTCGGTGCAGAATCCAAATATATGTTCCGCGGTTACGACCAGTTCTTCACTGGCCCGACCAACCCCGCCTTCAGCACGATCGTGCGTGACAGCAGCCCGCTGATCTACACTGACCTGAGCTTCTCTGCTTACGGTGCCACCGCTGGCATCTGGTATGGAGATAACCTCTGGCCTACTGGATTCAACGAGCTCGACGTTTACTTCGATTACACCTACGCCTTCGGCCCAGTCGATCTGTCCGTCGGTTACATCGGGTATTTCTTCCCGGACACCGCCAACAGCACAAGCGCTCATGAATTCTATGTCGGCGCTGCTTACACCGGTATCCCTTACGTGACCCCTTCGGTTACCTGGTATCAAGGCTTTGGCCTGGCCAACTACCAAGGTCGTTACTTGGAAGTGAAACTCGAAGGTGACATCCCTATCTATGATGGTGTTGTCAGCGTCAGCCTCGCTCCTTACGCCCTCGTCAGCTACACCGACTACCTCGTCGTCGGTCGCTCGAACTGGAATCACTACCAGGTCGGCATGTATGTGAACGTTGGCTTGAACGAATACATCACGGTTTATGGCGGCCTCAACTACAGCGGCCCTCTCGACCTCGTGACTGATACCACCGGTTTCGCTGGTGCAGCTGGATACCACTCGAACAGTGACATCTGGGGTGGTGGCGGCATCACCTTCTCGTTCTAATTCAGATCGAGCTTTTCTCTAAAAAGGCCCTCCCGGCAACGGGAGGGCCTTTTTTATTTCCCTCATTCGTATAGGCCAACCCGGTTCGTATTGATTTCTCTCCGCCCTCTCTGACATCCTGCAAGAGATGAAACCTTTCATGAAACGAATCCTTCTCGCTCTCCTTCTCCTCGCTGGCCCTGGCCTGTTGTTCGCTGATGATCCCGCTCTCGTCGAAACCATACCCGATGGCGTCACGCCCGACCCCGCGCAACGTGCTATCCTGCAATCCTGTGCCACCAAAGTTTTCCTGTGCAAAGCCGGTTATGATCGCGATGGCAATGTGCGGTCCCTGGAGTTTTCCAATCATGGCGCTTTCATGCCGCCCGGTATCGAAGATAAAGCCGCTTACATCGCCACAAAACCCGGGCTCGATGATGCCACCTTTCTCCAAATCCAAAAGTTGCCGGCTTTGAAAGCCTTGCGCTTGCTCAAACAACCCCTCAGCGACGAAGCCTATGCCGTGCTTCAAACCTGGCCCACTCTAGAAGCGTTCTGCATCGAAGGTCACAAAGGAGATAACACGGGAAGTTTCATGCGATACATCAATGGTCATCCCGACCTGCAATGGCTGGAACTCAAACATCTTTTCGGCCTCGATGGCACCACGGTCGACGAACTAGAAGCCTTCCCAAAGCTCCAACGGCTGGAACTCGATAACGCTTCCGCCACCGCGAAAGCGCTGCCTTTCCTGGCGAAAAACCCCCAGATCCTCGATTTCGAACTCCACCGTTCCAACATGACCAACGAAGAGATTGGTCAGTTGGTCAAAAGTCTGCCCAACCTGGAACGGCTGGCTTTGAAACCAGGCGGCCGTGGCCATTTCGATCAGCAAGCCCTGGCTCACGTGGCGAGTCTTACCAATCTCAAGGTATTTGGATTTCACCATTGGAAAGATGACATGTTCGTCTGGGAAAACGGCATCGAATACCTGGCCGAACTGCCCCATCTCACCAGTGTCGAGGTCCCCTCCAAGCAGTGGGATTTACCGGCCATGAAGAAATTGCGTGAAGCCAAACCGGACCTGCAGCGCGCTGGCAAGGATATCCAAGTCCAATTCGATTACGCCGCGTTCTGAACAAACCACGCCCCGGCTTCATCCAGCGCCAGAACGGCGAAATTCCCTTGGGCTCAATCCGGTGACCTGCCGGATGGCCCGGGCGAAGTAATTGGGATCACTAAAACCGCAGGCATGCGTAATGGCTTGAATCGGTTGATTCGTCTCTTTCAACCGTCTCAAGCCATCCTGCAGACGAAGGTTGCGCAGATATTCAGCCGGCGACAATCCGAAGGCGGCCTCGAATGCGCGGAAAATCGTGGCTCGATGCATCCCACAAGCCACGGCCAGGCCTTCCACCGTGGTTGTAGGTTCGCGATAATGAGCCTGAAGCCAAGCCCGCGCGCGGGCAGCCAGCGGGTGCTCGGGATCTGGATCCAAGGCGCCGAACCAGGCTGCGACAAGAATCCGGTAAGCGTGGATTGAAGCGCGACGTTCACCCGCGGGAGTCGGGTCATCCACCGCATCCGTCAATGCTTCAAAAGCTTCAATCGGGCAACGCCCCGCAAACCAGCTCGCCCCACGTTCCGGCATCTGCGAGAAAAAAGGAGCACTCGCCGGGGCATCCAACGTCAGCCACCAATAATCCCAGACCTCACTGCTCCGCCTCAAGTCATGTCGGTCTCCAGGTCGATAAAGAAAGACTTGCTCCGATTGGATCGGTTCATTCCGGCCGTGCAAAATCGCCTCACCCTCACCCTGGACCGTCCAGAACAGTTGGTAGAAATGCTTTTTCATTGATTTTTCAGGCTGGAAATCGAGGCCGAGCTGATAATGCCCCACCGACCGCACCGCCACCGGCAAGGGTAAAGCGGCACGTTTCCCTGGACGAAAGTGAAGCGATCGCTGCGTTGACAACATGAATGCTAGTAAAGCACGGCACGTCCGATTGCGGCAAGCTCGCTTCTACGGCAGACTTTCCGCATGTCATCCCCAAAAATTACCATCATCGGAGCCGGCAGCCTCTTCTTCGGCCGGCAAGCCATCTGGGCTCTCAATAATTTGGAAGGTTTCCGCGGCGCCACTCTCTGCCTGGTCGACACCGATCCGACTCATCTTCGTGCCATGACGCAATTGGCGGAAAAAGCGGCGGCATCCTCGGGTTCCGGGGTCAACGTCGAATCTTATGCCCGTTTTCAGGATGCTCTGCCGGGAAGCGATTTCGTCGTTCTCAGCTTTTCGCGGAGCAACGCTCATTATCGCCGGATTGATTGTGAAGTTTCCGCGCGATACGGCATTCGCATGTGTAGCGGGGATACGATCGGACCGGGCGGCGTGTTTCGAGCGGCTCGTGAATTGCCGTTAATTCTTGAGATTTGCCACGAGGTTGAGCGATCAGCCCCGGAAGCTTGGGTCGTCAACTACGTCAACCCGTCGTCTGTGATGGGCATCGGGGTCATGCGGCATTCCAAGGTCAACGCGTTTGCCCTCTGTGATTCCCATCATATGCCGCGGAAGAAAGAGAGTTATCTCAAAATGATCGGTGAATCCCTGGACCGCATGCCGGAATTCGATATGCGCATCGCGGGCGTGAATCATTTCACCTGGATGCTGAAAGCGGAGTTGGGTGGCACCGATATTTTGCCACGGATTCGGGACGCTTTCGCCGAGCGCGCCTTGGGAGAAAAAGATCAGGGCTATTCAAAAGGCCGCTTCAACAATTACATCACCACCCAGCTGACCGATCTCTTCGGGGCCATCCCGACCTGCACCGGTCATACCAAGGAGTATCTACCGTTTTATCAAGGACACGCAGCGGTGCAGGAATTAATTGCGCCCTTAGCGGTCTTTGATTCTGACGAACGGGACGAACGAACGGCAAGCATGTGGTCGGACGTAAATGCCTTTAACGCTGGGGAAAAACCGATGGAAGAATTTCATCAATCGCTGAAGTCGGATCACGCGACGGACATCATTCACACGATGTTGGTCGAGGATGGGCGGACTTATTTCATCAATCGCTCGAACGAAGATTGCATTGAAGGCGGAAAACCAGTCGGCAATTTACCAGAGAAAGCATTTCTGGAGATGGAATGCCGTCTCGATGGCCAGGGACCACGACCGTTACCTGTTGGCGATTTTCCGTTCGGTTTGCGAGCGCAACAGATGCTGATTTTAGATGTGCACGAGTTGACTGTGGAAGCGATCGTTCGGCGCGACAAAGCCTTATTAACCCGAGCGCTCGCCATGGATCCGCTGGTTAATTCTATCGCCACTGCCAACGCGGTCATTGACGACCTGTTCCAAGTGGAAGCCGAAGCGCTTGGCGAATGGAAAGACGGCCGTCGTGGGATCGCGTTGACCGGAGGAAAAAGCGAAGCCGGCGCAGCTCCCCAGCTTTACTGAGGCACGCTCGGAAGCCCAGCAATCCAGCACTTCTTTTGTTCCTCGTAGCGCTCGCGCCTGTTCTCAGCGGCTTCCAGCCCCTCTCTCACACCTACTGGCATCCCCCTCGCCCCCCAACACTTCGGCAGCATTAATGACTGGCGTTGCGCCGGAATTTGGTGCATGACTCCAGAGCGTTAATTCGTAATTACATGAAGAATTTTGGGAACAACATGGTCGGAGCCGCGGCAAATCATTTGAGCCGGGCTGGTAATCTGGTGGGACTCGACGTGTGGCAGCCTCGGTTCGCAAACCGGGCGCGACCGCTGATTTCGCCTGGGACCGCCCTATTGATCGGTGTCATGGCGCTCGTCGGCAACTGCCTGCCGGGCCACGAAGCACGCGCGGAAGACGGTAAAATTGTCTCCGAGGACGTGCTTTATTGCCCCGATATCGAGTTGGACACCAAGTATCAGGAACATGTGAAAGGCATCATCGCGAAACGCCAGGATATCTGCAAACAAACCAAGATGGAGTCTTATCCGGAGATCGAAGACTTTTTCGGTTTGAAATTTGGTGAAAACGAGGCCTTAGACGAGTTTCGGACCAATGAGTATGCCCATTATCCTGAACTGCTGCCTGCCAAGGATCTGGCGCGGGTCCAAGAATTTGCCGCTAAAGTGCGGAAAGCGACCGCCTCGATGCGCTCCCGCTATCCATTGAGAATCCAACCCAAACTCAAAGTCCGCAGTTTTCATCGAGGCGAAAAAGGGATTATTGAAGTCACGCTGGAAGCCCCATCACAGGATTATAAACTGACTGGCGAACTGAAAAACGTGGGGGGAGCGGAACATCTTTTTTTGAGCGTCACCCGGCCGTCTGATCAACAACTTTTTGTCAGCCAATCGGAGAAAGGCCCTATCAGCACCGAGGTGGAGACGAACTTACCGCTCCCAAGCAAGGTGACCATTCAATGGCGCACGCTCATGGCGCCGATTCCATACGATCTGGCTTACCAACCGCTTGGCCAACTCGGCCTCTGATTTTGCCATCTCGCTGGTGACCTGTGTTTGCTGAACGATCCTTCCCGTTCGTCCGCAATGGTTTTGCGGTTGCGGATCGGCAGCTGGAACCGTAAGGAAACGGAATGATTACCCGCACCCCCCTTCGTTGCCTGCAAGGCGCGTTCCTGGCCACCGTTCTCTCCCTCCTCGGCTGCGGAGGCGGCAACGGCGAAGAGGAAGCCAGCAAGGAACCCGGACTTCCTCCGGTGCAGGATGCCCCTATTGAAGTCGAATCCGATGGGGAACCCGATCCGTTGGCCGGCGAAGATGCGGTCCGGGGTGGCACCCTGAATATGTGGGGCGGGCCCTATCCCAAGTCGCTGAACTACTGGACGACCCCCAACGCCTTCGCAGCCCGGGTCATGGGCCTCATGTTCGAGCCGCTGGCCGGGCTCCACTCCACGGAAGATCGCTTCATCGGAGCTCTCGCCGAATCGTGGGAGATCTCGGCCGATGAAATGACTTTTACTTTTAAAATTCATCCAGACGCCCGCTGGAGTGATGGCGAATCGATCACGGCCGAAGACATCCAGTTCTACTACGATACGATCATGAATCCCGAAAATCTCACCCCGGTGTTTCGAGTGGGGATGAGCCGCCTGAATCGGCCAGAGATCGTCGACCCAAAAACGGTCCGCGTCACCGCCAACGAACCCCATTGGGCCAACCTCCCGGAAGCCGCCGGTCTTGTCGCCTTTCCGAAACACGTTTGGGAAAACAAAAACTTCAATGAGATCAACTTTGAGTTCCCTGTCGTCAGTGGGCCTTACGAGCTTGCCGAGGTCAAAACGAACCGATCGCTCATGTTGAAACGCCGTGGCGACTGGTGGGGGAAGGTCAAACCTTATAACCAAAATAAATACAATTTCGATTACATCCGATTCCGTTCGATCGAAGACCGGACCAAAGCGTTGGAAGCATTAAAAAAAGGCGACCTCGATCTCTATCAGATTTACACCGCACTGATTTGGGCGGAACAGACCGATTTTCCACAGATCGATAAGGGCTGGATTGTTCGCCAGGAAATCATTAACCGCGAGCCGATTGGCTTTCAGGGTCTCGCTCTTAATCTTCGCCGGGAGAAATTTAAGCCACGCAAAGTGCGTGAAGCCCTGGCCCTCCTCCTGAATCGGGAACAGATGAATGAGAAACTCATGTTCAATCAGTATTTTCTATTGAACTCCTTCTTCCCCGATCTTTTCGAAAACAAAAAGAACCCCAATGCGCCGACCCTCCGCTTCGATCCGAAACAAGCTCGCACCTTGTTGAATGAAGCCGGGTACACCGCCAACGACCGCGGTATTTTGGAGAAAGATGGAAAACCGTTCAAATTGACGATCCTCCATCATGGGGAGGATCTGCGTCATCTGAACATCTACATTGAGGACTTGAAGCGAGTTGGCATCGACGCCTCCATCGAACGCCTATCCTATGCTTCCTGGGTTAAACGCGTGGAAGATCGGGATTTCGACATGATCTGGATGAGCTGGGGGGCCGGCCGGCTCCGCGACCCAGAAGGGCTCTGGTCTTCCGAAGAAGCTGCTCGTAAAGCTTCCAATAACATTCCAGGCGTGAAAGATCCGGAAATCGATCGGCTCATCGACTTGCAGAAAACCGAAATGGACCTGGCAAAGCGAAACGAAATTCTCGAGCAAATCGACGATCGCCTGACCACAATCATGCCTTATGTCCTCATGTGGCAATCCGATCGCACCAAGCTTCTTTACTGGAATCAATTCGGGATGCCCCGTAATCCATTAGGGAAATATGATCGGGAAGATGCGGTGCTCGTTTACTGGTGGATCGATCCTGTCCGCAAACAAGCGCTCCAGGAAGCGATCAAAAATAATACGGAGCTACCGAAATCGCCTGAAGTCATCGAGTATCGCGGCGAATGACGGCCTATATACTGCGCCGATTACTTCTAATGGTTCCGACGATCCTCGGAATCACCCTCATCGTTTTTGTCCTGATCCAACTGCTGCCGGGCGGTCCAGTCGAGCAGTTGATCTCCCAAATCCGAGCGGCCTCCGAGGAGTCCGGCGGCGATCGCGTCAGAATTTCTGAGCAGGAATTGGAGAATATCAACGCTTACTATGGCTTCGATAAGCCGGCCTATCTCCGGTACGTCACCTGGCTCTGGAATATTATCCGCGGCGATTTGGGCACTTCCTATGTTTACAAAGAACCCGTCGGCGAGGTGATCCTCAGCAAAATTCCGGTTTCTGCAACATTTGGCATTACCTCGTTTGTGCTCTCTTATCTGATATGTATCCCGCTCGGTTTCTGGAAGGCTTTGTCGCATCGCAGCCTCTTCGATGTATCAAGTTCGATCGGGATCCTCATCGGTTATGTGCTTCCCGGATATGCGGCAGGTATCTTGATGATCATGTTTTTTGGTAGTTACCTCGATTGGTTTCCGATCTCCGGCTTCGTCTCCGATAACTTTGAACGCCTCGGATTTTGGGGAAAAGCACTCGATATTCTGCATCATATGACGCTGCCGTTGATCGCTTACATGTTGAGTCAATTCGCACTTCTCACCTTGCTGATGCGCAACTCCCTTCTGGATGAGTTGAACAAGGATTATATGAAAACCGCGCTCGTCAAAGGCTTGCGCTTCGACGAAGCGGCCCGCAAACATGCGTTGCGCAATGCCTTGATTCCTTTGGCAACCAACATCGGGGAAATATTCACCATCCTCTTTGCCAGCACCCTGCTCATCGAGCGTGTTTTTGATCTGGATGGCATGGGCAAACTCTTCTTCGATTCCATGGTCGGCCGGGATTACAATGTGGTTCTCGCACTCATTTTCATCCTCAGCATCCTGACCATGTTAGGTCGTCTCTTCTCCGATATCTCTTACGTAATCATTAATCCCCGCATCAAATTCGATTAAAATCCATGCGGCTCACTCCCCTAGCAAAAGAACGCTGGCAGCGTTTTAAAAAAATCCGGCGTTCTTACTGGTCGCTCTGGATTCTTGCCGGAGCATTCTTTCTCTCGTTATTCAGCGAATTCCTTGCGAATGATAAACCACTCGTCGTCCAGTATGAAGGCCGCTATTTTTTCCCAATTGTCACCTTCTATTCCGAAAAAGATTTCGGAGGTGAATATGGGACGGCAGCCGATTACCGGCGTTTGAAAGAATCACAGCGCTTCCAAGCGGGCGATGGTTGGATGCTGTTTCCGCCCATTCCTTACAGCCCAGTCGAATCGTTCCTCGATCTTCCAGGATCACCGCCCCATCCGCCTTCAAGCGAACATTGGCTCGGCACTGATGGCGCGGCCCGGGATGTGTTCGTCCGGATTTTATATGGATTCCGCATCTGCCTGGGATTTGCTCTCGCTTTGACCCTTCTCTCCACCTTGCTCGGCATTATCATCGGTGGAGTCCAAGGTTATGCCGGAGGAAAAATCGATATTTTTGGCCAACGCCTGATCGAAATCTGGGCCGCGTTACCCTTTCTCTATGTCGTGATTCTCATCGGCGCGATTTATGGCCGCAGTTTTCCCTTGTTACTCACGATTACCGCCATCTTTGCCTGGATCGGGATCAGCTATTATGTCCGGGCCGAGTTCTTGAAAATTAGAGAGCTCGAATTCGTCACCGCCTCACGGGCTTCGGGTGCGGGACACATCCGAATCTTATTTAAACAGATCATGCCGAATGCCTGGACGCCGGTCATCACCCTGTTGCCTTTCAGTCTGGTAAGCGGCATCGGGACCTTGACCTCTCTGGATTTCCTTGGGTTCGGCCTTCAACCGCCCACCCCTTCCTGGGGAGAACTCCTCCAGCAAGGCCTCAAGTATCTGCATGCCCCCTGGCTGGCAATTTCGGCGGTCGGCGCCCTGTTTATTACCTTGTTGCTCGCCACCTTTATCGGGGAAGGGGTGCGCGAAGCGATGGATCCCAAGTCCCTCACCAGACTACGATGAGAGTTGACC
>JGI12210J13797_10083549_pt1 | contig 11431 bp, 9 predicted proteins | sample ElkSlonscriptome_3_FD_13797 | JGI IMG/M metagenome (IMG submission 13797) | reverse complement strand
CCCCTCTGTTCTTATCTTACAAACGGAAAGATTTTACTCTCTCTTATCGAATGTGGATAGTAACAATGTCCTAAAGACTAAGGAAATTCCTTAATTTCCTTAGGGCGATCGCTACTATTTACCTGTTACTTTCAAAACAACTATTGGAAATCACACGTGTGAATTTGTGGATCACAACCTGGATTTTTCGATTGGGTATCCGTTAAGGATAACCCCGGAACAAAAGACGAAAGTACGATCAGGAAAGCCAAACACAATTCCATCATGAACGTCTCCTATGTAGATGCAACCTTGATTTATAAGATGACCCGACATCCTAATTCAGAGAACCTTAGGTTCACCGAGAAAAATATTAGAATTTATCGAGATCATGTAGATTTGCTGTCAGTAGAAACACGGAAGGCATGTCAGCTAATATTGAAAAAACTCACCATCTACTATGGCTAAGGTCAAGACCAACCTTAGTTATCTCCAATGTGAAGAATCTTGATCAGAGGTTTGATGCTGTGCAAGTTTTTTCTGATGGGTATAACCTTCAGAATTTGCACAGTTGTATGCGCCATAGATGATCCTCTGATGATTGTTAGCCCCAATCTGAATACACCACGGCCGCTCCAGTAGATAGCTTGTAAATGCTGTCGTCACTGTCGTGGTGACAAGGGCAATGGTGATTGAAGTAACTGCTTGCGCTGTGACTCTTTTCATGGTGAGATTTCTCAACCTACAGATGCACGCTGAAAGTGAGCTTCTATGCTTAACTCACGCTTTAATCTATCTGTGATCAAGATAAGGGGCAAGAGGGGTGAGAGCTATCAGGGGAATCATCCAATTTTGCTCAAAGCCTTATCAAATGGGCGAACAAGCTATTTATAAAAGAGGTTTTAAATTTGTTTATATCTAAAATGTTGCGAGAGTTTTAGTTCGCTTTTTCAATACGGTTCACTTTATATTCGTAGATCATGTTTCAAATAAGTCTTTTCTATATCTTTGCCGCTGTATCTGATCGAGAAATGACAAACTTTTTGGCTCAGATAGCATCTCTGATTAACCGGATCTGCAAAATCCGTTGCTAAAGTTCGAACATCTGTTTCGCAGCCCTGTTTTAGTCCAGTCTTGTAGCTGACGTGTAGCTAAAGATGAGCTGAGATCTCATTTCATACAGATTTCGTTTCGTGCTTTGCTTTGTGATAATAACGATTGAGGTTGAAACCTCTTCGATATACTGGGAATATCGAAGAAATTTCAAATATCTGTTGAACGTTTGAGGGTCAATGTGACTAGCTTTTCATCACCTGCTACTCAGCCGATGAACTTCTATCAAAAGGGGTTGCGCTTTTCAACCAGCGGAAAGACGCTGCACAATATCACATCTCAGGTACAAGAGGTGGTGTCTGAGTCTGGTATTGAGGTTGGGATGTGTCACGTGTTTTTGCGCCACACCTCTGCCAGTTTGGTTATTCAGGAAAATGCGGACCCTGATGTGCTGAGAGATCTGGAAAACTTTTTTGCTGAGCTAGTGCCGGAAGGTCGTCACTATATCCACAGCGCTGAAGGCTCAGACGATATGCCAGCTCATATCAGAACCGCGCTGACTCATTCTTCAGAAAACATCCCCGTGAATCGAGGACGATTGATGTTGGGGACGTGGCAAGGTCTTTATGTATGGGAGCATCGTCAGCGCCGCCATCAGCGTGAACTCGTGGTTCATGTCATGGGGCGGTAGCGATAAGTTCATGCAGCCAACGATTTCAACGATTCCATTAGCGACGCTAGCTTCTGGCGATCGCCTATCTCTCCAGGTTTATACGTTCAAAGGCCATAAGCCAGGGCGCAAAGTTTATCTCCAATCCAATCTGCATGGAGCTGAGATTGCAGGCAACGCCGTCATTCACGAGTTGATTCAGTTTTTCTCGACGCTTCCCTCTGAGCAGTTGCAGGGAGAGGTGTGTATGGTGCCAGCCTGTAATCCCATGGGGACGAACGAGCGATCGCAACATTTTTCGTCCGGTCGATACAACGTCTATGACGGCAAAGACTGGAACCGGATTTTTTGGGACTATGAGCAAGCGATCGCCATCGATGCTCCAACCAATGGCTCTCTTGACGAGTTTGCGCAAGTGCATATAACCCAGGATGAAGCCGTAATCCAGCAGCGCTATCGTCAGCGTATTCTCGATGCATTTGCTGCGCTGCAGACCAAAATTCAGTCTCCTCAAAGTGTGCCCTTTCGAGAAAAATATCGGTACAGCCTTCAATCTCTCTGCCTAGACGCAGATTATGTGATTGATCTACACAGTTCTAACAATCAGGGAATCACCTATGTCTATTACTTCAAAAATAGAGACGATAGCGCCAAGTTTTTCTTGATGCCCGTTGGCATTCTGCTCGATACCTATGATGGGGATGCCTTCGACGAGGCTTTCATTAAGCCCTGGTTGGCCTTGGAGTCTAGTTTTGCGGCGTTGGGGCGATCGCTCCGATTTGACATTGAAGCCTGGACATTAGAGTTAGGGTCTGGAATGCAGGTCAATGCTGATTCCGTGGCGAAGGGAATACGAGGCATTAAAAACTATCTGGTTCAAAAAGGAGTCTTGAGTCTCCAAGACTATCCAATCGAGTCTCTTCCCTATCACGACATTCGGTTTACAGTCAGCAGTCGGCTCAACCGCTACTACGCACCCACCGGAGGATACATCCAGTTTCGAGTGCCTCTGGGTAGCTCGGTTGAAGCAGGGCAACCGATTTATGAGCTACTCTGCCTCAACAAAGACGGTCAGGTTCCACACACGGTGAAGGTTGTTGCGGCCACATCAGGACTGGTCTACGATGTCTCGACGAACCAAGCCGTCAACGAAGGGGAATATGTGATGGGACTGCTTTAGTACAGTCTAGTGAAATGTACGGTCAATAGCTGTCTGTTCATTTATTTCGTTCATCTATTTAAAGTTGGGATGGTTTTTGAAGCGTTCGCGTGCTTCGGCAAAAGCTTCTTGCATAACAGCTTGAATCCGTTCGGGGTCAGGCTTCTTGCCACCCATCAGATCGCCGAAGTAAACACAAGCGGCCTCCCCCAGTGCCCAAGTGTAGGCTGCGGCCCAAGATGCCGCAATGACGCTACCAAATCCTGGGATAAATTTGATCAGTTCGCGTCCGACAGCTTGCGCCATAAATCCTCCGGCGATCGCGCTCACCAGTCCTCCAGCCTGGGAGGGAGAAATCGTTTGACCATAGAGAGACCCCAACACCCCAACCATAGAAGCCTGTAGCGCAGTCAGAACAGGCATGGTAGCAAAAGGAAGGGGGACGGCAGCTAGTGTTGCTGCGATGGTGGAGAAAGCTAGGATGTAGCGCCGTCCGACATCGCGATAGAGATTGCCCAATCGATTCGAGGCGTCTTCCTGTTCGTTCAACAGTTCATAAATAGCTCGGGCTTCTGCTTCAGGCAACAGATCGGCTAGCGCATCTCGAAAAGCATCTAATCCGTAAAACACCGGGGTGTAGCCGTCTTCTTCGAGGGTGAAATCGATGAGGATGGTGCGATCGACTGTCTTGCCAAAGCTGCGGTTGAGTTCGGCGATCGCCCTCTCGATTGACTCATAGTGAGGCGGATAGTCAGGATGGTTATCGACGCTGCCGGGATAAATCTCGTGGGCACAAGTGATTGCTAACAGACAGGGAATTTCAGGATATTTTTTACGTAACGCCTCTACGATCTGGAGTAGCCCGTTCACTGCAAAATCATTAATTTTAACCGTCAGAATAAAGATACGTGCCCGCCCAGTCGTCTGTTGCAAGTCGCCTACAAGCTCATCGACTAGACCTTGAGTATCTTGGTTGATATCTCCCAAGCCGACCGTATCAGTGAAGATCAACAACGGTAGATCGTCTGACGGATACGCATAACGTTCAGTATTTTGAGTGTGGGGTCGAAATCCCTGACCCACAATTTCTGCAGACACTCCAGTCAAGCCACGCACAACCGAACTTTTTCCGGCTTGGGGCTTACCGATCAGCAGAGCCTCAGTTGTTGGTAACTCCTGACGCACCTTAGCCAAAATGTCTGCAATTTCGCTTTCGCTCACTTGAAACCAACGGCTAAATTGGTTGAGTGGCAGCACATTTTTAAGGCGAGAGGACGTACTGTTCCACGTTCGCAAGGCCCAGTTGCGAAATGAAGCTGTAGATGAATCTGGATTCGGTTTAGGCTCTTTTGAGTTTGAGCTTACGTCCGAATTTGATGTGGATTCAGAAGCAGAATCGGGTTGTCTCTCAGATTGGACATCCTGGTTTTCTGTCATGGTTTCTCCAGTTTCAATCGCTAAGCTCGACACTTTGTTGCTTCAGGGCAACTTTATATGTGAGAAGACAAGTCCTGAAGCATTCTCATTCTTGCAAATTTTTAGTGATCTTCTCGTGTAGTTCCGTTGAATTTGAGCCATTTCGATTGTCGGACTTAAAGACTTGAAGGCAAGCTGGAATTGCCCTCCTCGGTTTTGCATGGCGGGCGATCGCACGTTTGCGAAATTTCATGCACTATCCTTCCCGGTGTACTACAGGTTTTACGAAGATTCTGTAATTTGACTGAGGATTATAGGGGTTGGTGAGCGCCGGGTAGAAGGAGTAATCACGAACTCCTTAAACTCTCCTCCAATCACGAACTATGGGAAATCACTCGATGACGGATGGAACTCTGTTCAGCAGAAATATTTCTCCTAGCTCTGATCAGCCGGAGGCAAAGGTGGTGATATTCCCAACCCATAAAACCAAGCGCGTTGTGACCATGGGAGGACACCTTTTACATCCCGAAAACCCGTCTGACTCTTCCCCGGCATTGCCGGACGACCCTCTCAACCGCTCGTCGCAAGCCTCACAGTTGCCACCGCTGCACTCAGTTGACGTGCAGATGGTTCTAAACGGCAGAAACTTGAGTCAGCAAAATCTGCGCCTTGCCAACTTTCGGCGTTTGGATCTGAGACAAACTGACTTTCAGTCTGCTGATTTGTACAGCGCCAATCTTCAGGAAGCAGATCTGCGCTGCTCAAACTTCTCCAATGCTGAGATGGAAGAGGCTGATTTAAGTTTGTCAAATTTATCGAATGCTCGGCTGGTTGGAACGCAATTGAGCTACGCGCTGCTCTATACTGCCAACCTCAGCAGTGCAAACTTGTTGCATGCAACGATGACTCATGCTGATTTGCGAGAAGCCGATTTTCACAAAGCGAATCTGCAAAAAGCAAATCTGAGCAACTCCAATCTTAGCTATGCAGACTGTGGGCGCTGTGATATGAGCTTCGCTCAAATGGTTCATGTCAATTTGAGAGAATCGGTACTACGCCATGCGAAGGGCTGTAGCTCTAACTTGCGACTTGCGAATATGCTGCGGGTCGATCTGAGTAAGTCTGATTTAAGTGATGCTGATTTGATGGGAGCCAATCTGCAAAGTGCGTCTTTCTATGAAGCTTGCTTGGTCAATGCTCGACTCATAGGCGCTAATATGGTGCGAGCCAGTTTCTACAGCGGAGACTTGACCCAGGCCAACCTCAACAAGGTCAACGCCGAGGGAACGACATTTAGCCGCGCTATCCTCACACGCGCTTCATTTGTCGCGGCTCATTTGCGAGCCGCTAATTTTTACAGTGTTGAGATGTCTCAGGCCAACTTTCAAAGAGCCGACCTAACCGCCGCGATTCTCTGTGATTCCAACTTGGAGGGAGCTGATCTACGGAACGCCATTCTGAAAGGAGCAAATCTCCGAGGTGCAAGCCTTCGGGGTGCTGATTTGCGTAAAGCTGACTTAACCGATGTTAACCTCGCAGACGCCCACATCGAGGGCGCAAAGTTCTCTCATCCCACTTAAACTCGATGTGCACTCGACGATTTTTGAGAAAATCTCTCACAGATTCCCAGGCATTGTGTTGAGGGGATATTCATCTTCAGGAAGGCTACTCCACTCCCACATCGAACCTGCATAATTTTTAGCCACGTAGCCCAGATTATTCAGCACAGACACAAATAATGCCGACCGTATTCCACCCGTGCAGTAAGCAATGACTTCAGATTCCGGTAAAATATTGTGAACTTGTAGCATGTTTTGAATCTCTTCAGATGACTTGAGCTGACCATTCTCTGACATAAGCTGCTTAAAGTGAATGTGGACAGCACCCGGAATGTGTCCGCCTCGCCGCTCTCCATAGGGAGTCTCTCCCAGATATTCGCGAGCTTCTCGGGTGTCAACCAAACTCACATGGGAATCCTCGAAGGGTTCTTTAGAAGCGGCAAGGATATCTCGTACCTGTTCGTGAGTGGCGCTCCAATCTGAGTGCACTCGAATTTGGAACTGTCTTGGAGTCGGAGTCTGATACGAGGGGAGAACAGAAGTTTCTAACCCGCTAGTAATGAGAGCGTTGATGCCGCCATCGATAAGAGCTACTGAGGAGTGACCCAACGTTTTTAACATCCACACAATACGTCCTTCTTCTCCCCAACCGTGCAGGGGTTCTCCGTAGACCAAGACGATAGTTTGTTCCGAAACACCTAAGTTGCCAATCTTTTGCTCCAGTGCTTGTCGATGAATAGGATCTCGGTAAGGAAGAAGATTTCCCTGATGAGATGCCTCGGGTTGAGAAAAGCTACGCCAATGAACAGGTATCGCACCTGCAATATGGGTCAGTACCCGGCGACTTAGTCCACGGGCATCGAGCAAAATGGTGTTGGGTTGCTCTAAAAGGGCGATCGCTTCTGACGAGCTGACAACCCAGGTTCGGTGCCAGTCTATTGTGCTTAGGGAGGATGGGGTTGTTGATTGGGCTGAATGCGGAATCGACACCGAACCCTTGTCTTTAACAGAAATATGTAAGAAAGCGATCGCCAGCGCAATAAGTCCACCCAAGACGATCCACATCATGTAACGAGCAAGTTTGGACAGCAGCTTTGAAGATCGAAACTGATTAGACATATAGCAATGCGCAGATAGTTTAGGACAGAGATTGATGGAGAAGCCGCGCGGTGCGCGGCTTCTCCATCAACTATTGGTTTTATATCAGCGCGTGGCACTGTAGCAGTACTCAGATTGCAATGGCTCAGCCTAAAGTATGCAAATCAGCACACACAACAAAGCGACTGCTGAAGACTTCAAAAAAAAAGAGTGGAATTCTCAAAGGATTCCACTCTTATATTAGATACTTTGATATGCGATAAGCTGAATCGCAGATGACATCAATGGATTGTGACTGTTCACAACCGATCGAAACGCTTACTCAGCTCCCTGAGGGAGTAGCTCTCGACGCTCACCCGGCAAGACGTTAACCTTGCCGTTCTCGTCAACATCTACAACAGCGGTATCGCCGTCCTGAATGCGACCCGACAAAATCTCTTCTGCCAGGGAATCTTCGAGCAATCGCATGATGGCACGACGTAAAGGTCGAGCACCGTAGCTGGGGTTATATCCCTCTTCAACCAAACGATCCTTAAATCGCTCTGTCACGTCGAGAGTAATACCTTGCTCAGATAGACGGCTGAAGACTTCCTTAAGCAGAATATCGGAGATTTCTTTGACTTCATCTTTCGTCAACTGACGGAAGACAATGATCTCGTCAATTCGGTTGAGGAACTCAGGTCGGAAATACTGCTTCAGCTCTTCGTTGACCAATGAGCGAATGCGAGTGTATTGAGCATCGGCTTGGTTCTCTTCTGAGAACTCGAAGCCAAGACCACTACCACCTTTCTCAATGACCTTCGAACCGATATTCGAAGTCATGATCAAGAGAGTGTTCTTGAAATCGACGGTTCGACCTTTTGCATCAGTCAAACGCCCATCTTCAAGAATTTGAAGCAGCATGTTGAATACATCAGGGTGAGCTTTTTCGATTTCATCGAACAGCACCACCGTGTAAGGACGACGACGAACGGCTTCGGTAAGCTGCCCGCCTTCGTTGTACCCAACATAGCCCGGAGGAGAGCCAATCAGTTTAGACACTGTGTGGCGCTCCATAAACTCAGACATATCGAGTCGAATCATGGCTTCTTCAGAACCGAAGAAGTATGAGGCGAGAGCCTTCGTTAGCTCCGTTTTACCTACTCCAGTTGGGCCGGAGAAGATAAAGCTCGCAATCGGACGATTGGGATTTTTGAGACCCACACGGGCTCGGCGAATAGCGCGAGATACAGCTTTGACTGCTTCATCTTGGCCGATCAAACGCTGATGCAGCGTGTCTTCCATGTGAAGCAGCTTCTCAGATTCAGATTCTGTCAGTTTGTTGACAGGAACCCCTGTCCAAGAGGCCACAATCTGTGCGATGTCTTCTTCTGTAACAACAGGAGAGTCATCTTCATTGCTACCCGATTCCGCTTTTTTGCTTTGAGCGATCGCCCGGATTTCTGCCTTGATCTCCATTTCCCGATCGCGCAGTTCTCCTGCTCGATCAAAGTCTTGGGAGCGAACAGCATCATCTTTATCTTTGAGCACCTGACGCAATTCCTTGTCCAACTCTTTTGCTGCCGGGGGCAACTGAGAGTTGATTAGACGAACCCGAGAACCAGCTTCGTCAACGAGGTCAATTGCTTTATCAGGTAAATAGCGATCAGAAATGTACCGATCAGATAGCTTTGCTGCTGCTTCTAGAGCTTCATCCAAGATTTTCAGCTTGTGGTGTTGCTCGTAGCGATCGCGCAATCCATGGAGAATTTCGATGGTCTCATCGACGGAAGGTTCGCCGACCATGACAGGCTGAAAACGACGTTCTAGGGCTGCATCTCGCTCAATGTGCTTGCGATACTCATCCAGTGTCGTTGCGCCGATACACTGCAGCTCACCTCTAGCCAAGGCTGGCTTCAAGATGTTTGCTGCATCGATTGCACCTTCTGCAGCACCTGCACCGATTAATGTGTGAACTTCGTCAATCACTAGAATGACATTCGCAGCTTGGCGAATCTCATCCATAATTTTTTTCAGACGTTCTTCGAATTCACCACGATACTTGGTTCCAGCTACGAGAAGACCGATGTCAAGGGTGACAACTCGCTTCTCTTCTAGAATGTCTGGAATATCTCCATTTGAAATACGCTGAGCCAAACCTTCAGCGATCGCGGTTTTACCTACTCCAGGCTCACCAATAAGAACAGGGTTGTTCTTTGTGCGGCGGCCTAGGATTTGGATCACGCGCTCAATTTCTTTCTGACGACCAACGACTGGGTCAAGCTTGCCTTCACCCGCCATTTGGGTCAAATTGGAGCCAAACTCATCCAATGTTGGCGTTTTTGTTCTTCCTTGAGATCCACCCGCTGATACTTCGGCAGTTTCGCCCAGCATCCGAATAACCTGAGTTCGAACCTTAGATAGGTCAACACCGAGGTTTTCCAAGACACGAGCAGCCACACCTTCGCCTTCACGTATCAGACCTAGCAATAAATGCTCAGTACCGATATAGTTGTGGCCTAGCTGGCGAGCTTCCTCTAAGGAAAGTTCAAGGACACGCTTAGCTCGAGGTGTAAACGGAATTTCAACCGCTACAAACCCGGAACCGCGCCCGATGATTTTTTCAACTTCAATGCGAGCATCTTTGAGGTTTACGCCCATCGACTTGAGGACTTTAGCCGCAACCCCAGTCCCTTCTCCGATTAAACCGAGAAGGATCTGCTCTGTACCCACAAAATTATGTCCCAGTCGGCGTGCTTCCTCCTGGGCTAACATAATTACCTTGATTGCCTTTTCTGTGAAGCGTTCAAACATGGCGTTATTCCATCACCTGCTGCGTGCCGGTATGCTGATTCTAGCATAGGCTTTCTAAGGCTTGTGGCTTCTGCATACTAGCGCTGCCATCGTGATCCCAGCTTTTCTCTCGAAACAGTCTGGCAAACCCAGGGTTAACGTTGCCTTAACGCTTTTTATAGATTTTCAGATTTCAGAACTCTCCTACTCTCTATATTTGTGATTGACCTCGTAATATCTGCAAGTAGCCACAAATTGTTATGTCGTTCCATTCTCCGTCGCCAAATTCGCATTCCCTTAGGGCATTTCGGAGTTCTTTTCTCGATTTCACTCATGATCCTTTCTATTGCCCTGAAGAGGAAAGCATCCGCTATTTTCCAGATGGGCTAATGGTTGTTGAAGATGGCAGGGTTAAAGACTTAGGAGACTACGCAGCCTTAGGAGAAAAATATGCTCACGTTTCCATAGAAGAGTATGGCGATCGCCTCATTATGCCTGGGTTTATCGATACCCACATCCATTACCCTCAGGTAGAGATGATTGCCGCTTACGGTGAACAGCTCCTAGAGTGGCTAGAGCAATACACCTTTCCGACAGAAACAAAATTCAAAGACAAGGCTTACGCCCAAAAGGTTGCGGCAGTTTTTATCAGTGAATTACTACGCAATGGAACAACAACAGCGTTAGTCTTTGCAACCGTTCATCCGGAGTCTGTTGATGCTTTTTTTGAAGAAGCAGAGCAGCGTCACTTGTGCATGATCTCGGGCAAGGTGTTGATGGATCGCAACGCCCCTCAAGAACTTTGCGATACTCCTGAATCTGCCTATGAAGACAGCAAAGCATTGATCCAAAAGTGGCATAAAAAAGGACGCCTGCGCTACGCGGTCACGCCTCGATTTGCAGCCACCTCCTCAGAGGAACAGCTTCGTTATGCAGGTCAACTGTTGAACGAATTTCCTGATGTTCACCTGCACACGCATCTTTCAGAGAACGTCAATGAGGTGGCTTGGGTCAAAGAACTGTTTCCTGAATGTAATGGCTATCTCGATGTCTATGACCAGGCAGGTCTCGTCAAAGAGCGCTCGCTCTTTGCCCACGGGGTTCAGCTGACGGATGCAGAATTTCAGCGTCTCTTTGAAGCCAATGCGGCGATCGCGTTCTGTCCGACATCGAATCTATTTCTCGGTAGTGGGTTGTTCAAGCTAGAGCAAGCAAAATCTTGTGATTGTCCTATCAAGGTAGGTTTGGGGACTGATATCGGTGCTGGAACTAGCTTTTCGATGCTCCAAACTGCGAACGAAGCCTATAAGGTGTCTCAGCTCCGTAATCAGAAACTTTCTCCATTCAAAGCTTTATTTCTAGCCACACTGGGAGGAGCGAAAGCTTTGTGCATCGACGATCGATTAGGCAATTTTGAAATAGGCAAAGAAGCTGATTTTGTGGTGCTCAATCCTCGATCTACTCCACTTATGGCGTTTCGCAATGCTCATCCGACACCGGAAACTCTGCATGCTCTGACAGATCGGCTTTTCTCTCTCATCATGATGGGCGACGACCGTACAGTTGAAGCAACATATATTTTGGGCGATCGCGCCTATTTTTCTCCCGTTTCTTCTCCCATGGCGTGAGATATAGCAATGCGCAGATAGGTTAGGACAGATATTGATGGAGAAGCCGCGCACCGCGCGGCTTCTCCATCAACTATTGGTTTTTATATCAGCGCGT
>JGI12210J13797_10066474_pt1 | contig 11436 bp, 8 predicted proteins | sample ElkSlonscriptome_3_FD_13797 | JGI IMG/M metagenome (IMG submission 13797) | reverse complement strand
TTGAGTCAGACAAATTAAAAAATGCATCCACTGAATAATTGATGCCTGCCAATTTCCATTGATCATCGGCATCTTTCAGAAAAACGGCACCCCCAGAGTCTCCGACAGATAAATGCGCCTCTTCAGTCAGTGGAGAAGTTCGATCAAATCCACCATATAACAAGGTTCCACTATTTTGAAAACCCTCTACATTATTTTCCCCCCACCTTTTAACTTTGTCAGCCGTGCCCCATCTCCATCCACGTAAATCAGTGACAGTAGCACCCGAAATATTTACCTCTGCACCCCTCTGCGTACCACGCCCCATTACAAACATTTCTTTACCCAACTCATTGGTATCGGTGTATAAAGGCGCGAAGCTGTTAAAAGCACCTGAAACTTCCCAAATTGTTAAATCCGTTGATGGGCTGTTGTATCGAGCCGTAGTAACATAACTGCCTCCATCATAGTTGAAAGACTGCCCTATAGTTCCCCCTACGTGTTTAGCTGTTATAAAATGAGTACTGGAAATGGGGGTTCCTAAAAAATTTCCCCAAGTGCCCTGTAAGTTCCACGCAACATCTCTATCATCTCCCGGTGCGGATGTATTCGCTGTGGAATCGCCAGTCCGGTAAAGAATAACCCCATAGGCTTCATTTACCATTAAAAACAAAAGGGGGGTAATGAACAGGAGCCGTTTCATAGATTTTAGTATAAGGGACTACATACCCTACAATAAACAAAAAAATAGCTGATTTTACCCCGTCGTCCGTAACCCGGCCGCAATTCCCTGCACGGAGAGCCGTAAACTGCTTTTCAGTTCCGGCGTCTGTCCTTCCACTTTTTGACGTTTCAGCAGCTCAATCTGAATATGATTAAGCACATCAATGAAAGGTTTTCGGATTTCCACGGAACGCCGCAACCAGGCGGACTCCGACATCAGAGAAGGCCGTTCGGTCATGCTGAGAATGGCCTGCCGGGTACGCACAATTTCTTTGGAAATTTCTTCCCCAAAGTACGTGGCAATTGTGGGGTCTTCCACCAATTTGGCATATTCGCCGGCAATCACCTCGTCACATTTGGTGAGGGCTAATTCGGCATTATCAATCATCGATTTGAAGAAGGGCCAATCCTGATACATCCGCAGGCAGACCAGACGCTGCTTTCGGCTCAAAGCTTCCCATGCGGTCCCCAGTCCGTAAAAAGCGTTGATCAACTGACGGCTTTGCGTCCAGGAAAAGGTATAAGGGATCGCCCGTAAATCCTCAAGCGACTGCACTCCGTGGCGACGGCTGGGGCGGGAACCGATGGGCAAAGCCTCAATACAACTCATCGGGGTCGCCTCCCTGAAATACGTGGGAAAGCCGTCATGTTCAAAAAGCTGTAAATATGCTTTCCGACCTTCCGTGGCAAATGCACGCATGGCTTCACGCCAGTCCGGTTGCGATTCCGGGGTGCCGGAGGCATGCAATACCAATCCACCAAGAATTTGCTCCATATGGCGGTGAGCCAGTGCGGGATCGGCAAAGCGGTCCGCAATCACTTCGCCCTGCTCCGTCATACGAATATGCGCATCCCCTGCCGCCGGGGGCAATGCTTCAATCGCCCGGGCCGCCGGGCCGCCCCCCCGCCCCAAGGCACCTCCCCGTCCGTGAAAACAGGTCAAGTGCACGCCGTGTTCATCGGCCACCTTCTGCATTTGTGCCTGCGCCTCGTACAGGGCCCAGCACGCCGCCAGATATCCGCCATCCTTAGCCGAATCTGAATACCCCACCATGACCGTCTGGCGCTGTTGCTGTGACTGCAGCCACTCCAGATACTGGGGATGAGTGAACAGCGCGGCCAGCATCTCCGAGGCATTTTGCAAATCGTCAATGGTTTCAAACAAGGGGGCAATCGGCATCGCGAAATCCCTTTTTGCGCGCCACTGCTGTACGAGCTGATGTAACCAGAGCACCCATAACACATCGCCGATGCAATGGGTCATACTGATCACATTCACCCCGATCCCTTCTGCGGAATACTCGGACGCATACTCCTGCATCAAACGGGTAACCGCATACAAGTCATATGCCCGTTCATCCAAATTGCTTTTCAGCACCCTCTCCGAGATCTCCGGGAATTCCCGTCCCCAAAGCCCTTCGAAATTATCCGTATCCACCCGATCCGGATCTTCGCCCAACAAGGTCAACAACCCTTTCAACAAAGAGCGGTACCCCTTGCTGTTTTCACGAATATCCAGCCGCATAAATTGCAGCCCGAACACCCGGGTGCGTCGGCGCCAGTTTTGCAAGCGTGCATAACGGCTTCCCGTCAATCCATCACNTTTGAGAGCTTTGGCAATGGTATGCAAGGCCTTTTCCAGCTGGATACCGTTTTCAAATCGAGCATTTTTTTCGCGCAACCGAATCCGCAGCGACTCCAATGCGCGGCGGTAGTGTTCTTCAGGGTGCACCCGCGTCAACCGGACCCGTAGACTTTCATCCGCAAATTCGGTCACCACAGATTCCAGAAAACGAACGGCTTCGGGATCACGGCAACGCATGGGTAAACGGTCTAAAAGAAATTCACATTCCTTCAGATGAAATTGCAAGGCCTTGACCCTGAGACGACGAAGGGTTTCGCGGGTGACATCAACCGTCACATGCGGATGGCCATCCCGATCCCCGCCAATCCAACACCCAAACCGTAAAGGATCCGAAGGGCCGCCCAGCGCGCGGTCCACCGATTTCACCAGGGCCGGCGCCGCCGTCCACAACGCATCACTCACATACAGGGCTCGGTCGAGTTCTTCGAGCACTTCCGGCCGGTGCGGATGCAGAGGATCGATCCGTAACAACGTCTGCACATCTTCCCGCAGCGATTTCAGAAGCGTTCGTCGACGGACACGGTCCTGCAATCCATCCAGTTTATACAATTTTTCCCGAATCCGCCCCAGAGTGCGTCGTACGGTTTGCCGCTTGGCTTCTGTCGGGTGGGCGGTGAACACAAATTCCGCCTGCAGATTTTCGAGCAAAGCTTTTCGTGATTCCTCATTGGATATTTTCTCGGGAACCCTGGAAAGTCGCGCATCCAGTCCGTCACTCAGTCGCTTTCCCTCCCGCCGTTCTTTAAGGACCCGCTCTCGTTGCAGATCTTCGGACACGTTGGCAAAATCAAAAAAGATCCCCAAAATGCGCAAACGCTGATTGAGATCCGACAGCGGCACATCACGAAACAAGGTGGACAGTTCCTGATCGGCCCGGCTGTCCCCGGATTCGTGTCGCATGGCCAACCTGCGCATGCGGACAATTTCGCCCCAGACCTCTCCGTTTCCTTCGCTGATCAGTTCGTGCCGCAACATCCAGCAAAGCAATCGCAGATCGCGTCGCATAGGGGTATCTCCAAGCATCCAGGGTTTTGTCATACTGCCAATCATGTGTTTTCTCCTTTCAATTCCAACCAATTCAAGGCCCGTTCCAAAGCGGCTCTGCGGTCCGGAACGGATTCAAGGCCTTCCAATTCAAAAAATCCGAATTTCTCCAGGCGCTCCCGGGTTTTTTCCCCAGCCCCGGCCACCACCACCCTGGCTCCTTCCGAAAAAGCATCCTTTACCATATTTTCCAGAGCCAGGCAGACCGTCACCCCAAGCAACGATACATTGCTCAGATCCATCACCAAAATTTTAGCATGCTTCATGGCCGCATGCTCCCGGGCAATGGCTTTTGCCACTCCAAAAATCATGGGTCCGTTCAGTTGAAAAAGCAAAACTTTGCCACCGGTTTTTTCAAACAGAATTTTTTCATCTTCCGGAAGTTCCACCCCCGCCTCGCTGAATCCAATGGTCCGCACGTCCTTGGCCGAGATATCGGAAAGCCGTTTAATGGTCAGCAAGTTGGCAATAAACACCCCGACCCCCACTGCCATCACCAAATCAACAAACACCGTTAGAAACAGCACGATATACATCATAAAAGTACTGGAACGCGACAAATGGGGCACCCGCTGCATAAAACTCCAGTCCAGAATATCGATTCCCACTTTGAGAGCAATCGCCGCCAATACCGCCATCGGCACCGGACTGATCAGGGGGGCGGCTCCCAGAAGAATGGTGAGCAACAATACCGCCCGGATCATACCGGCAAGTTTGCTGCGGGCACCGGTTTGAATATTGACCACCGTTCCCATGGTCGCACCCGCACCCGGCAACCCGCCAAACAAACCGGAAACCAGGTTGCCCAGCCCCTGGCCCATCAGTTCGCGGTCACTGTCATGATAATCGCGGGTCAGGGAATCGGCAATCATCGCGGTCAATAAAGTGTCGATACACCCCAGAACTCCCAGCACTAAGCCGTCTACCAAAATACGGGTCAAAATTTCCTGATGTACCGTGGGAACAACAAGTGTGGGCAGCCCCATGGGGATTTTCCCGATCCGCAACAGAGCTTCCGGTTCAAACAACCACATCGACACCAGCGTACCCGCCAACAACGCTACCAGCTGAGGAGGACATTTCTTACGCCAGGCCTTGGGATACAACATCAATATCGCAAACGCAAACAGAGCCAAACCCAGTTCTGGATAGACAATGTTTTGCACCATACCCGGCAACGCTTTGAACATACCGATCGCACCCCCGCCCGGACGGGGCACTCCCAGAAAAGGCGGGATTTGCATCAGAATTAACAACACCCCTATACCCGACATAAAGCCGGAAATCACACTGTAAGGCATGAGGGTAATAAATTTACCCAGCTTTAATACTCCGAGTAGAATTTGCATCAGACCGGCGATCATCACCACCGTAAACGCCATTGCCAATCCCTGTTCAGGATAGGTGGCGGTGAGCGATGAAATCATCGCCGTCATAATCACCGTCATCGGCCCGGTGGGTTCGGAAATCAGTCGTTTGGAACTCCCGAAAATCGCAGCAAAAAGTCCCACCAATATCGCCCCCACCACTCCTGATTTTGCTCCGGCACCCGAGGCCACACCAAAAGCCAATGCCAAAGGCAAGGAGATGATCGCAGTAGTAACCCCACCCGCAAGATCGGGGCCAATACGTTTAACATTCAGAGCAGGCATAGACATTCGGCCCTTATATGGTGAATCGATTAAATGTCAATTAAGGCATAGGTGAAGCGGATGCATTGGGTGCATGTCATCGAATGCTGTACAATCGACATTTCGACGGGGAGCTGTCTTTGTTCACGCCTCGAGGTTTCATCCTTCTCTTTTCCGCTTGCCTCCTCTCACGGAATTCGTTAGCGCACGCAGACCATTTAAAACATTCATCTTCATAGGAACACTCCATGTCCGACGTAAAAAAAGTTGCCTTTCTCACCGCCGGCGGCCTCGCCCCCTGCCTCTCCTCCGCACTTGCTGCGCTAATTGAACGCTACACCGAAGTGGCACCTGATGTGGAGCTGATGGCTTACAGCAGCGGTTACAAAGGTCTCCTGCTGGGGGAGTCGCTGCCTATTAACGACGAGATTCGTAAAAAGGCGGCCCTGCTCTACAAACACGGTGGAAGTCCCATCGGGAACAGCCGGGTCAAACTCACCAACGTCAAGGACTGCGTAAAACGCGGACTGGTTAAAGAAGGTGAAAATCCTCTGGAAGTGGCCGCCAACCAACTCACCAAAGACGGTGTGGACGTGTTGCATACCATTGGCGGCGATGATACCAACACCACTGCTGCCGACCTGGCCGCTTTTCTGGCTACAAATAACTATGAACTTACCGTGGTTGGGCTTCCCAAAACCATCGACAACGATGTTATCCCCATCAAACAGTCCCTGGGAGCCTGGACCGCTGCAGAAGAAGGCGCGAAATACTTCGCCAACGTGGTGGCCGAACACAATGCCAATCCCCGTATGCTCATCGTTCATGAAGTCATGGGACGCAATTGCGGATGGCTGACCGCCGCCACCGCTGTGGAATATCGCAAACAACTCGACGCCATGGAATTCGTTCCCGGCATCGGACTTTCCCGCATGCGCAAAGAAGTGCATGCCGTTTTTGTCCCGGAAATGGATGTGGATCTCAACGCAGAAGCCGAACGCCTAAAAGCCATCATGGATGAACATGACTGTGTGAACATTTTCATCTCTGAAGGTGCGGGAGTCGAATCCATCGTGGCCCAAATGGAAGCCGCCGGAGAGGACGTACCCCGCGATGCCTTCGGACACGTAAAACTGGATGCGGTAAATCCCGGAGCCTGGTTTGCCAAACAATTTGCCGCCATGCTGGATGCGGAAAAAACCCTGGTTCAAAAAAGTGGATATTACAGTCGCGCCGCCCCCAGCAATGCCGCAGATATCGAACTCATTAAACGTTGCGCCACCCTTGGTGCCGACTGTGCCCTGCGTCGTGAAACCGGAGTCATCGGTGAAGACGAAGACCGGAACAACGAACTGCGCGCCATCGAATTCCCCCGTATCAAAGGCGGAAAACCCTTCGATATTGATTTCCCCTGGTTCGGCGACCTGCTCACCGAGATCAACCAACACAAAGGCGCCAAAGTCGAAGTCAGCCACTGACTTACACTCTGCCCGCCCAGCGTCCCGAATACATTGATCCTATAGACTTAGGAAATTCTCACAATTTTCGGCACTTGTTTTTCTTAAAAAGAGTTAATACGTAAACAAGTCCGCCTTTTTTAAGTCACGACCCAGCACCAGACTCATGGCTCTGATCATTTTGTTACGGGCATTGGGGGTGAGGCGGCGTCCTTTGCAGGCGCGGGCCACCATTTTGTGGGTGATAGGGTCCGGGGACACCGCTACTAAATTATGGGTCGTAATTTCATGCTCACGCATGAGATGGGCCATGGGCTGTTCCCCTAAATCACGTTCGATGGCTTTGGTATTTTTCATGGTTTTATCTCTAGTAATATTCGGTCCATGGTCTCCGCAATTGCAAGGGTCTCTGCCTGCGGCATCACCGCGGAGTCACGTTTTTCTTTTCGTAAAACCTGATGCACCTCTTCAATTTCAAAGCGGAAACCTTCGGCATCCTTGAAAGGCAGATGCTTTTTTTCCTGAGATCCATCCGCCCGATACAGCTCCACATCTTTTGCGGCAAGAAAATGACCGGGGATCACGATCCGCCCCTTCTCTCCCACGATCTCGGCCCGGTTCTCAGATGGAGAAGTAATCCCGCACCCCAATTGAGCCATGGCACCATCCGCATACCCGAAATTCATTAATGTGGTCTGATCTACTCCAGTCGGAGCCCTGTTTGCCAATACGGCCATTCGATCAGGTTGTTTCCCCATCACAAAACTCGCAAACGAGACCGGATAAATCCCCACATCCAACAGAGCCCCACCCGCTAGATCCGGATTATAAAGCCGGTGCTGCGGATCAAAGGGCTTCTGGATGGAAAAGGTCGCCCGCAACATTTTCACTTTTCCGATCTCTCCGTCATCCAACCATTTTTTCATCTGCTGAATCGCCGGCAGAAAACGTGTCCACATCCCCTCCATTAAAAACAATTCGTTTTGCTTGGCGGTTGCTGACATTTTTTTTGATTCCTCCGCATTCACCCCCAGAGGTTTTTCGCAGAGGACATGTTTACCCCTCGACAGAGCTAATTGTACATTTTCACAATGGAAATTGTGCGTAGTGGCAATGTAAACCGCATCGAGATCCACTTCCGACAGCATGCTTTCATATTTCGAAAAGGCCTGAGGTCCTGAAAACTCCCGGGCAAATGTTTCTGCTTTTCCAAGCGTACGGGAGGCACAGGCAACCAATTCACCTTCATCCACCGATGCCAAACTGTTTGCAAATTTGTGGGCAATGCCTCCACAACCGATGATTCCCCATTTTGTTTTTTTCATTACACCTTCTTGAAGGGAATTCGGAGGATTATCAAATAAAAACCCAATCCGTATATCCACTATTTGCTATTCATTCCCAACGGAAAGAGATTGATTCCCCTATCCTTCATGCATAACAAAACACCTATGCCCGAAGTCACCGTCCATAAGGATTCTCCATCAGACCTCACCCTTACGTTTACGGGTGATTTTTTGATGACCGAGCAACGCCCTGAGGTTGAGAGCATCACCAAAGACTTCACACCCGAACTAAAAACCGTAAGCTGCGCTGGCGAATCCCTTACCAAATGGGACAGCACTCTCTTAACCTTTCTCATGGGAATACAGGACGAATGTAACGCAAAAAACGTCACGTTTCAGGTGACCGGAATGCCGGAGGGGGTTCAACGGCTGTTAGCTCTCGCCCGCGCCATTCCTGAACGTCCGGGTACCCGGCGCGAAATCACCCGTTCTTCTTTTCTGGAAAAAACAGGCCTTGCAACCCAAAGAATGCATAAGGGGTCCGAAAGTATGCTCGCATTTGTCGGGGAAACCAGCCTGAGCTTTGGCCGTTTGCTCCGCGGAAATGCACGCTTCAGTAAAGCGGATCTATGGGTGCACATGGAAGACTGTGGACCGAACAGCCTCGGGATCATTACCGTAATTTCGTTGTTGGTGGGCGCGATTCTCGCCTTCGTGGGAGCCGTGCAATTATCCATGTTCGGGGCACAGGTTTTTGTCGCCAATCTCGTAGGGCTCGGCATGATCATGGAAATGGGCGCTTTAATGACCGGAATTATCCTCGCCGGACGCACCGGAGCCGCGTTCGCAGCTCAGTTGGGAACCATGCAGGTGAACGAGGAAATCGATGCCCTGCAAACGATGGGCATTCCTCCAATCGACAATTTAGTGCTTCCCCGCATGTTGGCCCTGATTATCCTGTCCCCCTTACTCGTCATTTATGCCAACACCATTGGAATTTTCGGAGGAGCATTGGTCGGCATATTCTACCTGGATATTCCGATCCAGGTTTTCGTTGAGCGGACATTTCAATACGTAAATCCCTGGCTGGTGGCGCAGGGGCTCATCAAAGGCTCCACCTTCGGGTTATTGGTTGCATTTTCAGGCTGCCTGCGCGGCATGCAGTGTGGACGCAGTGCTTCCGAAGTAGGAAATGCCGCCACCCGGGCCGTGGTCACCAGTCTGCTGCTGATTGTAATTGCAGACGCCATGTGGACCTTCATCTTTATCATTATAGGATGATCTATGACTGAAGCCTCCAAACCGCCCCCCCCTGTCCTCCGCGTTGAAAATCTCGAAATGCGCTATGGCAGCACACTCATCCAGAAAGACCTGAATTTCGAAATCGCCAAAGGTGACATCTTTATCATCATGGGGGGCAGTGGATGCGGAAAAAGCACGTTGCTGAAACACCTTATCGGACTGGTCAGACCCGCTGCGGGCAGGGTAATGTACGGTCAAACCGACTATTGGGCTGCCAACGAACAGGACCGGGCAAACATCATGCAGAATATTGGTATTTTGTATCAGCAGGGAGCCCTCTGGAGCTCCTTAACCATCGCAGAAAATGTGGGGGTTCCGCTTCAAGAATATACGGACCTCAGCCCTAAAGACATTAAAGACCTCTGTGCCTTTAAGCTCCAGTTGGTCGGCCTGGCAGGTTTTGATGACTATTATCCATCTGAAATCAGCGGAGGCATGCGCAAACGGGCGGCGCTCGCCCGGGCGATCGCGCTGGATCCGGCTTTCCTGTTTTTTGACGAACCCTCGGCCGGGCTGGATCCCGTCAGTGCTAAACTTCTCGACGACCTCATTTTAGAACTTCGTGATACTCTCGGTGCCACCATCGCCGTGGTTACCCATGAACTGGCCAGTATTTATGCTATCGGCTCCAACTCTGTTTTCCTGGATCCTGTATCCAAAACCATGATTGCGAAAGGCAATCCCACCGAGATGCGTGAAAGCTCCAACGATCCGCGTGTCCTCGAATTTTTGACCCGGGGGAATTCCCACATCGAAGGATAATCCACTATGAGCAAACAAACCAATCCTGCAAAACTCGGCATCTTCGTTCTCGTCGCAATCGCCCTGGCTTTGGCCACCCTCGTTGTCGTCTCCTCAGGCACAATGTTTAAAAAAACCCAATCCTTTGTTATGTATTTTAAGGCGGATGTCACGGGACTCAGCACCGGTGCACCCGTGCTGTATCGGGGAGTGACCATCGGCCAGGTCACCAAAATTCAATTGATCTATAATACGGAATCCCAATCCGCATTGGTGCCTGTATATATTGAAATCGACCCCACCCGCTTTGTGTTAAAAGGTGAACTCGGTAATGCTCCTATCATGGAGGATTTGATTAAGAAAGGGCTGCGGGCTCAGCTGCAAACTCAGAGTTTTATCACGGGTATGTTGCAAATCAGCTTGGTCCAACTGCCGAATACTCCCATTTCAATGGTTAAAAGTGATCCGAACACTCAGGAAATCCCCACGGCACCTGCCCTGATCCAGGTGCTTAGTAGTGATCTGAAAGAAATGAATTTTAAAGAAATCATCACGGATTTTCAGGATACCCTCAAAGGTTTCAAGGAAATCACCCAGGAAATTCAGGAACAAAAGATTCTAAAAAGCACATCTGTTACGCTGAACAATCTGGAAGGTCTGTCCCAGACCCTTTCCAAAGATCTGCCAGAGGTTACAGAAGAGATGATCAAGACCTCCACCAGCGTCCAGGACATTGTCGCAAAAGGATCCACGGTCCTCTCCCATGCAGAAGTTTTCATGAAAACGGTGAACACCAAAGCACCTGAAATTCTACAGGGCGCACAGGAAAACAACAATAAGTTACTCGAACTGCAAACCGCACTTACAAATTTCATAGAACAGGCGGAGGGCATGTTTGCCGCCGACTCTCCTTTAAGTTTCGAAATCGCTTCTTTCCTGGAGCGCTACATGATCGTGGGTGCCAAGCTGGAAGACCTGATCGAAACTCTCGAAAGAAACCCCGAATCCATTATCACGGGAAAACCCAAACAACCCTAAGCATATGAAACGCCTCCTTTTGCTATCCATCCCTCTGCTGTTTGCGGGCTGCATCTCGCCCAAAACCAGCCCCGTCCAAAAAAACTACCAACTCCTTCCGGCAGAAACGATGGGAACGTCTTCGAAAGAGTTCACCCTGCCTTTTCTGGTCATCGGACCTGTGGAGATCAATCTCTATCTGGATCAATCCCGATTCGCGCTACGGGTAAACGACCATCAAATCCAGTACCAGGATTACCAGCGCTGGGCTGAGCCGCTGGGGAACAATATTTCCAATGTGCTTTCTGCCAATCTTAGAACCTATTTCCAAGTATCGGACATCTTACCGAATACGCCCAGACTGCTCCTGGGCAAAGAACAACTCCGTGTGATCATTTTGGTCAACCGTATGGATGTGGATCTCGAAGGGAAGGCACTGTTGGATGTTCAATGGTTTTTGATAAATCCGAAACAGAAAAAAGAAGCCCTCATCCACACCGGAACCTACACTGGCACCGCCGCAGATACTACGATGCTCAGTCGGGTAACGGCCCTCAATAAACTGCTCACCGAATTCAGCCTCGATTTAGCCAAAGGCCTCGAAAAAGAAC
>JGI12210J13797_10578704_pt1 | contig 11440 bp, 8 predicted proteins | sample ElkSlonscriptome_3_FD_13797 | JGI IMG/M metagenome (IMG submission 13797) | reverse complement strand
GCTGGCCGAAGACGACGACGTATCGTCGTCGCCACAACCGGTCGCCACCACCATGAGCGAGGTGGCGACCCTGAACATCCGGTTCTTGGGTGCAAGTGAAGTGCGCTCTGTCATGAGTGTCTTTCTCCGCTGGCGCCCGTCCGAGGTGGCGAGCGGTGTTGCAGGCCGACGCAAAGCGCAAACGCCGTGCCATGCCTCACCGGTAAGGACCTCCGCCCCTTGGGCGCGTGAGCGCGCCCGATGCGCCACGCGGTCGGCACGGGAGGTCACGTGACACGGTGGCCGAGATCGCGAGCTCGCCAAGACCTCTACGCTTCCCCGCGACCTGTCGATGGCGCTTCTTGCTGCGAAACCGGATCTCAAGGCGAATGAGCCGGCATGAATCATCGTCCCGCAGGTCATTCGCGCCAGACCAAAGGACCCTCGATACCCGCGGGCTCGGCCCACGAGCCAGCCCAGTCGTCAGCCGCTCCGGAGTAGGGCGCATATGGCAACCTCCGCGGGAACGCCGCCTCCGCACCAGCCAAGGCCACGGTCGATAGCGGCGAGACCGAGGGCGCGTTGCCCGACGCCCTTGGCAGCGTCCGCCCGCGGCCTGCATCTCGACGTACGGAGGCAACGATGAAGAATCACCGGGCGACACGTGTGCGTTTGGGTTGGTGGGCGCTGCTTTGCGGGTACATCGGCCAGATTGGCGTGGGATTGAGCGCGGCGTTCGCGTACGAAGGTGGCCTGTGGGCGTGGCATCGGCAGCGCCTGGCCCGGGAGCTCTGGGACCTCGGCGAGGTGCCGCATCAAGCGATCCCCCTCATGCGTCAGCTCACCGCGATGCTCGGTGCCACGATCGCCTGCTGGGCGCTCGCCATGGTGTTTCTGGTCCTCGTCCCGCTCCGGCGGCGCGAGCGCTGGGCCTGGTGGTGCATCGCAGCGAGCACGGCCCTCTGGTTCGTCGTCGACACCGGGCTCTCCGCAAGCCACGCGGCGACGACGAACGTGCTCTTCAACTGCGCGGCCGCGATCATGATCGCGGTTCCGCTCGCCATGGTCTGGCCTGCCCTCGCGCCTGCCGCCCCCTCCACCCCGTGACGTCACCGACGGCTCGCTCCACGATGGCGGTCCGGCGCCATGGGCGGGCAACGATGCATACCCTAGACCCGATCGGCCGTGGCGCGGTGATGGTCCCTGGAGCCGTCGAAAGCCGTCGACTGCGAGATCGAACGCCGCCACAAGGCGGTCGCCTCTGCCCGCGCCTACGCCGACTGGCACCAAGACCCCTTGCCTCCTCCGGAGGCCAGCAAGCTGGCTGTCCTCACCGACAAGCGAGCCGAGACCCACGGTGAAGCGCTAACCCTGCTCGCCTGCGCCCGCCACGGCCCCAAGCGCGGCCACTGAGCCCATTACGCTGGCGGGGGTCGCCACGACAGCGAAGCTCGCTCGGTATGGGGATCGTCCTCCCGGGGGAGATCGCCTTCACGGTGAGCGAGCCGGTAGAGCACCGGCAGCACCAACAGCGTGAGCAACGTCGAGGAGACGATGCCCCCGATGACCACCGTGGCGAGCGGCCGCTGCACGTCCGCCCCGGTGCCCGTGGCTAGAGCCATGGGCAGGAACCCGAGCGACGCCACCAGCGCCGTCATGAGCACGGGCCGCAGCCGCCGCACCGAGCCCGACTGCACCGCGCGCTCGAGCCGCATGCCATCGCGACGTAGGTTCTCGATGAAGGTCACCATGACGAGCCCGTTGAGCACCGCCACTCCCGAGAGCGCAATGAAGCCCACCGCGGCCGCGATGGTGAAGGGCAGCCCCCGCAGCCACAGCGCCACCACCCCGCCCGTGAGGGCCAGCGGCACCCCGGTGAAGATGAGGAAGGCGTTGCGCAAGCTCCCGAAGGAGATGAAGAGCAGGGTCATGATGAGCAGAAGCGCGAGCGGCACCACCACGGCGAGCCGGCGCCTCGCCCGAATCAGGTTCTCGAACTGTCCTCCCCATGCGAGCCAATAGCCCGAGGGCAAATCGACCTCGGCCGTCGTCCGTCGCTGCGCTTCGGCCACGAAGGTCCCGAGGTCGCGACCACGCACGTTGCATTGCACCACCACCCTGCGCTTTCCGTCCTCGCGGCTGATCCGATTGGGGCCCTCCTCCACTCGAATCTCCGCCACCGACGCGAGCGGGACGTAGGCCGTCGCTGCCTCCTCTCCCGCTACCGTCGCGCCCTCGGGGAGCGGGATGGGCAGGTTGCGAATGGCGTCGACGTCGCGCCGCACCGCCTCCGGCAGGCGCACCACCAATCCGAACCGCTGGTCCCCGCGATAGACCTCCCCGGCTTCGAGCCCCCCCATCGCCGACTCGACCACCGTGTGCACGTCCTCGACGTTGAGGCCATAGCGGCTGATCGCGCGCCGGTCGATGTCGATGGTCAGCACCGGCAAACCCGAGACCTGCTCGACGCGCACGTCCTCGGCCCCGGGCACCGTTCGCAGCACGGCCGCGATGTCGTTGGCGCGCGCGAGCATCACCGGGAGCTCGTCCCCGAACACCTTCACCGCGATCTCGCTGCGCACGCCGCTGATCAACTCGTTGAACCGCAGCTCGATCGGCTGCGAGAACTCGTAGCGCTGACCGATGTGCGCTTCGACCACCTGGTCGATGGCCTCCGCGAGCTCCTCCTGACTCTCGGCCTGCGTCCATTGATCACGCGGCCGCAGCATCAGGTACGTATCCGAGACGTTCGGGCCCATGGGGTCGGTGGCGACCTCAGCGGTGCCGGTGCGGGCAAAGACGGTCTCCACCTCGTCGGGGAAGGCCGCGACGATGCTCCGCTCGAGGCGCTTCTGCATCTCCACACTCGCCGTGATGCCGGTCGACGGAATCCGAGCTGGCTGCAGCGCCAAGGCGCCCTCGCTGAGCTTGGGCGCGAACTCACTTCCCAACGTGGAGGCGAGCACCACCGAGGCCCCCACGATGGTGAGCGCCCCCAGCAGCACCAGCTCGCGGCGCCTCAACGCCCAGCTCACGACCCGAGTGTAGCTGCCGCGGGCCCACCGAAGGACGAAGGCCTCACGCTCCACCACCCAACCTCGCATGACGATGGCGACGAGCGCGGGGATGAGCGTCATCGACAACACGGTCGCTACCGCGAGCGCGATGACCACCGTCTGCGCCATGGGCCGGAACATCTTCCCCTCGATGCCAGTGAGGGTCAGGATGGGCAGGTAGACGATGGCGATGATCGCCTCGCCGAAGATGGTCGCCTTACGCACCTCGCGCGAGGCGTCGTAGACCATGGAGAGCCGCTCCCTGAAGCTCAGCTTCCGTCCCAAGCGCTCCTGCTCCTCGGCGAAGCGGCGCACGCAATTCTCGACGATGATGATCGAGCCGTCGACGATGAGCCCGAAGTCGAGCGCCCCGAGGCTCATGAGGTTTCCGCTCACCCCGAGGTGGTTCATGCCGCTCACGGTGACGAGCATGGTGATGGGGATCACCGCCGCGGCGATGAGCGCGGCGCGGAGGTTGCCCAGCAGGAGCACGAGCACCAGCACGACCAAGCCCGCGCCCTCGAGAAGGTTCTTGGCCACGGTAGAGAGGGTGGCGTTGACGAGGTAGGTGCGGTCGTAGATGGTCCGCGCCTTCACCCCCGGCGGGAGCGAAGCGTTGACCGCCTTCATGCGCTCGGCCACCCGCTGCGAGACCACCCGGCTGTTCTCCCCCTGGAGCATGATGGCGGTCCCGATGACCGCCTCTTCCCCGTTCTTGGTCGCCGCGCCCGTCCGCAGCGCCTCCCCCGGGACCACCGCCGCCACGTCCGCCACGCGGATCGGCGTACCGTCGTGGTAGCCGATGATGATGGCCTCGATATCGCGCTCGTCCTTCACCAAGCCTTCGGCGCGAATGAGGAGCTGCTCGCCGCTAGGCTCGATGAACCCGCCGCCGGCGTTGGCGTTGTTGCGGACCAGCGCCTCGACGAGGTCACGAAAGCCGAGCCCGAAGCCCACGAGGGCGGAGACGTCGGGCGCGACCTGATAGATGCGCTCGTAGCCGCCGATGCTGTTGACCTCGTTGACCCCCGCCACGGTTCGGATCTGCGGGCGCACCACCCAGTCCTGCAGGGTCCGCAGATCGGTCAGATCGTAGGGCTGCCCGTCCGACCTCCTAGCGTCCGGCTCCGCCTCGACCGACCACATGAAGATCTCCCCGAGCCCCGTCGCGATGGGCCCCATCTGCGGCTCCTCGACCCCGCTCGGGAGGCTCTCCTTGGCCGTCGCGAGGCGCTCGGCGACGAGCTGGCGCGCCCAGTAGACGTCGGTGCCGTCCTCGAAGATGAGCGTGACCTGGGACAACCCGTAGCGAGACAGCGATCGCACCTGCTGCACACGCGGCAGCCCCCCCATGGACCACTCGATGGGAAAGGTGACGCGTCGCTCGACCTCCTCGGGGGGGAGCGCTCCGGCCGAGGTGTTGATCTGGACCTGGACGTTGGTGATGTCGGGCACCGCGTCGATGGGCAGCCGCGTCAGGTCGTAGACCCCGACACCGACCAGGCCGAGCACCACCATCATCACCACCCACCGGTGGCGCACCGAGCCCGCGAGCAATCGATTGAGGAGCGCGAGCATGTCAGTGCTGGTGCCCCGCGGTGGCCTTGCCGAGCTCGGCCTTGATCAGGAAGCTGTTGGCGGTGGCCACCTGCGTGCCGGCCTCGAGGCCCTCGACGATCTCCACGACGCGCTGCCCGTCGACGTGACCGTGACTCCCCACGGTCACCGGCCGCACCGAGAAACGATCGCCCCGCCGCACGAAGACCACGGAGCGCCCATCGTGCCGCTGAACCGCGGCCTGCGGCACCACGACCCCGGCATCGATCTCGTCGACCTCGACCTCGGCCGTGACGAAGAGCCCCGGGCGCCAGGCCTGGCCGGGCTCCTCGAGCACGATGCGCGCCTGCGCGGAGCGGGTGAGCCGCCCAACGGTGGGGCTGAGGTAGGCGATCCTCGCTTCCGTCGGCGTCTCGATCCCCTCTCCACGCACCACCGCGCGCTGGCCCGTCCGCACCTTGGCGAGGTCTTTCGCGTAGACCGTGACCTGAACCCACACCGACGACAGGTCGGCGATGGTGAAGGCCTTGACGTCGGACCCCAGCACTTCGCCGACGCCGATGTGCCAATCGACGATGGTGCCGTCGATGGGGGCGACCAGCAGGTAGCCCCCCGACGCACCCCGACCGCCCGTCTTGGCCCCGAGGGCCCGCATGGCGCTCTTGAGGGCGACCCTGGCCTCGGCGTGCGCCTGCTTCGCGGCCACGAACTCCTTCTGACTCCCGATCTTTTCTTCGTAGAGCTTTCGTTTGCGCTCGTGCTCGGCCTTCGCGAGGGCGAGCCGCTCCCGTGCGACCATGACCTCGCCCTGCATCTCGGCCACGTCGGCGCTGTCGAGCACGGCCAGCACGTCGCCGGCCTTCACCTCGTCGCCGAGCCGGTGCTCGATCTTGCGAACCGTCCCCGAGACCCGCGGCCCCACGTGAGCCAGGGTTTCCTCGTTGAGCGCGACTTCGCCCGGCAACGAGAGACTCACCACGACCGTGCCGGCCACGGCACGGCCCACCTCGACGCCCGCCTCCTTCAGCTGCGCGTCGGAGAGGTGCACCTCTTGGTGCGCCTCGTGCCCTTCGTGCTCCTCATGCTCGGGGTGCACCTCGTGGCCGGCGTGCTCCTCGTGTCGCTCGCGCTCCCCGGCATGGATGCGATGCTCGACCACGACGGTCGAGCCTGCCGTCAGCGCGACGAGGATCACCGCCGCGATCGAGGTCGCGATCCAGGGCCGCCGCTCGGCGGGGGATGACGCCGGAGGGCTCAAGATCCCCCCAAGAGCTCGACGCCGCTGAGCCCTTCGAGCTCGGCGAGCGCGTCGTAGTAATCCTCGAGAGCCACCAGGGCCGCGTCCTGCGTCACCAGGAGGCGCGACTGGATCTGGGCCAACTGAAGGATATCGATCTCACCCAGCTCGAAGGCGCGCTGCAGCTTCCCGAGGTTGCGGGCGAAGGCGGGAAGCAGCTCGCCGCCGAAGACCTCGGTGCGTGCCTCCGCCGCCTCGACACGCACGATGGCCTCGGCGAGACGCGCGTCGAGCGTCGAGGTGAAGGCATACGCCGCAGCGCGGCTCACCCCAAGCTCGGCCCGGGCGCGCGCCCGGCCCGCCTGGTTGCGCTGCCAGATGGGGATCGGGATTCGTACGGTGCCGACGATGACGTGCGCCGCTGCCTCCGGCTCGGCCTCACGGCCGTACCGAACGCCGAAGGTGGGCTCGAGCGTGCCCTCGCGATCTTCGCGCTCGACCCGCGCCTCGCTCGCTTCTACCTCCAGGGCCAGCCATCGTCGCGACGGGTGCGAGGCGAGGGCTCGCTGGCGCAAGACCTCGCGCTTGGGGATCCCCCGCTTCTTCGAAAGTCTTCCTTCGACCTCAATGGGCACACCGGCCGGCCAGCCTGAGAGCCGAGCGAGGTGAAGCTGGGCCTCACGGTAGGCGCGCTTCGCCTCGATGGCGAGCTGGGCCGCCTTGGCCAGCTCGGTGCGCGCCGCGAGGGTCTTCAGGGGCGCATCCTCGCCCGCCTCGATGCGCTGTTCGATGATCTCGCCCACGTCGCCGGCGAAGCGCTCGAGCGCTGCCGCCGCTTTCAGGCGCTGCCGCCGCACCAGCAGCTTGTAGAAGAGCGCATGCACCCGCACGTGGAGCTCCCACCGCGCGACCTCAACCTCGGCCCGGCGTGCCTCCCGCCCCGCCTCGGCCGCCTCGAGCCGCGTGCCACGCTCGCCGGCCACCTCGAGCCGCTGCTGCAGCTGCGCTCCCATCTCGAACCGCGTAACCCCCGCCACCCGGCGGCCGCCCGCGTTGAGACGCAGGCTGGGGTTGTATGGGACCAGGACCTCCGCTCCCTCGACCTCGGCGTCACCGAGACGTACCCGTTGCCTCGACACGTGCAGCAGCGGGGAGCGTGCCTGGGCGTAGCGCAGCAAAGGGTCGAGCCCCAGCGGACCGCTCGTGGCCGGATCGGGAATGGGTCCGGCCTTCTCACGGCGAGGGACCGGGCTTGGATGCTCGAGCACGAGGCCCGCGCCGGGGGCGGGACCACACGCCGCCGAGAGCCCCAGCGCGACGATACCGAGCATCCTCACCCTTGCTCCTCCGCCACGTGCGCGATGGTGTCCTCGACGATCCGCGCCACGTGCTCGTCCTGCAGCGCATAGATCATGCGTCGTCCCTCACGGTGGGCAGAGAGGAGATTCGCGTCGCGCAGCACCCGGAGCTGATGCGACATGGCGGTCTGCTCGAGGCCCGCCAGCGCCTGCAGCTGTCCCGCGGACATGGGCCCGTGGCGGGACAGAGAGACCAGCACCACCAGGCGGGCGCGATGAGCGGCCGCCGCGAAAAGTTGCACCGCCGCGTCGATCAGCTCGGGCTCGGGAAGGGTCACCCCCCTGGGCTATCGACCTCAATACATGAGGTCAAGTTCATATAACGGATTGTTCATGCAATGCCGTGACATCTGCAATCAGGACACGAGCCCTCAAGTCGAGCGCCAGCGCCCGACGCCCCCTCCTCGACGTCAGTCGTCGTCCTCGCCATCTGGCCCCGCTTCCAATGAAGCTGGAGCGGTGCCGGAAGCGGCTTGGTGGTAGGCCTGTCCAGCGTTGTGGCGATAAACCAGGTCTCCTCCGGCCTCTCCGGTGCGGTAGCCGAGGCCCAGGACGATGAGGGTGCCGGCCGTCGCCACCGCTGCCGCCGGCAAGCCCGCCTTGCGCTTGCGGGTCGCGAGCGCGAGGACCATCAGGGCAAGCACGCCACCGCTGGCGCCGACGAACGTCTCCGCCGCCTCTTCGTGGGCCTCGATGGCGGACTCGGGCACCACCCGCTCCACCCGCTCTTCCTCCGCCTCGCCGGTTCGGAGGGCGACGATGCCCGACCCGAGGAGGAGCGCCTGGAGAAGGACGACCAACCCCCAGCTGCGGGGAGGAAGCCACTCGCGCCACCAAGCGAGCAGGAGCCCCGCCGCGAGCAAGGGGATGAGCACGCCCAGGGCCACGGGTAGGTGTACGACTTTGGGATGAAACAAGAGCGCGTCCATGACGAGCCTCCTCTGGTTAGTTGGCTCAGGATGGGGTCGACGCCCCCTCCTACGCCATCCTACGGATGTGATAGGGACAGAATTACCAACACTTGGACACCACGAACGTCACACCCGAGCGAGCGCGCCTCGGCTCGTAGGGGCGGCGCTGACGCCAAGAGGGCCTCTGTCCGGCCTATCCGCTGCAGTTCGAAATTCGTCCAGGTAGGGACGCCAAACTCACCGCTCGGCTCCGGCGAGCCACGCGGGCATGTTGCCGACCATGGGACAGGCGGCGCAGGCCCATACGGCGATCTTATTGCCCTTCACGATCCAGGTGTGCAAGCCCTCTAGATCTGGATGCAGACGGTGGTCTCGGCACCGCAGGCGTTGCAGTCGAGGTGGGTGCAGGGGTCGTAGGTCACGGTCTCGCACGACGCGCCGGCGCCGCAGGTGCTCGGGGTGCACGGCGCAGCGGGAAAGCAGCCTGCGGTCGAAAGGGGGTTGGGGCTGGGACCGCAACCGGGCACGAGCCAACGACAGGCTCCGTCTGCAGCGCAGCCCACTTCGTCGACGTAGTCCCCGCACCCTTCGCCGCACGTGCTGCTGCCGCTGAAGCTGAGCCATCGCTCGGTGCTCGACTCGCAACCGACGTCGACGCCGGTGGTGCCGCAGATGGTCGGTGCGGAATAGGAGCAGAAGGTCGCTTCAGGCCAGTCGCTGCAATCGGTCCCGACCACGGGGGCATCGGGAGGACAGACTTGGCAGCCCGTGGGCACCTCCTCCCAGATCCCGTCGAAGCAGTTGAACGAGAGCGACGGCCCGCCCGCATCGCACGCGAAGGTGAAGTAGTCACAGAAGCGACCCTCCTCCTCGGGAGAGCAGTTCTTGGCCGTGAGCGGCGGTTCAGCCGGACAGTCCGGCGGGCAATCGCGGGGCTGGAACACCCAGCTTCCGTCCACGCAGCTCCAGTCGCCCCCACACTCGCTCGGGGCGGTGAGGGGTCGCTCTTCGCTGCATCCGCCACCAGCTCCGCCTCCCCCCCGCACCTCGACCTGGTGCGAGCACGCACCGAGGATGCCCACCATGAACAGACCCAACGCGAATGGCTTCATCACCGACATCGACCATGAGCGATTAGCAAGCGCCGTGCCGCGGGCAAATCTTGGAAACCACGTCGAGACCCGGACCGGGCCGTGCCAGTTCGTGCCGACCGGGCAGGCTGCCGACCGGGCAGGCCAGACCGGACCGAGGCAGATCGGACGAAGGCAGATCGGACCGAGGGTGACATACAGGATGCCGGCAGCAGGCCGGCCCCCCGCGATTCGAGCTGCCACGACATCACTATGGCGGCTTGCAAATGGCACCGTGGTAGACGCGCATCTTCCACGTGCCGTAGGGGAAGACGACCGCGCGTACGCCTGCTTTCCACGCGTTTTAAGCCTCTCGGTAGGCGGCGCGGAAGGCGCGCAGGCGGCGAACCATCTCGGTGGCGACGGTAGCGTTCCCTGCCGCGGCGAAGGTGGGCGTCCTCGAGCCAAACCGCTCGAAGGAGCTCGCGCGGGCCGTGTGGGGCGTCTTCAAGACCCGTTTCCTCCCCAGGTAGCCTCGGCCCTCTCGCTCGTTGTCGGCATGGGCTGTTGCCTCCGGCGCTCCACGCTCGACGCGCCGGGAGGGCCTTTGTCCTTCCTATCCGCATGGGGGCACGCCGATTGCATCGAGTCTCCGAGGCCATTCGGCCCCGCGTCGGTGCGTCCGCTCCGGCCCCGGAGGTTCTCATGCGAAGCTGGAAGAGACTCGTCCCCGTGATCGCCACCCTGCTCCTGGGCTGCGGCAGCAACGCCAATACTCCGGCTGGCGACGCTGGCGGTCAGCGCCCATCCGGTAGTGGCGGTGATGCCGGAGCGGGGGTCGGAGCTGGCCTCGCGGGCGACCCGGAGGACCTCGCCTTCCCCGCCGTGGAGGCTGTGAGCACCGGGCGCTTCGCCTCGTCTCCGGTCTGCGCCGAGTGCCATGCCGCAAGCGACCAGTCGAACGCCATGCGCGACGAGACCGGCGCGTCCATCGGGTACTTCGATCTCTGGTCGGCCAGCATGATGGCCAACGCCTCGCGTGATCCCCTGTGGCGCGCGGTGGTCTCGGCCGAGGTCGCGGCAACCCCGAGCCGGGCCGCCGACATCCAGCAAAAGTGCATGAGCTGCCACGCGCCGATGGCCGTGGCCGACGCGGGCCTCGCGGGCGGGTCCGCCCCTTGGGATGGCATGCTCGCCGACGACGACCGCGCCCACCTCGCCCGCGACGGGGTGTCTTGCGCGCTCTGCCACCAGATCGAGCCCGAGGGCCTCGGTACGGACAACAGCTTCGGCGCCGGCTTCGTCATCGAGGGGGACGGCACCATCTACGGTCCCCATGACAACCCCTTGGCGATGCCGATGGAGAACCGCAGCGGCTTCTCCCCCACGTCGAGCCAACACATCCGACGCTCCAGCCTCTGCGCCACCTGCCACACCCTCGAAACCGACGCTCTCGCGCCCGACGGTCAAGCCGCCGGCTTCACCCTCCCCGAGCAGATGCCCTACCTCGAGTGGCGCAACTCGGCCTTCAACGACGAGCTGGCACAGCCGGGGCCCGAGGCCAAGAGCTGCCAGGAGTGCCACATCCCGCAGACCAGCGACGCGGGGGCCCCGCTCTCGACGGCCATCGCGCGAAATCCCATGGGCGGCGACTTCGGCCCCGTGGGAGAGCGCTCGCCAGTCGGCCGGCACGTCTTCCTCGGAGGCAACACCTTCATGCTCCAGATCCTCCGTGATTGGTCGAGCGTCTTGCGACCACACGCGAGCACGGCCGACTTCGACCAGGCCATCGCCCAGACGCGGGCGCAGCTCGCGCAACGCACCGCGACCATGAGTGCCGCCGCCAGTCGCAACGGCGGCGACGTGGACGTGACGGTGACCCTGTCGAACCTCACGGGGCACAAGTTTCCCACCGGTCATCCTGCGCGCCGCGCGTGGTTGTGGCTGGAAGCCAAGCAGGGCGACCAGGTCCTCTTTCAATCCGGCGCCTTCGACGCGCGCGGAAGGCTCGTCGACGGCAGCGGACAGGTCCTTCCCAGCGAGACACGGGGCGGTCTCGACCATGGGCCACATGAGCGTTATCGACGCTACGAGCCAGGCCTATGTCCTCGAGAGCGTCATGGCCGACAGCGAGGGGAAACCAACCTACGCGTTGCTCCGCGGCGCTTCCTACCTCAAGGACAACCGCCTGCTCCGGGCGCCACGGCCTACATGGGCCCACATGTCGACTTCGCATAACGGGTGATCTGTTGCCTCGAGGGCTGGGATCCCA
>JGI12210J13797_10460006_pt1 | contig 11440 bp, 6 predicted proteins | sample ElkSlonscriptome_3_FD_13797 | JGI IMG/M metagenome (IMG submission 13797) | reverse complement strand
GGGTAAAAAGTCAACAGGAACGATGACTATTAATCATGAATATGAAGATACCAAGCCTATGCAGGGAACTTTTTCATCTTCCTTTGATGTGTTCTTTACTGCTATGTTTAAACCCGTAGGTGGAGGAGATGCTATACCGTGTCCAGTAGAAACCTGTGACTTCAAAAAAAGCTTTACAGCCTCTGGAGAATGGACTCATAAGTTTAAAGGTTTAACAAAAGTAGAATCTCCCCCTGCTACAGATCAAGCTGCCAATGTTCACCTAAATCCTCAAGCTGGCTTTGATGATTTCTTTGTAATTGGTCAGGTTACGCATGATGCGGACGACGGAACTCATGTTGTACTTCCCCCTGCGCCCGAACCTCTCACTATTCTTGGTTCAGCTACCGCTCTGGGATTTGGGGCATGCTTCAAGAAACAATCTTCAAAAAATCGTAATAAAAAAGATGTGTCTTAATTTCGTCAATTGAGGCGTTAAGCTACGGCGTCATGTAGGTAATTACGACAAAAATAAATGGTATTTTTATCTACATGGCATTTAATCAGAAAATTGTTGGCAACAATCAGGAGCATTAAGTTATGAGTTTTGTTGGTAAGACGGTATCGGTTTTTGGAGTTGTTGGGTTGAGCGCATTGGCAACTTTGGGGATTGTGGAGTCGGCTAGTGCTGTTACGGTTAAAGCCGGACGCGATCTTCTTTTTACTCCCGATGGTGGAGCAACTTTCTTTTTTGAAGATCTCAATGCTTTTGTGGAATTTAACGGTCTTCCAATTGATCCAAATAATTTAGGGCTAACTGATACTATTGCACTGCGACTTGACGATGTTCCTGAGTCTGGCGGGACAACTGATTTGGTAATAGAAGAACTATCTTTACAAAGTGCAGCACCTGTGAATGGGCAAGATGTTTTTGTGGGACTTAACCCTAATGAGCAATCCACCGGAACAATGACGATTAACCACGATAGCCCAGGAAGTACCGGGGGAACCTGGAGTTCTAGCTTCGATATACACGGTATTGCAATTGTTGCAGCTCAAGGTTTACTCACGCCTTCAGGCGCACACTTCGTTGAGGAATTAATAGCTGGTTGTCCTAACGCTAGTAATTATGAGTGTATTCCATTCTGGAAAGGACCATTTGTTGCATTAAATGAACCATGGACTCATGCAGCTCCTCCTGGTGCAATTATAGATCCAGAAGACCCGGATAAAAATTTCTTCCTCGATCCTGAAAAACCTGTTATCCATGATGCTGGAGACGGGACGATTCATACAGTTACATCAACACCAGTCCCTGAGCCTACAACTATTCTTGGCTCAAGTATCGCTCTGGGATTTGGGGCATTCTTCAAGAAACAATCTTCAAAAAAGCGTAATAAAAAAGATGTGTCTTAATTTCGTCAATTGAGGCGTTAAGCTACGGCGTCATGTAGGTAATTGCGACAAAAATAAATAGCATTTTTATCTACATGGCATTTAATCAGAAAATTGTTGGCAACAATCAGGAGCATTAAGTTATGAGTTTTGTGGGTAAGATTTCATCGGTTTTTGGAGTTGTCGGATTGAGCACCTTGGCGACGTTGAGCGTTCCCCAATCTGCAAAGGCGGTAGATTTGGCGAAAGGGTTTGATCAATTCCTGACGCTTGGTAATGGTGGGAGTTCAATCGTTTTACCGGAAATTGGGATAGTTCCTCTCGTCGGTACTCCAGTTTATCCAGAACTTTCCCTTTCTGATACGACTCTGGAACGCCTAGAAGATTGTACTTTTGTCGAAGATTCTTGTACTGTTCCACTCCTAATTCACGAACTGAATCTGCAATCTGTTGAGCCTGTCGATTTATCCCCTTATGGTTTTGATCCGTCTATTGTTCTGATTCGGCTTGAGGGAGAGCAAGAAATAGGATATATTACCATCAACCAGTCTTCCCAAACTTGGAGGGCGAATTTACCTGTTGAAGCTATTGCCCTATTTCCTGATGGCACTCCCATCGTAGTACCGGGTTTTGGTCCTTTAGAATTTTATGCCACGGCTGAGTCAGAACAGTTGATTGGAACTGGCACGTTTACCACCCTTGAACCTTTTGATGCTATGGGTATATTTACGGGACCTTTTATTACTGATCCGAGTCTTTCCGAGCCTCACCCTCAAGAAATTCATGAGGTATATCCGCTTCCTCCTTTTAAGGTTTATAAGTCGGTTCCTGAACCCTCAACTGTCGTACCTCTGGCTTTATTTGGATTAGCAGGACTTTTAGGATTTAAGCAAAAACTATCCCGGAAGTAAGATTAATCTATAAAATGGTATCCTGAATCGATTAGGAATAACCCCGCCCTGTCTTGTCTGATGGGGTAAATAAGAAAGCTTCTGTAAGAACCGCTTGAGTCAATGGATATTCACTATTTATCGGGGAGGACAAGATGAAACCAAGACATTATTCAACCTTAGCCATTGTTGATTCTGTCTGGATGAACAGAGTTGGAGTTTCTGCTACCCTAGCTGCTGCTACTGTGATGATTGCTAGCGCCGCCCAGGCGACGACAATTGAACCATTAACTCAATATTGTCCACCGGGAGATGTTTTTATCCCAGCCAATAAAATTTGTGGGATAAAATTTGATACAACGGTGAATGGTTCCTCCCTGCTGTTAGATTTACACGCGACGACTTATCATGCTGATATCAATCAGGTTGAATACAATTTATTGAACCCTATTCTGGTAACTATACCGGGTGTAGATGGAGATCAGGTAACGCTGAATCAGGTGTCAGTTTTCCTAGATCCTGTCTTGAAGTTTGAGGCATCATTTATGGATTTTGGCGAACCGAGTCCGTTTGAACTGACATTTACGTCATTTCCTTTCGCTCCCAATGTCGCGATCGCGAGTTCTTTTTCCGGTGTGCTAACGGATGGTAGTACACCTAAAGATGGAGTAAGTTTAACGACTCCTGGATTATTACAGTATGACTTTTTGGATGCGACAGGAACGGTTGTCGATTCATTTAATCTCGGTTCTCAAGTGTCTTTTCCTGTAGGTGCGCCAGACGGAAGTGAAGATAGCCATCTTTATGAACCGTCATCCGGAGGCGGTATACTAACCTGCAATACGGTTGGCTGTGGAAGTGTAAAGTTAAGTTTAGGATTTACGGGTTCCGGTGGGGGTGATAGTTATAATTTTAGCAGTCGTTCAGATGTTACTGTTGCCGAAAAAGTCCCTGAACCCTCAACTGTTGTCCCTCTGGCTTTATTGGGGTTGCTTGGAGTTTTGGGTATGCAAAAACGGCTATTTAACTAAACTGTAATCTCATTACTAAGTAGGTGGACACAATTAAAGTTAACGGTTGAGATTAGGCAACAGTAAGGATTTGAGGACATTTGACAAAAATTAATACAGTGCCGTTTGATTTTGTCCGACTACTTACAGTTTTTAGGGCGCAAGCCTTGCTTTTTAGGGCGCAAGCCTTGCGCCCCTACGATGTGAATCTATCAATTTAAGTGTGCCACGCATTTGACTCAACTGAAACATCAATCGTTATGATGAATTCAAACAATAACGGGTATAAATCAATCCGCCTCGCTGGATTACGCCGCTTTGCTATAGCGATTACCTTCCTCAATCTATTAGGACATACAGTTCTAGGCTTTGAGCAATCTTGGGCGCAACCGTTAATTGCTCTATTCACCGCCTACAGTACGGAACTGATTCTGGAAGTTATTGACGCCAAAGTTAACCAGCGTCCCCTCCATTTTGCTGGCGGAGTCCAAAATCTGATCGATTTCTTGCTCCCCGCCCATATTACTGGGTTAGCCGTGGCGATGTTACTCTATGCCAATGACCAACTCTTCCCTATTGCCTTTGCTACATCCGTGGCGATTGGTTCAAAGGCGATTTTTCACGCCCCGATTGGCAACCGTAATCGCCATTTCCTCAATCCTTCTAATTTTGGTATTACCCTAACCCTATTACTTTTCCCTTGGGTGGGTATTGCTCCTCCCTACCAATTCACCGAAAATTTGGATGGGGCGGCGGATTGGATTTTACCGGGAATTATTGTGATTTCGGGGACGTTTCTGAATGCTAAATTTACCCGTCGTCTCCCCCTAATTGGTGCTTGGGTGGGCGGATTTGTGATTCAAGCTGTGCTGAGAAGTTTACTCTTTGGTACGCCAGTTGCGGCGGCGTTAATGCCGATTACCAGTGTGGCGTTTGTTCTGTTTACGTTCTATATGGTGACTGATCCGGGTACGAGTCCAATTGCTACCAAAGAGCAAGTCTTATTTGGCGGTGCAGTCGCGGCGGGGTATGGCGTATTAATGCTTTCTCATATTGTGTTTGGCTTTTTCTTCTCTCTGACGGCAGTTTGTTTAGTGCGCGGTTTATGGGCTTATGTTCAAGGATGGATTGGCAAGATTTCTACAGCGAGAGTGGCGATACCTACTCCGATGACGGTGGGGGAAATTTGAGAGTTATTTTGCCTAATAAACGTAGGGGCGCAAGGCTTGCGCCCTGTACCTACCGATTTACCGCACCCAAAAAAACAACCGACAAATGACAAATGACAAATGACAAATGACAAATAACAAATAATTATCGTTAATAACTAAACAGCACGTCGCTGCACTAGGGCGCACGCCGTGCGCCCCTACGACCAAAACCTCTGTGTAAAAAAATCATGAATACCATTGCTATTGTCGGCATCGCTTGCCAATACCCTGACGCTAATTCCCCCATCCAACTCTGGGAAAATGCCCTGAGCCAGCGTCAAGCGTTTCGCCAAATTCCATCAAAACGTCTGAATTTAAACGATTATTTCTCCCCTGATCCAAATAGCCCCGATCGCACGTATACTAGCCAAGCTGCTGTAATTGAAGGCTACGAGTTTGATCGGGTGAAATTCCGGGTTCCCAGTCACACCTATCATGCCGCTGATTTAGCTCACTGGTTGGCATTAGATATCGCCAGTAAAGCCCTAACTGATGCTGGATTTGCTCAGGGTGAGGGCTTACCTCATGATATGACTGGGGTTCTGGTTGGCAATAGCCTAACTGGGGAATTCTCTAGGGCAAATGTAATGCGCTTAAGGTGGCCCTACGTGCGGCGTGTCCTGGATTCTGCCCTGATTGAACAAAATTGGACAACGGAGGAGCGTCAGCGCTTCCTAGCTGGCTTAGAGAACAAATATAAAGAACCTTTCCCCGAAATCGATGCCGAATCCTTGGCTGGGGGGTTATCGAATACCATTGCTGGACGAATTTGCAATTACTTTAACCTCAAAGGTGGTGGCTATACCTTAGATGGCGCTTGTAGCTCCTCCCTCCTCGCCGTCGCCAATGCTTGTTCGGCGTTAGTGGCGGGGGATTTGGATGTCGCCCTGGCTGGGGGTGTAGACTTAAGTCTTGATCCCTTTGAATTGATTGGTTTTGCTAAAACTGGGGCGTTAACCCCGGATAAGATGCGGGTGTACGATACCCATTCCGCCGGATTCATCCCCGGTGAAGGCTGCGGCTTTATGGTGTTGATGCGGTATGAAGACGCGATCGCACAATGTCGGAAAATCTATGGCACAATTAGAGGCTGGGGCATTTCCTCCGATGGGAGTGGCGGAATCACTCGCCCAGAAGTCGAAGGGCAACGTTTGGCATTACAACGCGCCTATCGTAAAGCGGGATTTACTCCTGATACGGTTGCTTACTTTGAAGGACATGGTACGGGAACCCCGGTGGGAGATGCAACAGAATTAAAGACAATTTCTGGCGCGATTCAAGAAAGTCAGCGACAAAACGGGAAGTCTGGCAAAAATGAAACCTTACCCCCGGCGGTAATTAGTTCGATTAAAGCCAATATTGGGCATACCAAAGCGGCGGCGGGTATTGCTGGATTAATTAAGGCAACGATGGCAATTTACCATCAAATCTTACCCCCAACCACCGGATGTGATCACCCCCATCCAGCGTTAATTCCCCATAGGGAAGCCGATGCTGTAGGGGCGGGTTTTACCGATAACGTTGTGTCAATGTCGGATAACTTAACTAAACCCGCCCTTGGGGAAGCAGACATTAGCGGGGATGTAGGGGCAGGTTTTACCGATAACTTATGGCAAAACACCGATAACTTGACTAAACCAGCCCTCCCCTTAACCCCAGTGTTGCGGGTATTAAACCAAGGGGAACCATGGTCTCCTAATTATCCCCTAAGAGCGGGTGTGAGTGCCATGGGGTTTGGTGGAATTAATACGCATATCGTCTTAGAAGGGATTAGCCGTCATCCGATTGCCGATACCGGGTATAATCCCACATTATGGTCTACTCAAGATGCCGAATTGCTGCTTCTGGGTGGTAAAGATATCTCGGAGTTGCACCAGCAAGTGACTCATCTACTCACCCTAGCGCCTCAACTCTCCTACGCAGACATCACGGATTTGGCAGCAGAATTAGCCAAAACGGTTAATACTAAACAAAATAAAGGAATTAGGGCAGCCATTGTCGCCTCAAATCCCCAGGAATTAACCACTCGCCTAGAAACCCTCTCCACCTGGTTAAATCAAGGAATTACCGCTCGACTGGAGCAACAATTGGGACTATTCTTAGGAACAGGAACAACTCAACCCCGCATCGGATTCCTGTTTCCCGGACAAGCTTCACCAACTTATTTTAACGGCGGTGCATGGAGTCGGCGTTTCCCTGGGGTAAAACAGTTATACGAACAAGCCAATTTACCTGTTGGGGATACTCAGAATACGGCGATCGCACAACCTGCCATTGTTACTGCATCCATGGCTGGACTCCAAACCCTAGATGAGTTTAACATCAACGGTGCGATCGCGATCGGTCATAGTTTAGGCGAAATCACCGCCCTGCATTGGGCTGGCACCTTTGATACCCCCACCTTATTACAACTGGTGAAAATCCGGGGACAAGCCATGGCAGAATTAGGACATCCCACAGGTAAAATGGCAAGTATTCGTGGCGATAAACGCACCGTCACCCCCTTAATCAAAGGAAAACAGGTTGCGATCGCGGGATTTAATTCACCTCACCAAACGATTATATCCGGAGACGCCCAAGCCATTACCACGGTAATTAACCGGGCGACTCATCAGGGAATTAAAACCATCACCCTCCCCGTCTCCCACGCCTTCCACTCTCCCCTCGTCGCCGCCGCCATACCCCCTCTAGCTGATTATCTAGCCACACAAACCATTCATCCCCTGCAACGTCCGGTTATTTCTACAGTTACGGGTGATAAACTAACCCCGGATACCGACGTGCGATCGCTCCTGTGTGATCAGATTACTGCCCCAGTACACTTTATTGACGCCGTTGAGCAAGTAGCCGATGATATTGATCTATGGCTAGAAGTGGGTTCTGGACAGATTCTGAGTGGACTAATGGGTGATTTTGTCAAGACCCCAATTTTTCCCCTTGATGCTGGAAGTGATTCCCTCAAAGGATTACTCAACGCGATCGGTGCTACCTTTGCCCTAGGCACCCCAATTAACAGCCAAGCCCTATTGACCCATCGATTCACGCGACCCTTTAAATTAGACTGGCAACCCCAATTCTTTGTCAACCCCTGTGAAATTAATGTAGAGGAAGCAGAGGCTGTAGGGGCGGGTTTTACCGATAACCTTCTGTCGATGTCGGATAACTTGACTAAACCCGCCCTTCTCAGGCAAACAGGGAAAGAAAATACGTCTTCATCTCCCAGACATTCTACCGGAAGACGTTCCACGGTCACGTCGGTACAATCTCCCCTAGAAACAGTGCGCCAACTGGTAGCCGATCGCACAGAACTCCCGATTACCGCTATAAAAGAAGAGAATCACCTCTTACGCGACTTACATCTTAATTCAATTACTGTCAGTCAACTCATCGCCGACGCCTCTCGCCATCTCGGTTTATCCGCCCCCGTCGCCCCCACCGACTATGCCAATGCCACAATCGGGGAAATGGTACAAGCCTTAGAGGATTTAGCCCGTACTGATAATCATGAATCCAGTCAGGAGAATCAGCACCTTCCCTCAGGTGTAGACGCTTGGATTCGCACCTTTACAATTAAACTTATAGAATCTCCCTTACCTCATCGCCTTCCCCCATCTCCCACCCCTCCGGGAAAATGGCAAGTCTTCGCCCCAGCGAATCATCCCCTCGCCTCCCAGTTAGAGCAACCCTTAAATAACTGGGGTGGCGTAGGTGTAATTGTCTGTCTTCCTCCTCACCCGGATGAACACCATTTACCCCTACTTCTATCCGGTGCCAAAGCTGTACTAGCCGATAAACAAACCACTCACTTCATTCTCGTGCAACAAGGGAGTGGCGGTGCAGGATTTGTGCGTACCTTACACCAAGAAGTTGACAACCTCACCACCTGCATTATTGACTTACCCTTAAATCATCCCCAAGCCGTCGCCTGGATACTGGCTGAAGTCAAAGCCGCTAAGGGTTATAGCGAAGCCCATTATGATACCAGTGGTATTCGATATCAACCGATTCTCCAGGTATTAAACAATGAGGGCGGGTTGAGTCACATTGGGGTGACAACCCAAGATAATTGTGAAACCCACCCCAACCAAATTGGCGCTACGGATATATTATTAGTCACGGGTGGAGGGAAAGGCATCGCCGCCGAAAGCGCCTTATCCCTGGCAAAAGAAACAGGAATCCGCCTCGCTATATTAGGCAGATCCCAACCAGAAAGCGATCGCGAACTTGCCACTAATTTACACCGACTCACCCATGCTGGCATCCCCTTCTGTTATCATGCCACCGATGTCACCAATGGAGCAGCAGTGGGGGAAGCGATCGCCCAAATTGAGGCAGAGTTCGGCACAATTACGGCTATTTTACACGGAGCAGGTACAAATATTCCCCAACTCCTGAATTCCCTCGATGAAACCGCCATACAACGCACCCTAGCGCCCAAAGTTGAGGGATTAAGAAATATCCTCACCGCCATTAATCCCCATCACCTAAAACTCTTAGTCACATTTGGTTCAATTATTGCCCGTACTGGCTTACCCGGTGAAGCCGATTATGCCCTAGCCAATGAATGGTTAACTCAGCTAACCGAAGACTTTAGTCAACGCTATACCAATTGTCGCTGCTTAACGATAGAATGGTCAGTATGGTCTGGTGTGGGTATGGGAGAACGGTTAGGACGAATTGATACCCTAATGAATCAAGGGATTACTCCCATTCCCCCAGACAAAGGCGTGGCGATTTTACAGCATTTAATTCATCAACGATTAAAAACGCGATCGCTCCCTAATTCAGTTATTGTAGCGGGTCGATTCGGTCAAGCCCCAACCTTAAAATTAAACCAATCTGAACTTCCCTTCCAACGGTTCTTAGAAAAGCCACAAGTCTATATTCCTGGAGTGGAATTAGTCGTAGATAGTGAACTGTCTCATCCCACCGATCCCTATCTTACCGATCACCAAGTCCAAGGCGAATACTTGTTTCCGGCTGTCATGGGATTGGAGGCAATGGCACAGGTAGCCATGGCGTTAATGGAAACCGAATCACTGCCGATTTTCACCGATGTAAAATTTAATCGTCCCATCGTCGTTCCCCCAAACACCCCTGTCACTATTCGCATCGCCGCCTTAGTTCAGGATAGTAACCAAATAGACGTGGTTCTACGCACAGAAACAACTGGATTTGGCGTCAATCATTTCCAAGCAACTTGTCGATTCAATACCCCAGGGGAACCTTGTAGAGACGTTCCGGTGGAACGTCTTCCGGTGGAACGTCTGGAAGTAGAAATTAAGTCCTCACCTGTACTTCCCCTGCAACCCAAACGGGATTTGTACGGCGGTATTCTCTTCCATCAAGGGCGATTCCAACGTTTGCAAACGTATTATAAACTCCGGGCAAAAGAATGCTGTGCGGAAATTGAATCAGATTCCCAGGAAAACTGGTTTAGTCACTATTTACCCGCCCAATTAATCCTAGGTGATCCCGGTGCTAGAGATGCCGTCATTCATGGTATCCAAGCCTGTATTCCCCATCGGACTTTATTACCCATTGGTGTAGAAAAAATAGTCATTGGTTCCGCCTCCCCCACCGATTCCTGGTTCCTCCATGCCACAGAGAGAATCCAACAGGGAGATACCTTTATCTACGACGTAGATGTCACCAATAAAGATGGCAAACTCATCGAACACTGGCAAGGATTACAGCTAAAAGCCGTACATCCCGTGACACCCGATACCTGGGTAGCCCCCCTATTATCTGCCTATATTGAGCGTCGGCTTAAAGAACAAATCCCCAATATTTCCCTAGACATAGCCATACTAGAAGATACTCATCTGAAGCGTCAACAGAGGAGCGATCGCGCCATTCAAACGCTGATTCAAACAACACCAATACGGCGTCCTGATGGTAAACCAGAAATTACTGGAAATCAACAGATATCCATAACCCACGCGGGTAACATCACCCTCGCTTGTACCAGTTTAAATCCCATCGGATGTGATATCGAACCCGTTATGCCACGAACAACTGCTGTATGGCAAGATTTACTAGGAAAAGAGCGATTTAACCTAGCGCGTGCGATCGCCAAAGCAACCCAAGAACCCCTAGATATTACCGCCACCCGAATTTGGAGTACCAGCGAATGTTTAAAGAAAGTCGGCGCTATGGTAAACTCCCCCCTAGTTCTCCTGGAAACCCTTGGGGATGGAGAGGTGTGGCTAGAATCTGGGGAAAGCGCGATCGCCTCCTTTGTTCTCCGCTTACGAGACATTGAGCAACCCTTAGTATTCGCCCTATTACTGCAACCAACGGATCACTCAACATCCCCGAATTTGGAAAAGCGCGATCGCTGGATTAATAATTGGCAACCCATCCCCATTTCAACTAGATAAAAACCCAACTCAACCCGCCAACCCCCTCTGCGCCCCTCTGCGTCAACCTCTGCGCCCTCTGCGTTAAAAAAAACTCATTTCCCCCACCATCCAACCATGCGAACCTATGAATACCAACACATCGTCAGCTTTGAAGAAACCAACCTAGTTGGCAACGTCTACTACGCCAACCATATCCGTTGGCAAGGGCGATGTCGGGAAATGTTCCTCCGGGATCACGCCCCAGAAATCCTCACCCAACTCTCCCAAAACTTAGCCCTCGCCACCGTCAAAGTCTCCTGTGAATACTTCAGTGAACTTTACGCCTTCGACACCGTAGCCATCCGAATGCGTCTCGATTCCCTCACCCAAAATCGAATTACCATGCTCTTTGAATATTGGCGAATTACCGACAAAGGCGAGGAACTTATTGCCAAAGGCGAACAACAAACCGCCTCAATGCAACGAGACGGAGACAAACTTATACCCATCCCCGTACCCACCGCACTCAAAGAAGCCTTAGAACTCTATCGTTAAACATAACATGAATGTTGCTAAGCTGTTCGGCATTTAAATAGGGTATAATTAAAATA
>JGI12210J13797_10392421_pt1 | contig 11440 bp, 12 predicted proteins | sample ElkSlonscriptome_3_FD_13797 | JGI IMG/M metagenome (IMG submission 13797) | reverse complement strand
GAACCCACCCGGCAGGTAGTGGAACTGTTCGAGGCTGCGCTCCAGAGCGACCGAGGCTTCCGTCTTCGATACCAGGAGCGGTTGCTGTGCCGGCAGCCGATAGTCGTGATCACGGACGGTATGCACACCCGGCCGGATGCGCTGGACGAGGCGGACCTTCGTTGCGACGTCGATGGGCTCGTCGGTCTCACTGTCTCTACACTGGAGCGCTCTCGCGCGGGATGAGCCTTCGTGGAGTGCATCATCGAGGACGACGGTCGGCGTCCCGTTGTCGGTGGTCGTCCAGAAGGCGACGCCGCTGTCCTCGAGCATGCGACGCATGAACGCCAAGTCGGACTCAGCGTATTGCACGCGGTACTTTCTCGTGGCGTAGCTGTGCTCGAGCTGTCTGCGGTGCGTGACGTTCCAGCTGTCGAGCAACCCGACCACGATATCTGGCTCGGTGACTTGCTGGTGGATGCGGTGGTTGCGTCGCTGGCCCAGCAGCCAGAGTGGGTGGACGATGGTGACCGCGAAGGTGGCGATGCCCTCCGTGGTGGGATGGCCGACGAGAGCGACGTCGCTGCAGAGACCGACCCATCGTCGTTCGTAGCGTGTAGGCCTCACCCGGAGCTCGGCGCGCTGTCCGATGATGGCGGTAAAGTCGACCTCAGCCACCTCGGTGGTGGCGAGCACCTCGATGACGAAGGGCTCGTTCACACGCTCGCGAACGACGTACTCTCGGGCTTCGAAGGGTTGCTCGGACGAGAGGACGAGGTCGATGGGGGAGGTGGGCGCCACGTGAGTTCCTTTAGCCTGAGTTCCCCCCTTCCCTCAGGATCCCTGGCTCACGGGTCGGGGCGGGTTGAAATACTCTGAAATCGAAGGGCCCGGCGGAGCCCGATCGACTTTGGGGGGCTACAATGTGACTTCATGGGGGGCTTCCACGAGCTGTCGATGACCCACCCTCCCGCGAATGACGACGATGATGAGACCCTCAGCGCGATCTCGATGTCGCGTCCTCGGCACCCTACGGAATCCGTCGCTGCGATCCCGCCATCTGCGCTAGGTCAGACCCTTTCCGAGCCCGCCTGGTTGCAGCGTGCAGTGCCGCCGGCCGCGTCGTCATCGCCGTCGGAGCCAGGCCCCAGACCTTCGGAGCGGGTGGGGCCGCCCTCTCTGAGCGATCCGCTGCCGCCCCCACAGCTGCCTCGTCCGCCCGACCCTCTTGCCGAACAGCGCGGACACGAACGCGAAGCTCGAAGGCCTCCGCTCCCCAAGCCGCGCCCCGCGCCCTCCGCCCGGTCTGTGCGGGGACACGTCACCGATCTGCTGTGGTTCGATGACGACGCGCTTCCTGCCGTACGCCGAGTACCTGCGTGGCGAAAGCTCCTCCGCGAGGCCGAACGCGCAGCACCGGATGCCGAGCTCGACGACGTCGGCCCGAACGACGACCCGGCCGCGGTCGACGACCGGCGTGACGTCTTCGACGTCTTGGCCCGTGGTGTCCCCATGGACGTCGCCGAGACCAGCGAGGCGCTTCACGGAGCCATCCGAAGCGACGGAAAGTTCGTCCCGCCCCTCGTTCTCACCGAAGGCAGGCTGACTTGCCCGCTCGACCCTCGAGCACGCCTCGAGGCGGAGATGGCCTTGGTGGCACCGCTCGCCATGAACGACGAGCGTCTTCAGGAAGAGCTGCAGCTAATCCGAGGCTTCATGACCGCGGGCGACCTGCTGGCGCCGAACATGGTGGCGATGTTGTCCGGTCGCCTGTGGTCGTCCTTCGCTCAGACACGACGCATGGTTTCGAGCGAGATGCTCCAGCGGCAAGCCGACGACGTGGTGCGACGGAAGCGCCGATACCAGCAGCGTGAGTTGTTCGGTGACGACTATCTGAGAGGGCGCCTCACCGACGATCGCGAGGACGAGACCATCATCTACCTGCCAAAGGCCATCGCCAAGCGACTGCCCCTTTTCGCCGAGCTTCGGGTGCGGCTCATCGGTCGACTACACATGCGGCTCGACCCCGAGGAGAGCGTCGAGACTGCGCTTCAGGTTTTCGCGCTTGCGCGACGCCCGATCGTGCCATCTCGCAAGCCGGTCTCACGGGAGCATCACTGAGCCATGCCGTCAGCAGCCCGCATCACCGATCCGCACACCTGCCCCAAGGTCGAACCCGGACCCGAACCCCACGACGGCGGCCCCGTCCTTTCGGGCGAGGCCACGGTCCTCATTGGATACCAGCCTGCAGCTCGGGTGGGAGACCAACTCTCTTGCCGCGGCCCCAACGACTCCATCGTCTACGGCGAGAGCAGCGTGCTGATCGGTCATCGTCGCGCTTCTCGGATCGGAGACGGTACGGCTCACGGGGGCGTCATCGTTGGAGGCTGCCCTTCCGTCCTCATCGGTACGGATGCGCAGGTCGGTGCCATGCTGACCGATCTCCCCTTCGTCGAAGACTGTGACGAGCGCCGCGTCGACCCCGACCCCGACCCCGAGGACCCGCCGTCATGACGTCATCGCCTCCGCGCCTCATCGTCGAGGTGTGTCACGGCAGGCACCGCGGCTTGAAGGCACACCTCGCGCCTGGGCTGTCCCTCACCGTGGGGCGCACCGACCGTTCCGACGTCCCGGTGCGTCGCGACCGCACCATGGCTGGCGTGCACTTTCGCCTGACCTGGGATGGCGCTCACGGCTGGGTCGAACATCTGGGTGGATCCGCGAGCACGTCGCTCGATGGGCAACCCATCGAGCGGGCAACGCTGCGTCACGGCGGCTGGATCCGCGCCGGACAAACCGACTTTCAGGTCTTCGTAGAGGGGCGGCCAGCTCCTGCTACGTCGGCGGTGCAACCCCGCGACCCGGTTCCATTGCCCCAATGGTGGCCACAGCGAGCCGACCGAGCAGCGGCCGCCGGTGCTCAGCTCGCGACTGCCCAACCGCTCTACGGCGTGCTCGACCCATCACGACACCCGCAGATCATCCCGCTCGTTCGCGCTTCCATTGCACCCTATCGATCGCTCTTCGAGGGAGGGACGGCGGAGTCACTCCATCACGTCGCACCGCACCTCGTCGCCTTCGGTGGCGTTCCACGGCTCCTATCGGAGATCGTGCATCGGGGGTGGGGGCGGCGGTGGGCGATCTTCATGACGAGTGACGCCTCCTTCGAGCAGATGAGACGCCATCTCAGGAGGTTCCTGATGGTGAGGCTGGAGGGGCGGCGACGACCCGTATTCTTCCGGTACTACGACCCATGGGTTCTCGGCGATGTGTGGCGGAGCCTTCCGCCGCGCCAGCGCTCTTCCCTCATGGGACCGATCGAGCAGCTGCTTTTCGAGGATGCGCTGGACCTTCGGCTTCGCCGTTTCACCCTTCGAGACGCGCAGTGGAACTGACCATCTCACAGGCGTCGCTGGCGACCCTGGCTCGTCAAACCGACGTGAGCCTCTATCGCCGCGTACTCCATCAGCTCGACCCCCATCGCTTCGAGGCACTCGGAGAAGCTCACACCGTGGCCTTCATCCGCCACGCACTCGATCGATGCGACGCATGGTCTCTGGGCATGACGAACGAAGCGGCCTACGTCCTCTTCCTCATGACCCAGCTGGGGTCCTTCTTCTTCGAAGATCCACGCTACGTGCAGATCGCAGCGCCATTGCTGCAGGACCCCGGGCCCGTCGATCGCCGGGTCGAGAGCGCAAGGGAGAGGTTCATCGCATATGGTGACAGGCACTATGGAGGAGCCTATGAGGCTCGTCATCGAGCGCTTCGGCAGCTCTCAGCGCGACTCGGGGAGTTCGAGCTGCCTTCGTGCGACCCCTGGCAGGTTGCGCAGACACTTGTCGACCTCGAAGCCCGCGACGAGGGCTTGGAAGCTCTGGTCGAACGAGCCCATGCGGCGGCTCGCGAGCTCGGTATGGCTGTTCCCCTGGGAGAGAAGCTGTGCGTCCTACTCGTGTACTGGCTTGGATGGGGGGTCACCATGGATCCGCTCTTTCCCTGGTTGCGAGATCTGGCGGCACGAGAAGGGGAGCCGGCCGACGCGGTCGCTCGGCGCCTGGCCTCCGCCGCGAAGAAGCGCTTCTACCGGCGCATGGCAGCGATCGCTGCAACGGAGGCATCATGATGAGTCCCGACGCCGTCGCGCAGCGAAGTCGACGCTTTGCCAAGGCGCTCGCCGAGCGCGACGACCTGCACCGGGTCGCGCAAGTCAGCGGCGACCATGGAGAGATGATCGCATGGGCACCTAGGAGGCTTCCCGTCGAGGCGCTGGTGAGCCCCGAATTCACCTTCGAAGACCACCCCTTCGCAGTGCAGGTGCGTGGCGAGAGCGCTGGCGCTTCGCGCTATGAGCCCGCCATGCCCTTCGATGCCGGGTGGCAAATGCGTCGACTGTTGAAAGATGGGTCGAGTGAGCTCGTCACCCGGCCCATGTTCGAGCCGCATCATCGGCCTCCAACACACGACTTCGTCGTCGAGATATTGCCTCCCTTGCTTCGCGAGGGGTTTGTCGACTTCACGAGTCTCGTCGCGCTGTTTCGAAACACCCTTCCCGCCGCGCAACGACGACCAGGCACCTACTCGGTCGAGGTCGGTCCTTGCCGTTGCGTCACATCAAGCGAGGCCTTGGTCCTGGAGCCGATTCGCTTCTCGGTCGAGCTCGAGGATGGGGCTAGCGGTCGACTGGAGGGATGGTAGGCGTGTCACTCTACGAGCCTGCAAGTGGCGACTACACGACCACGCCCGAGGGTCTCACGGGTGCAAGTGATCGGCCTCGGGGCGCGGTCTGCGCTTGCTGCTCCACGAGCCTGAGCGCGAGACGACGCCGCGGGTTTGAGGCGGAGGGGATCAATCAGTACAGGAATCAGCGCTCCGCACAGCCTCACCTGTATTCGCGAGAAGGATCGGTTTGGCGGGCGACCGTCTCCATATTCCAAGCCCACGACCTGATTCAGGTCAACACCAGAATCGGCGCCATCAACGCCACCCACGATACGGGAGCCTTCCCCGGCACACGGGGCGTCGAAGACGCGTTCCTCGCAAGGCAACTCGGTCGGATCAAGGCGTCGATCGAGAGCTCGTGGAACGCTCGGCCCTACCGTATCGTCATCGTCGACGACACCTGTGGACGGCAGCGCTTTCGCGTGCAGTTCGTGGTCGACCTCACGATGGGTAGCTCTGGAAGCAACGACTACAACGTCCAATTCGTCAATGTGCCTTGGGGGCGGGGTGGCGCAACCGCCAATGGTGGCGTCTCCCATCGTTCGTACGTTCTACAGGGGTCCTTCGGCGGCATGTGGAACCTCGCCGACTCGCGGTCCGCATCGGAGCTGGGCCGAGGTGGCGCCATGGAGGCGCATGAGTACGGGCACATGCTCGGATTGCTCGACGAGTACGAAGAGTTCGAGGACTTTAATCGTGACGGCGACGGGTTGGACTTGGTGGGCGGTCGCTGGGAGGCCGATCGGGGAGGCATGCACTACGTCTATCCGAGTGGAGACCAGGAAGTCGCGAGAGCGGATGGCAACCTCATGCATACCCCCAGTGGCCGCATCGCCAGGCCCGCGCGCTACTGCATCACCGTGCTCTACGCCGTTCTCGAGGTCCTTCGAGGTGAAGGAAGACGGGTGGGAGACGCCTACATCGAGGGCCAGCCGCGAAACACCATAGGCACCATGGCGTGAAGGCTTTCCAGTGCCGAATCGTCGTATGGGCCAATCCAGACGAGCGTTCTTCGACGGGCATGGCATAGTAGAATTGAATACAGGTCGTGTCGCACGTAGTAGTGCGGTACCGTCGATGGGATTCGAGCGCGGATGAGGCTGGCGACGACGGCGAAGACACTCTGGCGGGAGCCATTTCCAGGCTACGTAGAAGGCCGCCACTTCTTGCGCTGGGTCGTGGACCCCGACCTCGCCGGGATCGTGATCTGGGGGAGTCCGAGCGCACGTGACGCCCAAGAGCTCGTCGCGCTGCTCGAGGCCGAAGTGGCCGAGGTCCAGCCGCGTGCTGACATCGTCGTCGATTTCCGGCACGCCAAGTCGATCAACGCGCAGTGCTTCGCCACCATGCGCGACCACATCGCTCGGTGCGGGTCCTTCTACGCTACGCATCAAGAGCGAGAGGTGCTTCTGCGTCCGGCGGGTTTCGTGGGGACGATCGTTTCGGGCTTCTACTCGGTCGTTACCGAGGCCCACTACGAGTCGGCCGTATTCACGGAGCTCGACGATGGTCTCAAATGGCTCGGTCGTGCCGAGGCGAGCCGAGTGGTGACCCAGCTGAGCGAGGTAGCGGTCCGAAACGCTGGCAGCCCTCCTCTGCTGGCGCGAGTTCGTAATGCACTCGACGAGCAGCCGGGGGCCACACTCGAGGAAGCCGCACGGATCATGCGCCTGCCGCGACGCACGCTGCAGCATCATCTGCGCCAAGCCGGTACCACCTTCCGCAAGGAGCGAGACACTGCGCGGTTGAGTACAGCCAAACGGCTCCTCGAGACGACCGACAGCCAAATCGGAACCATCGGGCTGGAGGTCGGCTGCGCCACACCTCAGCATTTCAGCGACTGGTTCCGTGGCGTCACCGGCTACGCACCTTCTTCCTGGCGCCAGCGTCACCGCAGAGACGCCTAGCCGCACCGACAGCTACACCGAAAATCAGGTCAGTAGACCTGACCCCGTAGGTCGGATGGTCTCTGAGGAGTGATGCCGCCCTCGCGGACTTGTCGGCGAGCATCGCGAACGCCCTCAGCGGGTCGCTTGTGAGTGTAGGTCACCCCGGAGCCGGAGCCCTGATTGCGCATTGTGAGAAGCCATCTTGCGCCGTCTCGAACGCGCAGCTCGAACGCGCAGGCCATGGTGGAGAGGTGCCGACCTTGCCGAGGTCGACGACCATACCCATAACCCCGGGAACATCTGTGCGACTACGATCACTTCTTCCATTCTTGTCTCTCGCCGCCTGCACCTTGCCGACTGGATCGGCCTCGGACACCGAGGCACCTCACCATCAACCAGTCTTGGAGGCATCCTCCCCACTCAGCCGGGCTCCCGTGCGCGTGCTGCCAGTGTTCGTCTACCCCGCCGGTGCCACCCCGATGAGCGCTATCGAACGCACCATCGCCAGCAAGAATCTCTCGGCTCACCTACAAATGGCGCGGCGCATGTATCGTCGAATGCTCGAGAACCCGCTCAACGGAGCGCCTCGTGGTACCTTCGAGCTCGGAACGTGGGACCCCGTGGAAGAGGAGGTTCAGTCCGTCACGAGCTACCATGCCGAGATAGCTCCCCTCGAGGTCTCGGTTCCTCAGTCGACGGCGGCCCTGCTCGCAGAGCGCGAGAATGGTTCGTTTAGCTTCGCGGCCACCGTGATGGACGCAGTGGGGTGCTCGCAGGCCGACTGTCGCACGATCTTCGTCGCCGTGATCGTGGATGCGCCCTTCTTCAACGCGGGCATGCAAAAGCTGAACCAAGGCCTCGACAACGGCGGCGGTCTCGGCGTGTTCTCGTGGCCTGATGTGCGGTGGTCCAACCTGGGCAACACCGCGTGCAACGAGGTCGACTACGACGACTGGGGCGCCAACGGCTGCTCCCATTTTCTCTCGACGCTGGTGCACGAGCTCGGCCACGGCTTCGGGCTGAACCACTCGTGGGAGTATGGCGGTACGGGCAGCATCTACGCGCAAACGACGAGCCCCAGTGTGATGGGGTACAGTCGCGACAACTGGATTCCTGGCTGTGGGGAGGGCAACGAGGTCGCCAACGGAAGCATCCCGTGCTCCTACCCGACGAGTCACGCTCTCATCGACGAGCCGGCACCGAGCCACTTCCCGGGCGAGCTCCTGGCCGACGACCGTCGTGTCCTTGGTCTCAACCACGGTGCCTTTCCCGGCTTTGAGTTCATCCGCTCCCTCGACACCCCAACCGGGGGAGGAGCCTGGCTCTACCAGCGCTCCGCTGGGGTCTCCGAGATCCCTGGTCAGGAGCGGCTACGTTTCTGGCCCGATGTCGAAGCCATGAATGCCACCGTGGGCTTGCCCATTCCGCAGGTCTGGGAGCCTCTGAACGGTTGGCGTGTTTGGGTCTCCGACACCGGGGCGATCGGCTCCTGGGTCGACGTAGACGTCGAGTTTCCCTGGGACATCGAGCTGACGCGCATTCGGATCTATTCGGGCCATGCGGGCGTCACCCCCGTTCCCGGCACCTACTACGACGCACCCACCCATGCCCGAGTGTTGCGCATCGACTACGGAAACCCCGTCGCGACCCAACTCGGGTCCGTGCTCACGGGCTTCGACCCCTTGAACCAGACGATCCATCTACCGGGTCATGGCGCTCCAGATCGGTATCGCCTTCAGCTCGCGCGCGGAGCGACGGGCGCGGTGTCGCTTCGAGGCCTACGCTTTTGGGGGAAACGCAATGGCTCGAACATCGAGGAAGAGTTCTTTCCCGCCGTGGAGCCCCACGCCACGGCCAGCCATGCAACCTACGCAGGCGCGACCGCCGTGGTCGTCGGCTCTGACCAAGAGGTGAAGCCGTTCAGCGCAGCCTGGGACGCGTCGTCGTCCTGGCACTCCGAAGCGGTGCCGTGCGGAGATTGGGTTTCGGTGACCGTCACGTTCCCTCACGAGGTCACGCTGGGAGACGTCAAGGTCCACACCGGTCACAGCGGCGTCTATCACGTTGCCGAGACCGTTCAGGTCGAGCGTGAATGCACGTGTCGGTCGCAAGCCAATTCGGTCGGCGAGAACTGCGGCGTGGAGAGCGCTTCGAACTGTGCGCTGGCCGGCGGTCCCGGGAGCCAGATCTTCGAGCATGTCACCACGACTGCAAGCGGCGCCGACACCCTGGTTTCGTTCACGCCGGAGAGCTCTCATCGGTGGAAGGTCGCGATGCATACTCCGCCCAGTCGGCAGCGGTGCAACGTCGTGGTGCGTGGTCTGAGATTCTTCAATGAGAGCCATCAGGAGCTCTTCCCGGCGCGTCTGGTAGCGAGTGGGCTCTGACCAGGGGATACGTGGGTCCGGGGGGTAGAGGTCACGCCGCTCGTCGGACCAAGGGGCCTTCTCCCAAGGCACCTGGAGGGTCTAAAACCCGAATCGTGCGTGACGGCCTGTGTCCAGGCGTCCGTAAGCACGGGCCTTTTGCCGACGATGAATCCGAGGCGACGGCATGAGAGGTCGACGCTAAACCCCATATCCCTCGTGATGGCTTTCGAGTCGGAAGGCGGGAGAAGGCGGTACGATGAATTCTCGAGCACTGAAGGCTGTAGTGGGTCTGGTCGCGCTCTTCGCCGTGCTCGGCGCAGTCGCGTTCTGGCTCATCCAGCGGCAGAGGGTTCAGGACGAAGGCAACGACCTGGTCGTCTTCAATGTCGAGAAGGCTCCCGTCACCGTTCGTATCGACGGCGAGGAGCGTAAGCTCCTCCCTCGAGAGACCTGGCGCCATCGGGTCGGTGATGGTGAGCACGTGGTCGACATCAGCGGGGCCGACTCGGTGCACCTCGAGCTCGGGTGGGAGCGCGCCACCGTACTCGTCCCGACCCACCCGGTGGGCCTCGCCGTCATCGACCGATCGGCCGAATACGCCGACATGTCGAAGGGCCGCATGATGGGGAGAGGTGTCGAGCTAGAAGATGTGCTGGCCCCCGCGCCCTCCTACAAACGGAAGCACCACACCTATTCGCCCTTCGAGGAGCTTCCAGAGTCCACCTACGGAGCCGTACCTAGGCAAACCTACGTCGTTCCGGACGAAAGTCATCGGAACCTGGGTGCGGTCAGGAGAGGACTCGAGAAGCGACTCGGGATCACCCTGTCGGAACGATGACCGACGGCCCCACGAGGTGGGCGGGGCCGCGGTGGTGCGGCTCTCGCGGAGCTCATCGCGGGATGACGCCCGACACCAGATAGGTTGTGAGCATGGCCGTGACCACGACCGGAGCCCTGGGCTTTGGGGTGTCGTTGGCGAGGTAGAGGTGAGGGGCGCCGAGAGCGGTCACGTCGATGGCGCCGACCTGTACGCCGTCGAGATAGACGGAAGTAGCCGCCCTGATTCTGAACCCTTACGGTCTGATGGGCCCATTCGACGGTGAACGACTTCTGCTCTGGGCCAACCACGAGCGCATCGATGTCGCGCTTGTCGGTGCGCTCGCGGGGCTGGATGCGGCTGAGGGTTTTGACCCAGTCGGGCAGGTCGATGCTGTCGTCGAGGTCGACGCCGTAGAGGAAGCTCCACTCTTGGCCGTCGACCGTGATCCTGCATCCGAGGCCGACCTTGCCAATCTTGATGTCGACGGCGCGGTCGGGGTCCCAGAACTCGGGCGGTCCGACGCAGGCGATGTCGGCCTCGGCAGCTCCCCGCACCTTGGCCCTCAACTTCCAGCTGCCACCCACCTGGGTCGAGACGGGCCGAGCACCAGTCGCAGCTCGGGCTCCTTCCTCTTCGCGACGTCGTAGACCCGGTGAGAACGACGATGAGAGGGAGCAGCAGAATACGCATGGCCCGTCGATGTTGTCGGACCCTCATCCCCGTCACAACGTTCGTGTCATGCGGCCATGAGGATGGGCCCACCGGTCCGCCTGGACTGCCCCCGCCGTCGGTAGAGCCCTGGGGTGATGCCGAAGCGACGCTTGAAGGCGCGATGGAAGGCGAAGGGCGAGGCGTAGCCTACATCCGAGGCGACCCGTGTCATGGCGTCGTCGGAGACGAGAAGCCGATGCGCAGCGCGCTCGAGGCGGAGCGCGGTGAAGTAGCGCTCGGGTGAGCTGTCGAGGGCGGCACGGAAGCGTCGCGCGAAAGCAGCGCGGGAAAGACCAACGGAGCGGGCGAGCTCGGCGACGGGCCAGCGTCGGGACAGGTCGGCATCGACGAGGCCGATGGCGCGACGGATGGCCTCATCGCAGGGAGCGCCTTCGGGAGGGGCTTCTCCGAGCAGCTGCATCAAGCAGAGTCGAAAGGCCTCGACGAGGTGATGGGTGACCTCGCTCGTTTGCTCCTCGCGCTCGAGCAGCTGGGCGAGTCCGAGGCTTCGGGGGCTGTTTCGAAGCTGGGCCGCGGGCACGATACGGGTCGTGTTGGGGCTTGGGCCGGGGTCTGGCCAGGCAAAGGCGATGAGCGAGGCCTCGGAGCTAGCGGGGCGCAAACCGCGGCAGCCGGACACGAGCATGGCATCGCCGCGGGCTCCCCGGTGCCAGCCGCCGTCGCAAGCATCGACCTCACCAGTCCGCACGATGACCACGGCCTGAGAGCGAGGAATGACGAGGGCGTCGGTCGGGGCCGCGAGGGTGACGGTGAAGAGCGCGTCGGATGAACTCACCCATCGAGATTGCGGGGAAGCGGGGGCCTTGTCCAGCCCGGAGGTAGGCGCGAGCGCTGTGGGCAAGGATTCGAGTGTCTCGGTGCTGGCCAAGCGTGGAGCTCGGCATCACCCATAACCGCATGCCCGATTCGCCCGAGCCCTTGGTGGAGCG
>JGI12210J13797_10350749_pt1 | contig 11440 bp, 13 predicted proteins | sample ElkSlonscriptome_3_FD_13797 | JGI IMG/M metagenome (IMG submission 13797) | reverse complement strand
TGGATGAAGCTGGTTATCGCAACGCGCAATGCCCATAAGCTGGAAGAGATTCAGGCTATTTTTGATTTCCAGGGATTGGACGTTCAGTCTGCCTTTGATTTTCCCGAAATTCCCGATGTGGTAGAGGATGCAGATACTTTTGTGGGAAATGCATCAAAAAAAGCGGTCGAAGTGGCCAAGGCTACCGGTTGCTGGGCGCTAGCGGATGATTCGGGGCTTGAAGTAAATGCGCTTGAGGGCGCGCCGGGAGTTTATTCCGCGCGTTATGCCGGCGAACCGTGTTCTTATGAAAAGAACAATGAAAAGCTGCTTCATGAACTTTCGGGCGTTAAAAACCGCTCGGCTCGTTTCCGGACGGTAATTGCACTTTCGGATCCTGAGGGGCATGTAAAAACGGTAGAGGGTATTTGCCCGGGTAAAATTATCGATGAACTGCGTGGAACCCATGGATTCGGTTATGATCCACTCTTTGTGCCGGAGGGGTATGAACAAACGTTTGCTGAGCTGGATGCTTCAGTAAAAAACAAAATATCCCACCGAGCCCGTGCACTGAGAGCGGCTCAGGATGCCTGGGGCAAACTGTTGTCCTCCCTATAAGGGCAATAATAATCTGTTCCGTGCGTTTTTAAAGACGTACGCTTTGTGAAAAGGAGAGCAGATAATGAAAGTAAAACGATCCCTTCTATGCTTAGCGCTCACCGCCATGTTCGTGGGTTCTGTTCGTGCAGAACTTCGAGTTTGGACGGATAAAGGCGGCAAAACAATCGAAGCCGAGCATGTTCGTACACTGACCAACGAGGTTGTGTTGCGCCGGGCCGACGGAACGGAAATCCGGGTCTCGCTTGATACCTTAAGCGAGCGGGATCGCAAATATGCCATCCTGCTGACGCCGCCCAGAATTTCGATTAATGTGTCCACCGACACTGACCGCTCTAACACGGGCATCAATCGCCGCACTCAGATTCAAGAAGAAGAAATCCAGGCTGAAGTTACGATTGAGAAGACCAGCTCGTCACCCTATGAAGAACCGTTGCGGGCCACGCTGGTATTAATCGGAGAAACGGAGCAGAGCGGCCATAGCCTTATTCTGGAAAAACGGAATGAAAAGTTCAGCTTTTCCGAAGGAAGCGAAGTGCGGTTTGAATCGGGAAAAATCAGCCTGCGTCAGGTGGAATCCGGAAAGGAACGGGGCGTTGAGTATAAGGGATACATTGTCGCCGTAATGGATAAAATCGGCGAAAGGCTCGAACTGAAATGCAGTAAGCTCGAATACGAGAAAAATGCAGAGGTTCTGTTGTCCGGGTCCCGAGGAACCGTGTATGACGAGGACTACAAAGTCGTTGGTCCGAAAAAGAAGCCGAATAAGGAGAGCCAACAGAATGCACCCAAAAAGAGCTGGAGGCGTGGGTTCTGATTTCCAGACATTGGAAATTTCCAATGATTGGAACAGTCGTTACGAAACATCGTGACGGCTTTTATTTTGCCCAATCTCGGTCAGGGGTCTATATTCCCGCTTTTGCGAACAGATTTAGGAGAGAAAAATGATTACAGCCATCAGCCCGATTGACGGGCGCTATGCATCCAAGGTCGCCGAATTGACCGAATGTTTTTCAGAATATGCCCTCGTGCGCAACCGCGTCCGCGTTGAAGTCCTCTGGCTTATGGCCCTCTGTGCCGAACCTGGCATTCCTGAGTGCCGCGCGCTGACTGCTGAAGAAGAGACTGTGCTGATGGGCATTGTCGAAGATTTTACTCCGCAGGAAGCGGAAAAAGTGAAAGAAATCGAGCGCACCACCAATCACGATGTGAAAGCGGTTGAATATTACCTGAAGAAAAAAATTGAGGGCACTTCCGTTGAAGAACTTTCTGAGTTTATTCATTTTGCTTGTACTTCCGAGGACATCAACAACCTCTCTCATGCGCTCATGCTCAAGGATGGTCTGGCCGCGCTTCTCCCGCATCAGCAGCAGATCATTGATCAGCTGAAAGGATTTTCCAATGATTGGAAAAACGTCTCGATGCTCGCCCGCACACACGGACAGACCGCATCGCCTACCACCATTGGTAAAGAACTGGCTGTTTTTGCTGATCGTCTCATCATGCAGAAAAAGAAAACTGAAGCGGTGGAAATTCTTGGCAAGCTGAATGGCGCGGTCGGTAACTTTAATGCGCATCTTTCGGCTTATCCGGATGTGGACTGGCCAGCACTCGCAAAAAGGGTCATTGAAAAAGACCTGGGGTTGAAGCAAAACCTTTTCACTACTCAGATTGAGCCGCATGACTATATGGCCGAAATGTTCGATGCCATCAGCCGTTTTAATACGATCCTGAATGATATTAATCGCGACATGTGGACCTACATTTCCATGGCCTACTTTGGTCAGAAAACGGTGAAGGGCGAAGTCGGTTCTTCCACGATGCCGCATAAAGTGAACCCGATTGATTTCGAGAACTCGGAAGGGAATCTCGGTCTGGCCAACGCCCTTTTCGGACACCTTTCTGCCAAGCTTCCCATCTCTCGTCTCCAGCGCGACCTGACCGACTCCACGGTGCTGCGTAACATGGGTGTAGGTTTCGGGTATTCCATGATTGCTTATCTCTCCACATTGAAAGGTCTCGGTAAGCTGAAGCTTAATGAACACAATCTGGAAGCGGATTTGGATAATGCCTGGGAAGTTTTGGCGGAGCCGGTTCAGACGGTCATGCGAAAAGCGGGGATCGAAAAGCCGTACGAAAAGCTGAAAGACCTCACGCGCGGACAGGATAAAATTACCGAAGAAACCATTCGCGAATTTGTCCAGGGATTGGAACTGGAAGAAGTCGATAAACAGCGCTTGCTTGAAATGACGCCTGCGTCCTATGTCGGTATGGCGCAGAAGATTGCTGAAATGCTCTAAATCTACATTTCAGCCTTTGATGAAAGGCGGCCAATGGGTCGCCTTTTTTTCTTATTTAATCCTATTTAAATATGACGTTCATGACATGCGGATATAACCTAGGCTAATATTTAAGTAATATCACCTAACTAAAAAGGAGCAGTCATGAGCGAAGAGAACCAACCGCAACCTATGCCGGGAACGATCTGCTGGAATGAGATTTGTACGCCGGACCGGGCAGGAACCATCGAGTTCTATTCCAATCTAATGGGGTGGACGACTGAAGATATGGAGATGCCCAATGGGATGACGTACACCATGTTTAAGCAGGGCGCAACCCTGATTGGGGGATGTGTTCAACCGGAGGGGGAGGCTCCGCCGATGTGGATGAACTATATCCTGGTTGAAGATCTGGATGCATCTGCCACAAAAGCTAAAGAGCTGGGAGCAACCATTATCATGGAAAGAGTGGATATTCCGATGGGAAGCTTTGTGGTGTTGGCGGATCCGCAGGGTGCTGTTATTTCGTTCTGGGAAAATAATCCAGATGCCGAATGCTAAATGCTTAGATTAGTAACGCCAAAAAAGGGTGGTCACTGGCCGCCCTTTTTTATTCCAATCCTTGGAAAATCAATCGAGCATTTTGATTTCGATGTTACGGAACTGAACGGGGTGGCTTTCGGCTTGTAGCGCAATGTGACCTCCAACCATTGGAGAACCATCGTCAAAGCGTGCGTTGGAATATTCCATGACCAGCTCGCCGTTGATCCAATGCTGTACTTTTCCATCCTGCACGACGGCTTCCGCTTTGACCCATTCGCCAAACGGTTTGGATGGAATGGTGCTTTTAACTGAGCCTGTCACGTCCTTCCCATCTTTCTCGACGATGCAGCCCGGCGTGAATAGGGAGCCGGTGAAGCGGGTATCGCCCAATAACTGGAATTCAACCGAGTTGGGAAATTTCTGCTCAACGGTCATCGTTGAAGGGGGAGGACAGTGCAGCATGATCCCGCTATTTGCATAGGCCCACTTCGGTGCGCCGGGAACCTGTTTTCCGATAAAACGGTATTCACAGCGGAAGCGATAATTGGTGCAGGCGTTTTCGGTGAAAATATGGCCAAATTCTCCGGTAAATTTTTCTTTTCCATCGTCTTCATAGGATACGGTTAGTAGACCGTCCACGACCCGGAACATCTTCCAAGGATTTTCGCCGACCTCAGTTTTCGCGATTTTAACGATCCAGCCGTCGAGGTCTTTTCCATTAAAGAGCGGTTTTCATACTTCTTCAGCCACCACGGTTGTGGAGAGGCTGATTGCCGTTGCGATGAGGAATTGTTTAACCATTGAGTGTCCACCCATCCCGGTATTGTTTTTTCATGCTTTGCGCTTCGTTGGCCGCGTCATGGTTGGTTACTTTTCCGGATTTCGCATCATATTTCAGCTCCTTGCCCGCCTGATGAGCCGCGAGGCCGAGCATCAGGGTTTCGACCATTTTCCCGGCATAGTCAAAATTGCAGTCGGTTTTAAGATCGGTTCGGCAGGCTTTGAACCATTGCTTCATGAATCCGCCAATGGGCGCGCGTGCTTTGTGGGGCGGCGTGTAATAGGTCATATCTGTATCTTTGCCGAGGGGGACCAGTATGCGATTGTTGAAATCTGCAATCAATACCCCCTTGGTTCCTTTGAACATGGCTCCATGGGCGATTTTATTCAGATCGATGGCATGGTTGGGGGATTTGGGGCGTGGGCCGCCCTGATACCAGGCCAGGCGTATGGCATCGCGCCATTTGTTTGCAGGGATCGTATAAATTGCAGTCAACTCTGAAGGGCAAACCGAGGGATTAAAGGCATCGCCAAAAGCTTTGATTTTGGTCGGGCGGTCAGCATCGATGGCATTCCACGCAAGATCCATGGTATGGCTTCCCATATCACCGATCTGCCAACTACCGAAATCATCGTACATGTTCCATTTTAAACACCCGCTTCCCGGTCTGAGATCGAAGTAATTGGGATTGTATGGATGCCATTGCGTTGGGCCAATCCATTGTTCCCAGTCAATATGGGGCGGAGGATCGCCTGCTGCCGGGAGATAATCGGTAATTTGATGGGTTCGGTTACCCCACGTATGAACATCTTTCAGTTCTCCGATGGCACCTCCTTTGATCATTTCAGCCACGCGGTCAAAATTGGGGTTGGCATGTCGCTGCGTGCCGTGCTGTGTAGCAATCTTATTCTTATTCTTCAGGTAAACATCGCGCACCATACGCGCTTCTTGAACACATTCACCGAGCGGTTTTTCACAGTAGACATGAAGGCCGCGATTCATGGCCCATATGGAGATGAAGGCATGGTGATGATCGGGGGTGCAGATGACGACCGCCTGAAGATCTTTCTGTTCCAGGCATTTTCGCCAGTCGGTATATTGTTTGGCTTTCGGGAATTCTTTTTCGGCCAAGGCCATGCATTCTCCATGAACATCGCAAATGGCCACAATGTTCTGGGTTTTGAGATCATGATAAAGCTGCCGTCCGCGGCCGAAGGCCCCGATCAGGGCAATGTTGAGCTTGTCATTCCCTGCGGCCAGGACGCCTGATGGCAGGATGGTCAACCCGGCGCCGGTGGCGATGGATGATGCGAGAAATGTTCGTCGCTTGATGTCATTCCGCATAATGTTCTCCAATTAAATCTTAAAAGCATCCACTTCTCGATAGGCCTGGATCAGGCGCTGCTCCCCTTCGATGCCGGGTAGACTGATGCCGTGCTCCATGCCGACGATTCCCTTATACCCCTTGTCATAGAGATGCTTGAAAATGTTTTTATAATTGATCTCGCCGGTGGTGGGTTCTTTTCTGCCAGGAACGTCGCCCACCTGGATATACGCGGTTTCGTCCCATGCTCGGTCGATATTGTTGATCAGGTTTCCCATCTCAATCTGTTGGTGGTAGAGGTCGTTCAGGATTTTGCAGGAGGGGCTTCCGACTGCTTTTGCGATTGCATAGGCCTGAGGGACGGTTTTGAGGAAGACGCCGGGATGATTCATGTGGTTGAGTGGCTCCAAGACCATCACGAGGCCGTGAGGTTCCATGAGTTCCGAGCAGAACTTTAGATTATCGACTACGTTAGCAAACTGGTAGTCAGCGTTTAGATTGGGATTGTGTGCTCCAAGCACAACGGTCGTCCATTTTGCATGTACGCGCTTGGAGCATTCAATGGCCTTTTCACACATGGCCTTGAGTCTGACGCGTACCGCCTTCTTATCGGGGGATATGCCTTTGCCTTTATATTGGTCGCCGATAATGTTGGAGGTGAGCATCTGGGTCATCATTCCAAAGCCGGTAACAAATACGCCCATGGTCATATCCAGGCTGGCGAGCTTTTCGCCGATCCTGGTTTGGAGCTCTGCCGGTTTTTTCATCATGTTGTTATCTTCGATCCCGCGGAAACCGTTGTCATATATGAACTGGATCTGATCGATCGGATCCTTGCCGGCGCTCTTGGGAAAATGTCGAAATCCGGGGGCATAGTTCAGTTTGAAAGGCCCATTGCCCGCTGCTGCAGTCGCAGTTGTCGCGGCCATTGCGGTCGCCCCGGCCGCAATCATTGTTCCGGCGGCTCCAAAAGATCGTCTATCCATGCTTTTTTCCTCGTAGTAATTATACACTCACCGTGTCATAAAAGGACGCAGAGGCCCCCCTGATTGTGGACATGCTCAGAGGGCTAATCGGGCCTTTCACTAGTTTTGGATTAGAGCTAGGCATTACCGCCCAAATTTAGTTTAGTTTCCGGAGATTACAGAATTTCAAACAGGAGAGGCCTAATATGGAAATCAAAGACATCAAACGCATCGTTGAGCTGATGAAGACGAACGACCTGACCGAGTTCGCGATGAAGGACAACGATTTTGAGCTGGCATTGAAACGCGGTGGCGAAGAGACTGTGGTTTATGCTGCGCCGACGGCCGCTCCTGTGGCCGCAGCTCCGGTTGCCGCACCTGTTGGAGCACCGGCTGTAGCTGCTCCGGCTGTTGACGAAGATGACGGATTGATTGAAATTCCTTCTCCAATTGTTGGAACCTTTTACCGTAAACCGGCCCCGGATGCCGACAACTTTGCTGAAATCGGAACCGAAGTGACCGAAGAAAGTGTGGTCTGTATCGTCGAAGCCATGAAGGTCATGAACGAAATTAAGGCCGATGTGAAAGGCGTGATTAAGAAAATTCTCGTAGACGAAGCATCGCCGGTACAGTACGGGCAGCCGCTCTTCCTCGTTGACCCGAAATAAGAGGTTTGCCCATGTTTAAAAAGGTTCTAATTGCCAATCGCGGCGAAATCGCCCTCCGCATTATTCGTGCGTGTAAAGAGCTGGGCGTGGAATCCGTTGCGGTCTATTCCGAGGCGGATGCTGACTCGTTGCATGTTCAGATGGCCGACGAGGCCATTTGTATCGGCCCGGCGGCGGCCACCGACAGCTATCTTAAAATTACCAATATCATCAGTGCTGCGGAAGTGGCTGATGTGGATGCCATTCATCCGGGATACGGCTTTCTGGCAGAAAATGCTCACTTTGCTGAAATCTGCGCGAATTGTAACATCACCTTTATCGGCCCTTCCGCCGACTGCATCCGCAACATGGGTGACAAGGCGATTGCCCGTGACACGATGAAAACGGCCGGCGTTCCGATTACGCCCGGATCAGACGGCATTCTGGCCACCTCAGACGATGCCCTTAAGCTGGCTCAGGAAATGGGCTACCCGGTGTTGCTGAAAGCGGTCGCCGGCGGCGGCGGTAAAGGCATGCGGGTGGCACGTAATGATGTTTCTCTGGTTCAGGGCTTCATGGCGGCTGCGGCCGAAGGTGAAGCATCGTTCGGCAATCCCGACCTCTTCATGGAAAAATACATTGAATCCGCGCGTCACGTTGAAGTGCAGATCATTGGCGACAAACATGGCAACGTCTGCCATGTCGGGGAGCGCGACTGCTCCATTCAGCGCCGTCACCAGAAGCTGGTGGAAGAGGCCCCGTGCCCGACCCTGACCGATGAAGAGCGCAAAGCGCTCGGTGACGCGGCAGTTAAAGCGGGTAAGGCGGTTAACTACAATAGCGCCGGTACGCTGGAATTCCTCTACGACGAAACGGCGAAACAGTTCTATTTCATGGAAATGAACACCCGAATTCAAGTGGAACACACGATCTCGGAAGAAGTTTCCGGTATTGACCTGATGAAAGAGCAGATCCGCGTGGCGGCTGGAGAAAAACTGTCGTTCACTCAGGACGAAATGATCATTAAAGGTCACGCCATCGAGTATCGTGTGAATGCGGAAGATCCCTACAACAACTTTACCCCGTCTCCGGGGCCGGTTGAAGCGGTTCATTTTCCGGGCGGTCCGGGTGTGCGTATTGATTCGCACGTCTATTCCGGCTACACGATTTCACCGTATTACGACAGTATGATCGGGAAGATCATTGTTCATGGTAAGGATCGCGATGAAGCGCTCATGCGCATGCGCCGTGCGCTGCAGGAATTCACGATTATCGGTCCGCACACATCGGTCCCGCTAGGCGAGGCGCTCATGTCGGACAAGGCATTCATTGATGGTACGTACAACACCGCGTATCTAGAAAAATTCATGCACGAAGTATTTTTGAATTCGTAATCACGCAGAAGGAGCAAGGTTATGGAAGACGCAACAGGTAACGCAGTAATGGACACACAGGAACTCACCGTAGTTCCGGATAAGACTGGCTCTGAATATGGTCAGATCAGTATTAACAATAACGTGGTGGCGATCATTGCCCACGAAACAGCTAAAAAGGTTCCCGGTGTGGTTGAACTCCAGGGCTCTCTGGCTGACGGCATTGCCGGTATGATCGGGAAAAAATCCAAAGACAAAGGCATTCGTATTGAAAAGGAGAGCGAGGAACTCCTGACGATTGACTTGACGGTTGTGCTCGAATTCGGTGTGAAAATACCGGATATCTGCGTGCAGCTGCAGTCTGCGGTAAAAGAAGCGGTTGAAGATATGACGGGCCAGCAGGTGTATGCGGTCAATGTCGTGGTTCAGGGCATTCGTAATCTTGAAGAAAAGAAGCCTGAAGAGGACTAACTCATGAAATCGCGATCCAGTATGGGGAGCTTGATAACCAATACCGTCTTGTTGCTGATTGGCGGCGCACTGATCTATGGCAATACGGTGGATCGCGCGCTCGGCGATGAATTTGCCAAATTGCTTGCGACACCGTTTGGGAGCCTCACGATTGGCGGTATCATGGTGGCCTCAGTGATCCTGAGCTTGGTAACGCGTTTGTTCAAGAAGAAGGAAAAGTTCATCAACTTTGATTCCGATGACGGCAGCGTGGGTATCAGCACCAAGGCGATCAAGGACTTCATCGAACGCGTGGGCAAAGAGTTCGCCGCAGTCAAACACATTGACAGCCAGCTGATCCATAACAAGAGCGGCGTAGATATTGCCATCAGTGTGAAAGTCGTTTCCGGCAATAAGATTCCGGAACTCACACAGGTGCTGCAGCAGCGGGTTCGTGAAAGTGTTCGCGAATCTCTCGGGATTGAAGGTATTGGCAACATTACGGTCAAGGTGGCTGAAATTGTCGGCGAGCCGACGAAGCACACGGACAAGCCTTCAGAGCAGTAAGCCCCGCTTGGGATCAATTATGGACGTTGCAAAAATACAGGCCGAATCGCGCGCTGTTTCGGATCAGGTTTTCTCTGAACTGGTTTCAAACGTTGAAGAAGTTGCAGAACTGATCGCGGCCTGTTTGAAAGCTGGCGGAAAAGTGATGGCTTGTGGAAATGGCGGCAGCTCGGCGGATGCGCAGCATTTTGCCGGCGAACTGGTCAATAGATTCTTGATGAACCGGAAACCCTATGCCGGGATTGCGCTGAATACCGATGCTTCGGTCATGACCTCGATCAGTAATGATTTTTCCTATGAAGAGGTCTATTCCAAGCAGGTCGAAGGTCTCGGCCGGGCCGGAGATATTCTGGTTGGATTTTCAACCTCAGGAAATTCCGGGAATGTGCTGAAAGCCTTCGAGGTGGCCAAAGATCTCGACATTAAAACCGTCGGTTTTCTCGGAGGAAACGGTGGGAAAATACTGCCGTTTTCGGATCAGGCGCTCTTGGTTTCCTGCTCGTCGCATACGCCCCGTATTCAGGAAGGGCATGAATTGATGATGCACCTGATCTGCGAGCGGGTCGAAGAGCTTATGGAAGGCTGACCGCACACGTGCGCCGGCCACTCTCCAGACTAACACTCCTCTTGATACTCCCCGTTCTGTCGATACAGTTTGGTTGTTCGACGATGATTGACGGCATGCCGCCTGGTCCGGCGCACGAGGCTTACCGGCCGTTGGAAAGTGCGGAAGCGGAGCAGTTCTTTTTCCAATGTCTGGAAGATGCAAAGGCTGAATTCGGCAATCCGGTGGTTCCGATCAACAAAGTGCTTTTCCGTCGCTCAACAAAAACCGAGGCATCTTCCCGTTATCGAATTGCGGAGGGTTTTTCTCTCACGCAATGCATCGATCCGATCAATGGGGTATTTGTGGTTTATATCGGGGAAGATCTAGACGATCAGAACTTTTATCCGTTGCTCGCACACGAGTGCGCTCATTTTCTGAATGCGCAGATTATGGATTGGTATATGGAAGGGCTGGCCACCGCATTTTCGGAAGAGATGTGTGCGAAACATGGTAAAGCCTGGGGGGATTGGGGACGGCATTTTCGCCGGACCCGGAAAGATCCGTATGGACGTTCGTACCGAATGATGCGCGACCTCAAGGCGGCTTTTCCAGAGGCCTATCCATCGATACTCCGCTATACCCGACCAAATGAAAAAAATCCGGAATGGCTGTATATCGATATCGACCGTTGGCTTGCAACGCTGAGTGAAGAACAAAATGACCAAGCGATCGATATTATTGAGCCGCATGTGAAAACGCTGCAAAAATATGACCGCCTCTATTACACCATCAAAGTACCGGATGCGTTAAAATAAGGAGACCGCCATGCCGATGATAAACCTGAAATGCTCGAAGGAAATTCCGGAAGATCTGCTGGGTGAATTATCAAAATGCATCGCGGATGGAATCGGCAAACCTGAGCAGTATGTGATGGTGGTGGCCGAATCCGCACAGCTGATGATGTCGGGTGCGGAAGATGATGCGGTCTATGCCGAAGTAAAAAGCATCGGTGGGCTGAATGGATCGGTGAACCGGTCGGTAACAGAATCACTGTGCCAGATTTTGCTGGAGCGGTTGTCTATTCCGCCGGAGCGGGTTTACATCACCTTCGAGTCATTGGAACGGGATCATTGGGGCTGGAACGGCTCAACCTTCGGGTAGTGGAGCAGAATGCAGAACGGTGTACACCGCACCGGTCGGCTTAAGTTCGCTTTTGATGATTTCCACGGATTGGATTGTGACCGATCCAAAACTTCGTTCGCTATCTTTTTCCAATGATTGGAAAAGAACCTCTGCATTCGTGAGCGATTTAAATCGGCCCAGCGTCAAATGCGGGCGGAACGGTTTGTTTTCATAGATAGAGCCTG
>JGI12210J13797_10159356_pt1 | contig 11440 bp, 5 predicted proteins | sample ElkSlonscriptome_3_FD_13797 | JGI IMG/M metagenome (IMG submission 13797) | reverse complement strand
CGGCGGCTTCTGGTCCGTGGCCTCGGGGTTCGCCGGGGCGGATCCCGATGCGTCGGGACAGGGCTCGGGCGGCGTGCCGAGGGTCGGGTGGCCGGGCCAGGGGCTCCTCTCCGGCGGTCTCCGGTGGCGGCGGCAGGGCGTGCGCCGCTTCACGGACTCCTTCCCCGACCTCGAATCCGGCGAGGATCGCCTCCCCGCCTTCTCCCCGGAGATCGAACGGGAGGTGTGGGCCCTCGTGCTTCAGGGTGACTGGCTCGCCGGCCCCCTGGTCCTTCAGGGAGAGGCCCAGCTCCAGCGCCGCAGCTTCCCTGCCTCCACCGCCGACGCGGAGTGGGGTCTGGAGGCTCGGGTTCAGCTGGTCTGGCGCCTGGGCCCCTGGAGCTGGCGCTCTTCCTGATTTGAGCTCCCGGTCGTCAGCCCCGGGTCATTGGGTCCCGTAACTCCGGGCCAGCGCACGCATGGACACCATCCCGGCGACGGGGCCAAGCGCGAGGAGTGAGAAGGCTGCAGGCCACCCCGCCATGGCCGCGAGGCGAGAACTCCATTCGATGGAGACCCCGGTGAGGGCGAAGCCCAGCATGGTTTGAAGTGTCAGGGCCGTCCCAACCGCGTGGGACGGCGCCACCTCCGTGACCAGGGCCGAGAACTGGGCGCTGTCGCTGACGATGGTGAGACCCCAGACGACGCCGATCAGGCCTGGGATCCACGGGGGTAGGGCCACCGTCCAACCCGCTACCAGGCAACACCCGCCGGAGATCGCCATGGCCCCGTTCGCCACACGGACCCGGCCGACCCGGTCGGCGGCGTGACCGGCCCAGACGCAGCCGACGGCGCCGATGGCGATCATGGAGAAGGTCCACAGGTCGCCGTTGCCGTGGACGTCGGCGTTGAACACGCTCCAGAGCGTCCAGGCAGCGTAGAGCTCCCACATGTGGCCCAGGTACCCTCCCGTGGCGAGCATCGTGGGGCGGTCCCGGAAGACCTCCCCCACCCGAGCCCAGGCGAAGGGCCGGGACGGAAAGGGGAACGGTCCGTCCCGGTAGAGGAGCAGGACGAGCCCGGCCCCCGCCGCTGCGGCGACGGAGGTCCCGATCACCACCGACCCGACCGGGGCCTCCCCGAACGACTTCAAGAGGTACGGGAGGGCCTTTCCCACGGTCAGCGCCCCCACCACGGTGCCGATGGCGAGCCCTCGGGAAGAGCGGAACCACGTCGCGCACATCTTCATGGCTGGAGGATAGACGCCAGCGAGGAAGAAGCCCGTGGCGAAGCGGAGTACTGCGGCGGAGCTGAACTCGGTCGCGGAAAGCAGGGCAGCGTTCGCGCCGGCGGCGAGGAGGGCGCTGCCGGCGAAGAAGAACCGCGAGGGGACGAGGTCCGCCAGGTTGAGAAGCGCCGCCGTGGCGGTGCCCGCAACGAACCCCCACTGAACGAGGGTCGTCAGGAGGGTCGTACGGCTCGGGCCCAGCCCCCAGCGTACCGCCAGCTGGGGAGAGACGGCGGTGGCGGCGAACCACACGCTCATCCCCAGCAGGACCGCCAGGGAGAGGAGCGCCAGGACCGACCAGCGCAGTCGGGGCGGCGGAGGCGAGGTTGGGGAGAAGCCCAGACTCGGCGGGGCGGTCACCCTCGAAGCATCTGCCGAAGCACGAACCCCACATTGGCTGGACGCTCCGCCAGACGCCGCATGTACCAGGGGAACCAATGCGTCCCGTACGAAATCAGGATCCGGAGTGGCGTTCCGCTCCTGCGAAGGCGGGCCTGCTCCGAGGTGGCGATTCCGTAAAGCATCTCCACCTCCCACGCGGCGCTGTCCACCTCCAACTCCTGGGCCGCCCGCTCCACCTCGCGTACGAGGCGTGCGTGGTGGGTCGCAATCCCGGGACGACCCATGCGTCCCGCCTTACGGTCCCGGAGCATACGGATGGCGAGCTTCCGATAGGCCTCATCGACCTGGGACTTCTGGGCCATGGCCACGTTCGGCGGCTCCATGTAGGCCCCCTTGACCAGCCTCAGGTGAGGCTGAAGGGGAAGGAGCGCCTCGTAGTCGGAAACCGTTCGGTGCAGATAGGCCTGGATGCAGAGTCCCACGTTCTCCACCCGCTCCCGGACGGCGCGGAAGGCGTCGAGGGTGGGGTCGACGTAGTCGCTGGACTCCATGTCCACCCAGACGATGCCCGGGGCCGCCCTTGCGATCTCCTCGAGGTGCTCCACGGCCCGATCCCGACCCAGCTCCAGGCCCAGGTGGGTTAGCTTGACCGAAAGCTCGAGGTCGAGGCCTCTATCTTCAACTCCATCAGCGAGTTTGAGATACTCGTCCACCACGGCTCGGGCCTGCACGAGCGTCTCGACGTTCTCACCGAGCTCCGTGACCATCGCCGGGGTCCCGAGAGCCTGCAGCGCCTGCGCTTCCCGGAACGCGTCCTCCATCGTCTCACCGGGCATGAAGCGCCGCACGGCCCGTTGGACGAAGCGGTACCGCGGGAGACGCTGGGCGAGGGTCGGGTTGGTGGAGGCCCAAAGGAGGGCGGATTTCATCACGGCCCGGGACTCCTGGCAATGGGAGTGACGTCGGGAAGGCGGGAGATCCCCTCGGCCTCCAAGCGGTCCTTGAAGGCGGTCAGAGGTCCAGTCAGGGCCTCGTTCACCGACTCCCGGACCGTGTCCAGAGCCGACGAGGCCTGGCGGAGGAAGGTGGCCTCCAAGGGGGTCACCTCACCCTGACCTGCCGCGATCCGGCCCCGGGCGGAGCCCACGGCGTCGGCCACCGGCGTGCCGGGGCAGATACCCTGGCATTCGGGGCCGGTGAAGAGCTCCTCTCGGAGTCGTTCGAGGCTCCGTTCGAGAGTCTCGCCCTCCCGGGCCAGGGAGGAGGCTTCATCGAGCTCTCCAAGGACCTCCCGGACGTCGTCCAGGGCAGCGTCGAGCCGGGAGCGGGCCTCGGTGGCCTGCTCCGACAGCAGGACGGCCTCCTTGTACACCTCGACCCGGGCGCGACGGGCCACGAGGGTCGGGGCGTCGACCCGGGGGTCTTCGATGACCTGAAGACGGGTTTCCGCCGCAGCGCCGCCGCCCTGCCCATCCACCGTCAGACGGACGGTATAGGTCCCGGGGAAGACCGGGAGGCCTGCAGCGGTATCGGGACTGTCCTCGACCTCGCCCCCGGCCCGGAGGTTCCAGCTCCACCGGTTGAGCCCAGATTCGAGGGATATGGAGGCGGTCCGCACGGTCCTGCCTGCAGCATCGAGCACGGCGATCTTCCCCGACTCTCCACCCTGGTCGGGATGGACCCCGAAGGTCACCAAGGCCCCGGCGGGGCGGGTCTCCCCCTGCCACATGGCCATCCCGGTGGACCGATAGCCGATTGCCTCGGCGGTGTTTCGCAGGATGGCGGGAGGGGGGTCCACGGCGAAGACCGGCGCCGACGCCAGAGCCGGGTCCCGGGCCAGGTCACGGAGGGGTCGGACGTCGTCGATCACCCAGAGACCCCGCCCGTGGGTACCCAGGACCAGGTCCCCATCCCGAGCGTGGACCTCCATGTCCCGGATGGGGACGGCGGGTACGTGACTCCACCGCTGCCACTCCCGCCCACCATCGAGAGACAGGTACAACCCGAACTCCGTGCCGAGGAAGAGGAGCTCCGGCTCCTTCGGGTCTTCCTCCAAGACGTGGGCAAAGCCCTCGACCCCCGACTCCGCCAGTCGCTCCCAGCTGTCTCCGTAGTCTCGAGTCCGGTAGAGGTAGGTCTCCCAGTTCCCCCTCCGGTGATCCTCCAGGACGACGTAGGCCGTGGCCGGATCGTGGGCCGAGGGGTGGATGTCCGGGACCCAGGTCCCTACCGGGATGCCCGGAATTCGCTGCCCGACCTCGGTCCACGTCCCCCCCCCGTCCCGGGTGAGCTGTACGTTGCCGTCATCGGTCCCGACCCAGATCACCCCCGGCGTCAGGGGGGACGCCTCGATGACGGTGAGGGTCGTGTGGGTCTCGGCCCCCGTCGCGTCGAGGCTCAGTCCCCCCGTGGCGGCGTCCTGCTTCGACGGGTCGTCTGTGGTGAGATCCGGGGAGATGATCTCCCACGAGGCCCCACCGTCCCGTGTCCGATGTACGAATTGGCTTCCCAGGTAGAGCGTGCCGGGGTCGTGGGGATCCAGGGAGAGCGCGGCGTTCCAGTTGAAGCGCAGAGGAATTCCCTCGGGGTGCATCGGTCGGATGGGGGTCCGCCGTCCCGTGACCCGGTCGAAGCGCTGGAGGTTGCCCCCCTGAGACATGGAGTAGCCCAGGCGCTCGTCGGTGGGATCGTCGAGGACGCTGAAGCCGTCACCCCCACCCACCCGGGTGAAGTGGGCGTTGAGGATCCCCTTGTTCTCCCAGACGTCGTTGGGACCGAACCAGGAGCCGTTGTCCTGCAGACCGCCGTAGATGTTGAAGGGGGTCCGGTCATCCAGGGAGATGTTGTAGAACTGGGCCAGGGTCAGGTTCTCCACGAAGCGCCAATTGTCGCCCCGATCCCAGGTGATCGCGATGCCGCCGTCGTTCCCGATGATCATGTGTCGGGAGTCGGTGGGGTCGATCCACATCTCGTGGACGTCCCCGTGGATGATGGCGGAGGCGACCACCGTCCGAAACGACTCCCCGGCGTCCTCGCTGACGGCGGCGCTGGAGTAGAGGGAGTAGAGCCGGTCCTCGTTCTGAGGGTCGACCCGGAGGTCCGCGTAGTAGAACGGTCGGCTGGCGATGCCGGGGGAGTCGTTTACCGTCCGGAAGGTCCGGCCCCCGTCGTCGGAGCGCAGGAGGGCGCTCCGTTCCGCCTCGACGAGGGCGTAGACCACCTGGGGGTTCGAGGCGGCCACGGCGATCCCCATCCGCCCCAGCTCCCCCGGCGGCAGGCCGTCTGCCACGGTCCGCTCGCTCCAGCTGTCGCCCCCGTCTTCCGTGACCCAGAGCCCGCTCCCCGGTCCCCCGGAGCGAAAGAACCAGGGGGTCCGCCGATAGTCCCACATGGCGGCGAAGATCTTGTCCGGGTTCGCGGGATCCATCACCAGTTCACCCACACCGGTTCCCTCGTCCACGTAGAGGACCTTCTCCCAGCTCTCTCCCCCGTCCCGGGTCCGGTAGACGCCCCGGACGTCGCCGTCGCTCCACGCCGGCCCCATGACCCCGGCGTAGACCACATCCGGGTCGGAGGGGTGGGTCAGCACCCGATGGATCCGCTCTGAACCCTCCAGGCCGACTCGCTCCCAGCTGTCCCCGCCGTCCCGGGAGCGGAAGAGGCCGTTGCCAACCCCGGCGGAGTTCCGGGGATTGCCCTCGCCGGTGCCGACCCACACGAGGTCCGGGTCCGGCTGGAAGACCGCGACGCTGCCGATGCCCAGCACCGGTTGATCGTCGAAGACCGGCATCCACGTCACCCCCCCGTCCCGAGAGCGGAATACCCCGCCGGTGGCGGAGCCCACGAAGATGGTGGACGGATCCGAGAGGACGACCTCCACATCCGAGACGCGACCGCTCATCCCCGCAGGACCGATGTTCCGTGCCTCGATGTCACTCAGGTGATCGATCTCCCACTGCTGGGCTGTAGTGGCGACGGCCGTGGTGGCCACGAGGACGGCCGAGACGACGGCGCTGCTGCTCCTCATCGGCCCACTGGGTCGAAGGTCGGGAAGAGGACGAGATCCGTGCCCTCCACCTGCCGTCGGAAGTCCGCCACGGGCCCTGCCAGAAGCGCGTTCACCTCTGTCTCGACGTCGGTGAGGGCGGCCGCCATCCGTTCCATGGCCGTGAGCTCCAGGGTCGTCGGGGCGTCCCAGGAGGATTGGAGGGCGTACAGCCCTCGCCGCTGGCTCGTGGCGGGCTCGAAGTCGACCTCCCCATCCACCGCGTCCTGGAGCTCTCGAGCGGCCTCGCGTAACGCCTCTGCGTCGTCCCCCTCCATCCCGTCCAGGGTGGCCAGGAGCTGGTCCAGAGCCTCCTCCACCTCTCCGACACGGTCCTGGGCCCGGCTCAAGCGCTGGTTGAGCAACGCCGCCTCCATGGAGGCCTCGTACTTCGCCATCCGATCTGCCGTCGGGACCTCGGTCCTGGGGTCGGGGAGGAGACGAAGTGTCGTCTCCGACGTATCTCCCCCGTATTCGACTCGGACCGTATACTCGCCAGGCACGACCTCCGGGCCCCGTGGCGTCCCCCGGAAGCCGCCGCCGCCCGAGGGTGCCTCCGCGTCGTCCCGGCCCGGCAGATCGGCTCTGAGGTCCCACGCCGTCCGGTTGAGCCCCGGGTCTGCGGAGCCCTGGAACTCTCGGACGACGGTGCCGCTGACGTCCAGGACGGTGATGTCGGTCTGGCGGTCGGCGCCCTCCGCATCTTCTCCCGCCTCCGTCCCCCGCCCCTCCGCAGGCGCCGTCGCGTCCTCTCCACCTTCCCCATCGCCCTGATCGTTGCCGTCCGCGTCCCCCGGGATCCAGTAGGAGAGCATGGCGCCCCGCATCCGGGTCTCGCCCTTGAACACCGCGTCGCCGCTGAAGTGGTAGCCGTTCATGGCGGCGATTCGCTGGAGGTAGGCTGTGGGTGGATCGAAGGCGGTGAGGACCCCGGGCTCGCCGGACCGGGCCAGCTCCCTCAAAGGCCGGATGTCGTCCAGGATGTAGATCGCGCGGCCAAAGGTACCGATGGCCAGATCGTGGTCCCGGGGGTGGACCACCAGCGATCGCACCGGGACCGTGGGGAAGCCATGGGTCCACTTGTGCCAGCTGTCGCCGCGGTCCAAGGAGACCCAGAGCCCGAGTTCGCTCCCGGCGAAGAGGAGGTTCGGCTCGACCGGATCCTCTTCGATGGTGTGCACGAAGCCGTCGATCCCCCCCCCGATGTTCTTCCAGTCCCCTCCGAAGTCGTCGGTCATGAAGATCCAAGGCGCCCAACCACCCCGACGATGATCCTCCAGAACGACAAAGGCACGACCCGCTTCGTGTTTCGAGGCCTCGATGTGGGGCACCCATGTCGCGGGCTCGGGGCCCTCCATCTCCTCAGTGAAGTTGGTCCAGGTGGCGCCGTCGTCCCGGGTGAGCTGAACGTTCCCGTCGTCGGTGCCCACCCAGATCACCCCATCCCGAAGCGGGCTCGGAGCGATGGTGAGGATGGAGGTGTGGTTCTCGGCCCCGGTGGCGTCCCGGGTAAGTCCCCCACTCTCGTCGTAGTTCTGCTTCTCCGGGTCGTTCGTGGTCAGATCCTCCGACAGCGTCTCCCACGTCCCTCCCTGATCGGCGCTGCGATGAAGGAACTGGGACCCGTAGTAGATCGTTCCCGGATCGTGGGGGTCCAGGGCGAGCGCCGCATTCCAATGGAATCGCAGTTCTACTTCCGGGTCCGGGTGGTACGGGCGGATCGGCTTCCGCTCCCCGGTCCGCACATCCCATCGACTCAGGTTGCCCCCCTGGCTCATGCCGAAGCCCTGCTCCGGGAAGGTGGGGTCCACCAGGGAGTTGAAGCCATCACCGAACAACGTTTCTACCCACTCCCAGCTCCGGATCCCGTCCACATTCCACCTGTCCGAAGGACCCTTCCAGGAGCCATTGTCCTGCATCCCACCGTAGACGTTGAAGGGCACGTCCATGTCCACGGAGATGTGATAGAACTGTCCCAGGGGAAGGTTGTCCGTCACCCGGAAGTTCTCGGCCCCGTCTTGAGAGACGACCAACCCGCCGTCGTTCCCCAGGTAGATCAATTCCCCCTGTGTGGGCTCGATCCACATGGCGTGAAAGTCCGGGTGGATGTCGTTGGGCAGCGTCTCGAAGGACCTTCCGCCGTCATCGGACACCGAGACCCGTGAGGTCAGGTTGTAGACCCTGAGATGGTTGGTTGGGTCGACGTGGATCTCGGCGTAGTAGAAGGGGCGGTTGAGCACGCGACTGTCGCCGTTGACCCGCTCGAAGCTCCGGGCACCGTCGGTGGACCGGTAGAGCCCCCGCCCTTCCTCGGCCTCGATGAGGGCATAGACCCAGTCGGGGTTGGAGCGGGAGATGGCGAGCCCCATACGTCCGAGCTTCCCGCCCGGGATCCCCTCTTCGGGACCGAGTTCCTCCCAGCTGTCGCCTCCGTCGTAGGTGATGTAGAGGCCGCTGCCATCGCCGTACCCGGACTCGAAGTACCAGGGCCAGCGACGGAAGGACCACATGGCGGCGATGATCTTGTTCGGGTTCACCGGATCCTGGACCATCTCGGAGATCCCCGTATCCTCGTCGACGTAGAGGAGCTTGTCCCAACTCTCCCCTCCATCCGTGGTCCGGTAGACTCCCCGCTCCTCGCCAGCGGACCAGATCGGGCCCATGGCGCCCACCCAGGCTACATCGGGGTCCGTGGGATGAAGGAGGATCCGATGGATCTGGCGGGTCTCCTCGAGGCCCAGGAAGGTCCACGTCTCCCCGCCGTCGATGGACCGGTAGATCCCCCCTCCCGGATCCGCGGAGTTTCGGGGGTTGCCCTCCCCGGTCCCGACCCAGACCACGTCACGAAAGGACGGGTGCACGGCGATGGCGCCGATGTTGGCGATGCGCTGGTCGTCGAAGAGGGGCCGGAATGTGTCCCCGCCGTTGGTGCTCTTCCAGACACCGCCGGAGGCCGCGCCGACGTAGACCGTCCCAGGGTCGTCGTCCAGCGCATCGATGGCGGTGATCCGACCGCTCATCCCCGCCGGTCCGATGGAGCGGGCTGGCATGGCCGCCAACGCTTCCAGATCCTCGACCTGCGCCTGGCCCGGGCTCGCGGACACGAAGGCCGAGGTCAGTGCCAGTGCCAGGCTGGTGAGGTGCGGCGCGGGCCTGAACGGCGTCCGGACGCTGATCGGGAGGTTGAGCTGGGGCAAAGGTGAGGCGGGGGACATGGCGTGTGGGTGGTGGGGATCTCGCGGCGGCGCCGCGCCCGATCTCCCCGGGGCTGGGGACGGTACGATGCGAGGCGCGCCGAAATGGGTCTCACGTCTCGAAGAACCATGATGCCATCGGGCTCTCGAGACACCACACTACACCGGGCCCAAGGGCCCCGCCAGCGAGTGTGGTGTCGCAGGAGTCCAATGACGACCGAGGGGTTGGGAGCGCCCTGCCGGCACGGCGCAAGACGGCAGCGTGGCGAGAGCTGGGCAGCGCTGCCCCAGGGCGGTGGTCAAGGGGTTCCGACGATGTCCGGGGCGGATGCCGCCGGTACCGAACGCACCTCCGCTGCTGAGATACCACACCCGGTCAGGGCGCGCCCCAGGTGCTCATGTGGTGCTCCCAGACCAACCGGGAAAGCTCCGCCGCGAACTCCGTCCCCTGGTCCTCGGCCGGGTGCCCTCGAAGGAGGATGACGAGTACGTAGGGTGGGGCCTTCTCCGGGAAGACCAGGGCCCCGTCGTGGTTGATCCCGGTGATCCAGCCCGTCTTGTTGGCGATCCGCACCTCGTTGGGGACTCCCGCCGGGATGTTGTCACGAAAGTGCTGCCGTTCCAGGATATCGAGCATCTCTCGTCGCCCTTCCGTTCCGACGAGACTCGTGTCGGTCAGCGCCTCCAGCACTCGCGCCAGATCCCGTGCCGTGGTGGTGTTGTTGAGTCCGGCCTGGAACGCCGGGAGGTCCTCCACGCCGCGGAGGACCTTCATGGAATCCGCGCCCAACGAACGCAGGCTGGCCGTCACCCGCCCTGCGTCGGCCTCCCGGATCAAGAGGTTGGTGGCGAGGTTGCTCGACCATGTGATCATCCGGTCGATCAAGTCCCTCCGGGAGACCTCCTCCGCCACCCGTGCGTACAGGGTCGAATCGGAGTCCGACGCCGGATCGATCTCGTAGGGAGAACCGTCCAGAATCGAGCGGAAGGTGGTGGTCACCAGGATCGACTCGTCGAGGTCGAGACGCCCCGCCTGGTGATCCAGGAACAGTTGGAGCATCACCGGCACCTTCATCGTGGATGCGGCGTGCATCCGCAGGTCCGGATTCACCAGGGCCGAGTCCCGACCGTCCAGGACCCGGTAGACCAGCCCGACCTCGGCGCCGCTCGACGCGGCCCGTGTCCGGAGGCGGGACTCCAACGTCTCCGGGTCCGGATCCCCCCTGCACGACGCCAGGATCACGCCACAGATCAGGGCTGGCCGCAGCCTCCGTAAGACGGGGACAGAATTCTTGCTTCGGGGCGTAAACATACGATTACCTTGGAAATCAGCGGGGTGCCCTGCGGGGGGCCACAATGATCAGAACCCTGGATGGAGGCCAGGCCGATGTCACTTGGATTTTTGCCGTGGTTCAGCGGACCGCCGGAATGACGCCGTCGGATATGGAGGGTCGGAGTCTACCGCCCCTTGCGTTGACCCTGTCCGCGCTCGGACTGGCGGTCCCGGCCATCGGGGCGCTGGCCATTCCGCAGATCCTCGGCGAGTACGGTGCCCTGCTCTGGCTGATGGCATTGGTGCCGACCTTCTTCCTGGCCTACTACCGGGGCTGGAGAGGCGTGGCCATGGGTATCGCCGCGACCGTGTCGGTCCTCTCCGTCACTCAGGTCGTCGCCAGCTATCGCCTCCTGTTGATCCCGGACCTCCTCGGGGCGGTGGTGGTCGTCTACCTGGGGGTAGCCATGGCTCTGGGCTTCCTTTCGGAACTCCTGGATCGGGACCGAAGCGCCGTGGCCGACATGGCCTTCACGGATCTCCTCACCCGCCTCCCCAACCGCCGCCACGCCGACGTCTTCCTGGGGAACGAATTCGCGGCCGCGCAGCGAGGTCGGACTCTCTCTGTGGTCCTCTTCGACCTCGATGGCTTCAAGCGATACAACGACACGTACGGACACCAGGCCGGCGATGAGGCGATCCGGGCCTTCTCCGACGTGCTGGCGCGCACCACGCGGCGGATGAACCTTTCGGCGCGTTTTGGCGGCGAGGAGTTCGTCTCCGTCCTGGCCGGCTCCGATCCCGAAGGAGCCATGGTCTTCGCAGAACGGGTCCGCATGGCCTTCCGAGCCCAGCACGTAGGCGACCCTCCGCTGACCGTGAGCGGGGGTGTGGCCACCTGCCACCCCGGGATGTCCTCTCCTGATGAGCTTCTGGCGGCGGCGGACCAGGCCCTCTATCAGGCGAAGCGCGAGGGTCGGAACTGCATTCGGATGTACGAGGGCGTCGTGGCCTCTCCCGGTTTGGACCTGGTGAAGGGTGTGGAGGTCGACGAGACCTTGGAAGAGGAGGAAGTGCCCGGAGATGCGGAACCAGGCCTGGGTGAGGACCGGCGTCTCCTCCTCGTGGAGGACGACGAGGAGATCCTGGCCCTTCTGGGGGACTTCCTGGAGGGAGAGGGATTCGAGGTGGCGGGAGCCGAGAACGTACGCGAGGCGGTACGAGAGCTGAGGGCGGAATACGACGTCGTCCTCACCGATCTTCGCCTCCCCGGTTCCGACGGCCAGGAGGTGGTCTCGGCGGTGAAGGCCCGCTGGCCC
>JGI12210J13797_10105140_pt1 | contig 11440 bp, 16 predicted proteins | sample ElkSlonscriptome_3_FD_13797 | JGI IMG/M metagenome (IMG submission 13797) | reverse complement strand
CCGGTAATGTTTATTCGTTGTTGCTCTCTATGATCAGATTAACTGCAGACAACGGGATTCTGACTGCTCGGCGAATATGGCGATGGGGAAGATCCCCATCTCGGAGCATCCGGTCGATGGTCGGGATAGAAACTGAAAGCTTCTTCGCTGCTTCTTTTCGGGTTAATAGCTTTTCCGAACGACTGGTAGTTTCATCCCTGAAAATGGCCTGTTCGAGTTTTTTGACAGTAAGCTCGGGGGCATATGGCTGCAGCATGGTGACGACAGCTTCTGCAATTGGATGAGGGATGGGAGTATGCATCATGTTTTGCTCCTAAAACCTGCCCGTATGTGCAAGCTGTTCCACTTCGTTTAAATCATAATGTACGTTGCGGGCGGTTATGCGGATTGGAGTGAGCAATCCTTGTTTGGCATATCGACGAACAGTAACAGGATGAACGCCCAAAATTTTAGCAGCCTCGTCTATTGTACCGGGCCTGGCAGCTCTAACAATAGCTTGAGCTTCCAACTGATTGACGATGGAACGGGCATGCTCTGACGTTATTGTTTCGTCGGTTGCCAGAACGTTTTTGATGAGTTCAAGGGTCGTTGGTTTCATAGTGGTGCTCCTTGCATATGTGTAGCGCGTCACACTATTGTAGGGTAAAACTCGTTAACGATAGAGCGAAGGCCATGTCCATCACAGGTGTTATTGACTGAGATGCGGACATTCAGACCATCAAGTTCATTTGGAGAAAACTCCTCCGGATCACGATAGATTCCTATGGAACGGAAGAAACGAATCAAGGGGCTGTTGTGGGATGATGTATTGGTTGCAGAAATCCCGCTTGGTAGAGTTCCTATTAATTTCCCGTTCTCATCGAATACCTCGAGCTCAAAGTTCAGGGCTCTGAAATTCTGAATTCTGGTATTTGCTCCTTTTCCGATTAGGCCGGGGGCTGTATCCATTTTAGTTCCTTTAATGGTCGCGCGGTAAATATTTCCAATATCGAGTATGATCATGAGTTTTTCCCTGTGTTAGAACGTGAAGAAGAAGTCTGAAACGTTGGAGATGGAATCGGTTTGATGATACCTTTCTTCCTGAAGGTAAACCTCTGGAGATTCGTTGCTTGAGTTGGAAGCGGCTTCAAGCAGATCATGAAAGAGATCTGTCAGCTCAATGCGAAGCTGATCGATAGTGCTGGACAGTTTTTGCAATGATTGTTGGGTTTTACAGAAATCAATTACCTGTTCCGGTCGAATTTTACCGGCCAAACCTGTACAAGCCAAGGAGCTCCAGTCTGTAAAGCGGTCAATGTAACGATCAACGACTGCATGTCGTTTGTCGATCATATTGCCAATTGCACGTTGTGCTTCACCTTCACAGTAATACTGAATAGCACAGAAAATTTTAAGGCCCGCGTTTGAGTTGGCTCTATGGATGCCTCCAGAGGCCTTTTGGGCCAGCATAAGAAAGTTCAGCTTTTGGGCACAATCTGCAGCATCTTCCCAGATTGCGCTTGATTGCTCTTCGGACGCAGTTTCTTTTTCAATCAGAGCTTTTGACGGGGTGAAGAAATCTATTTTTCCAACAAAGCGACGCTGCACATCCGAGCAGTGATGTGTGAGGTTATGTTCGATGTTGCTTTCATTGTTCCAGTCTTTTTTGTAATCATTGCGTGTGATTCTCATCTGCTTTCTCCTGTTGAGGTTATGCAGATAAGAATCAGAGGTTTGTGGTGGTTTTTTGAGGGTTTCGATTTCCGGGTTTTCCTAGAGCATCAACAACTGGATGTGAGAATTCCGGGGTAATGTTTCCTTTCAAATATAGATTAATTCGAAAGTTTCTAAGGATACGACGATGATGGATGTAAAGGGCGCACAGCAGGTTATTAGAGAGGCTGTCAACTGGCTGCCAAAGGACTCGGCAGGAAGGATCATTTTGGAATCCTTTGAACTCGATGTGTATAATGATGAAGCGTTTGCCATACCGATTCCGTTTAATAGGTTTACTGAATTGAAAGAGTGGGGTCTGGCAAAAGATAATGCAGCGGTAACAGCACGTATTCGCTACATTCAGGAAAGCATGGATACCCGGGAGTTCCCGTTACGAACATCGCTGTATCTAACCCATGATAAAGGGTTCTGTATTTTGGCTCTTGGGAATGAACAGGTGGAAATTATTCGCCGTAAAAAGGAAGATGGTGGTTTGCAGAATGTTACTCTGTCTTTTTCTGAAAAGAGAGATTCGGATAAGGTTGCTAGATTAAATAAGGGTGAATTGTTCAGTGTAAAAGCATCCTCTCCGATAGACGGCTGGCTATACCTATTTGTCGTCGATGCTAACCGCATAATATCATCCGTTTATTCTGGAGAAGGCCGGGTAAGTGAGGTTCATCTTCCGCAAAATACTCCTGTAGAAATTTCAACGAGAGTAGATGAGGTAAGGAAATTGGAAGCTATTCGGCAGGATAAACCGCATATTCCATTACGATATACTGGTGATAAAGAAGGTATTGAGCGCATCGTTGCAATGGTGATAAAGAATGAGACTCCGGTTCCTGTATCGCTTGCGCACATGAGAAGCCGCTTCCCTCTCCCAGTGCTTTTTGCTCATGAGCAACGATATAAAGGAATGGGCGATGGGGCGATTAACTCGACGAATGACTTTTCAAGTCTATCCCTGGACCAGATTGCCATCGGGACGGTGGATTATTACTACGATGCTTAGCGCGCTTTGCGGATTTCGTAGATAATAAGTCCCGTGACAATTATAATCCCCAGAACAATCAGGTTGCGTTGTTCATATGGGAGTTCGTTCAGGCTGGCGAACGGGCTGGATGTACGTATGTACTCTTTGATTTTTGCAAAATTAATAAGGAGCAGCAGCGTTCCTATAAGTGCAAGCAGGTTTTGCCAATTGATTTTCATGGATTGTTCCCCTGATTCCGGCTTTTGAGCAGGGCGAAGATTCCTATAAGGATCATGATCCAGAAAATTAGATTATACTGGGATGAGTGGCCCTGTCCGGGAACGGCATTGCGAAGAGATGTACTTAGGCCCGGCAGACCATCGAACATGATGATAGCCACCAGTATCAGCAATAGAATTTGAATTAACCTAGTATACATCGTCATTTCTCCAGATAGCTGTATAGCCTTTCAACCAGAATCGGTTTTATTTCCTGTAACCCTGCTTTCGTCACACATTTCTGGACTATTCTTCGGTCCGATTGTTTCGGTATCAGGCAGAGAATCCGGTCAATGAAGTCGACCTGAGCTGCTTTCTCCAGATTTTCAATAACATGGTCGGGATTTGTATTGCTGTTGAGTTCAATTTCTATTGCGATGCATTCGCCGGTGGGTTGTTTTCGTGCAATCAGGTCTATATTTTTGTTATAAGCTGTTCCTTCAATTTCCACCCGGTATCCTGAATTTTTAAAGTGCCGGGTAATGTTTTGCTGATAGAACTGATGCAGATAGCTGCCTTTACCCTTCATTTCTTTTTGAGGTTTCCCGATGGTCATATATCCGTCAGGCGTAATTTCATAAAGATCGCGTGGTGCGCCTGATTTTCCATGAACCTTATGGATCTTGATTAAACCATTGGATTCGAGTTCTTTGATTTTCTTTTTGAGCGTTGTGCTGGGAACCTCCAGTTGTTTTGCTCGTTCGGCATGCTTTATAAAGTGGTTGCCGTATATACTGTTAAGGACTTTTGTCTCAAGAGCGATGGTGTCCGGATGCGGTGACGGTTCTTTTGATACAGGCACCTGTTTTTCTTCCGCTTTGCTGGATATTTCTTTCGATATGGTTGTGGACATCCGATTGTAGGAGGTCGTAATGCGGGCACCCAACTGCAGTGGTGTCAGTTTCGGAGGAAGTTCGGGGTTGTTCATATTGCACTCAATAATGCTGGGCCAGCGTTCGTCCGCTATAAAGGCCTTTCCTATATCAGAGTGGCTGATGACATAATTGCGTTGTTCTGGATTGCTCCCTCGCAACCCGAGAAAAATATCGGTGTCTGCTGTCCGTCCGAACCCTCCAACCATCATTCGGGTACTTACATTGGCCAGGAGGCTGTGGCTCAGGTCGGTTGACATCTGGCTGGCAGCGATCATGCCGATACCATATCCCCGGGCGGTTCTGATAACTTCAGAGATGAATGAAGAGTGTTCTTTCCTCAATTCATCTTGCCGTCGAAATAATGAGGAGGCTTCGTCGATTACAATCAGGTTGGTGAGATCATCCTGCAGTCCTGCTTTAATTTTCCGGTAGAGAAACATCTGGGCAAGAAGAAGGCTGATGACGAAGTTCTGTATATTGGTGTGAGGGATGTCGTGAAGTAAAACAAGGCAGTGGCCGTTCATAAATTCGTCAATTCCGATATGTCCTTTGGGTGAAAACATGCAAGGAAGGCTGTGGCGAAGGTTAGTTAAACGGTTCTGCACCGTTTGTTTCTGCTGGCCGTTTTTAGTCATCGGTGCATATTTTGTTGCTTCAATAAAGGCGTATAGATCCCCGAGATTCGGATAGATTCCTGACGACTTCTTCAGGTTGATGAGTTTAAGGGCATGGTCCATCAGAAAACTGGAGCTTGCTTCCAGGATATCCAGATAATTGATCATGCATTCTGTAAAGATGCCGATCCAGATTTCAGTTTTAATGCCCGGAGGCGGGAGCAGCGGATTGAATGCAAGATGCGCAACATCGAGTACGTTAATATCTGGAAATGCAGAAAGAAGCTCTGTGAATTCCTGTTTCCGTTCCAGAATCATCATATTCGGTGGAGCCGTCAGCTTGAGGATCTGCAACAGCAGGTTCTTAATAACGGTTGTCTTTCCTCCACCGGTCTTGCCCATGACCAGCAGGTGTCGGATCAGGTGCTCCAGCCTGATTCCATATGGAAACCCGTGGTGGGGGATATTTCCCAGTAGCAGTTCTCCGTTAAGAATTGAACCGTCGCGTGGCGATGTTTTGCGAAACGGATCTGGGGCAATTCGTTGCTTATTAATCTCATCCAGTAGACTTTCCTTCAGCTCATTGAGGATTGTTTGATCCTTTGGGTCTTCCTCGATCCAGTTCATGAGTAGTTTGATTCGGGGGATAGTATCCAGGCCATGTTGGCGGATGATACGGAATAGGCGGGTATGATTCGTGAGGCGGGAGGGGGTTCTTTTCATGCGTTACCTCGTTTCCGGGTGCAGATTCTTCAATGATCAAGGGTTTGAGAAGGAGCTTGGCAAGCCAACCAAAAGCTTTGAGGGGGGAAAGGCTATCGATTTCTTTTTTGCATTCCTCGCAAACGAAACCCTTTCCCTCAATGTAAGTGAGTTCATGTGGAGCGACCAGATGGCGGCATTGGCATTCCTCATGCCGTGTTTGGTTTCGCATCCTTTTGTATTCACGCTCACAAATTTTGCAGACCGGTTTGCCTGAGATATATGAGATAAAACCGATATCTCCCGGACTGGTCAGGCAGTGATTGCAACCGGCGGCATGAAGATTGTTTTTCAAAGTAACCTTGTACTTTGCCCCATCCGCATCCGTATAGATTTGTTCCCGTCTCATGAAATGAGCATCCGGTTGCCCAACGATCTGGGCATGGTTGGTTGTATCAACCAGCAGCGTGCTTCCTTGTGGAAGATCCGGCATTTCGATATCCGGATCGACGGCGGGGGGCTGCGGCGGAGCAATGCGATCGGCACAGCGACGTAATAAATCTGCGATTCCCATATAATACCTCCTGTAAGAAAAGTGGAGCCGTCTCACTTTACGGCTCGATTTGGTTTGATTGCGGTTAAAGTTTCGGTTTTGCGTTGATCTGCTTACTCCAGCGCCGCTTGCATGTCTTGCACTGACGGATCCGGGCATCTGCGGAACGATTCCTTCGAATTCCTTTTGAAATGCTTTTTGTTGACCCGCAGTACGGGCATTTGTGTGGTCGGCCTCTTGGCATACTTTTCACCTCCAGGCGTGAGTAAGACTCGGAGCTTTATATATTTTTCGGTGGAGCTGACTCATTTACTGGAAAATGTTCACCTTAAAAAAGGAGATCATGATGGCCGCATACGTGAAGATAATGAATATGGCGACCTGGAAGATCTTCAGAAATCCTCGAATGTCCTGAGGGAAGTTGGAGGAATCAAAGGTGTTATCCATGATTCTGAAGCAAAGCCAGCTTATCATTGCTTCAAGTGCGATGAATATGCAGATCATGAACAGCTTTTCAATTGCATGCCGGTTTATACGGATCGATTTAATGCTAAGCAGCCGGGACGGGTGACGCGTGTTCGGGGTATTAATTTTTCTACTTTGCCGGGGAATATGAGGTCCCCCGGAGGGGAGGACATTCTTCCCTCCGGGGTAGATTTCAGAGTTTGTTGGTTTACACTTTTTTTTCAACATGACGCATTTTCCATTTCAAGGGTGAACGCTGAGCTCGTGCTTCGCTGTCCTGAGCTGAATGCCCGGGTGAAGTGCGATAGCTTTGCCGGGAGGAACGTCAGCCGTTTGCTTGCCAGCGGTGGCCTGCCACATATCGCCGGTTTTGTTTCGAAGAAGACAGACTCCTGAATCAGTCGGATGATTTTCCATTTCAGCAACAATAGTGGCACTCGATTTTTCACCAAGATGCATCGTCGTGACCATCTGTCCCGGTTTAATCAACATTGCCGTAACACTTTTTCCACAAATATAGAGTTTGTTTGGAAACTGTATTGAACAGTTACGGTGCCAGCAGACCTGCTTCTTCTGCATAGGATCCCAGAAGTTTTCCGCGCCGCATTCGCAGATGTGGCGCTGACTGAGCATCTGTGTAAATGCATGTTTCCACTGAATAGCTGTCACGCGCTGAGATGGTTCATGAAGGCCGACTGTAAACGCCTGGGAAAACAGGGTGCGAAGCTGGACTGGAAGCATCGACCAATGTTTTGCAATGTGGCGATAACCGGGTTCATTAGGCAGGGAATTGCTCAGGTTTTTCGGGTCGAATACGAATACAGGTTTTTTGCCATAGATTTCCTGTGCCGCAATTCCATCGAATACACGAATGTTGAATTCACGTTGCCCATGGAGCGGATGACCGAAACACATCATACTGAAGAGTAGATAGGCCAAGGACTGCTGGTCGGTAATAGTAGATGGCCTCGCTGTTCCCATAACTACTTCCGGGGCCATATAACCAGGCGTTCCAATGATGCTGCCAATCGCATGTTTATCTGCCATGATATTATCATTGTCACAGATCATTACATCTCCGGTTTTCGGGCAGAACATGAAATTGCCGGGTGAAATATCCCGGTAGGAATAACCGGCAATGCCCAGTTCCCGGAAGCATTCCGCCAATTGACGGCAAGCTTCTGCCATAACTCCGAATCCAGGGTGTTCTACTGCACCAGACTCGATATCGGCTAAAGAAATAAATTTGGCTCTGTCAATGAGCTGCATCAGGTAGCCGAACCGCTTTTCGCCGGGGACCTCCACTAATTCCAAGGGCCAGGCAAAGTGTTCAGCACACCCGGCGGCGGGTACGCCGGCCTGCACCAGAAAGGAGATAATAGCTTTTTGTTCCCGGGTGGCGCTTGATTCGTTGTAGTACTTTAGTACTAAAGATTGTCCGTTTTTTTCGACGGCAAACACTTCCCCTTGTCCGCCCTCCGCTAGTTTTCTCGTGATCTTCAGTCCGGGTATTTTCGGTATTGTCATTTTTCATTTCTCCTAGTTTGTTGTTGGTTTTAAGGTTGATGCCTACGAGCGAAATATCGTCACCGCATCCATTTTCGGAATAATCACTGAGCCACTCCGGCAATAGGGCGTTTATTTCCGAAGGGCGGAATCTGCTCACATAGCCCTGCAGGGTTTTGATAAGCTTTACGTATTCTTCACTGGTCGACATTGAGTTGATCAGTCCGTCGGTTGACATCATCAGGAAAGTAATGTCTTTCAAGGGAATGCAGGCAAAATTCCAGTAGTTATTGGCCCGGCGGCTGCACAATGAGTCTGTAGTAGAATCCGTAGGACCTTCATCCGGTTGCACCAGAAATACTGGATTTTCTTCTCGATCCAGATAGCAGATATCTCCATCACCCAATTGAGCCATGTAGGCATAGCCTTGATAAATGAGAACAGAAAGAATCGTAGTGCCGTGCCGTCTGACATGGTCATAGGTCACTCGGAATTGCTCCCACGATTGTTTGATGTTTTCTTCCCACTCATCTTTCAGGTGCCATATGACATGGTTGCTGAAATATTCACCACGGCTATCGCTGGTAGTAGCGCCCGACTGCAAAAACTGCGTTGCTGTTTTTTCCGCCGCTGACGTAGCGAAAAGCGAACCGATATGACTGAAGTGGTAGTCATCGCCCCCGTGCCCATCCGCGACAGAGCAAATGAGGTAGGGGGAGCCATGGAATGAGCCTTCCTTGATAGAAATCGCATCCTGGCAGGTTTTATCGTTCTGAATATGCTCAGCTCCCTGAACACTGGCCGAGATCGTCTCGGCCATTGTATTGTTTTCAGTCCTGTACATTTTAAAACACCTGCAGGCTGGAAACATTATTTACGGGGAGGGGTGGCATCGGTAGGGCAACATTGTTTGTCATTTTGCCCGGTACCGTGGAATTGCGGCTTGCTGTTATTGTTGCTGTCACGGTTGCATATTTGATGTAGTTGACCAGGTCGACCGCATTCTTTGCTTCCAGCACACCAACTTCAGGGTGGTTAGTGAATTTCTCAAGCTGCGCACGATCATAGTGGCTGCCGATACCGATTGATAAACGGATGGCTCGGGAACCCCATGGTTCTTTATCAAGAGCATCTATGGCGTTGTCATAAGAGGTGCCATCGGTGTTTGCTCCATCGGATACCAATACCATTACAGGAGGCAGGCCTCGTCTGGGCATTTCTCCGTCACGAACGGCATCTGCCAGTTTCTGAACAGCTTTGCCTGTTGAAGTGCATCCGTTTGCTACCAGATCAGTCCATGAAACCTGTTCTACATCCACAGCTTCCGGGCCAATATGCCAATCTGCCGTGTTGGCAAATTTAATGCATCGCAAGCGGCAATCCACCTGGGGGTGCTGACTGGCTTCATCTTTCAGTTCCGTAAGGCTTTCGCGCACGCCCTGATTGGCTGACCCCATCGGTAGCCCTTCCATCGAGGATGAGCAGTCGACCAGCAGGAATATGTCTAAACGCCTACGTGCAACTTCAATTTCCGGCTTTACCAGTGCATCATTCAGTACTTGTGGCATTTTATTTCTCCTTGGTTATTTGTTGGTTAAAAATGGGGTGAGAGAAAAATCCTGATCATCGCCAAGGTCAGTACAGGCAAGGCAATTGAGGCATCATTACCGCAGATGTGGAGTTCCACTTTGCGGAACTGGCGGCAGAACGGATTACAAATGCGTGACAACAAATGGGTTAAAGCATTGTTGCGTGTCCGATTCGTTTCTCGAAGCAACCACCATGCAGCGTGTGCCGCGATATACAGATCAAGAATGAAGATGATCAGGTGCATTATTTTCTCCCTAATAATTTCTAATAGGTGAGCGTCTCAGTTTGTTATCCAAGGTGCGGGCGATGTCCGTCGCGGACGCGGTGGTAGCGCTCTAATTCCTCGGCGCGGCGGCGTTCTTCCTCCATACGTCGGCGCTGTTCATCGAGGAAGCTGTTATTCGTTCCAAGTGGATTGTACGGATTGTTGTAGGTCGGATAGCTCATGGTTTTCTCCTTATGTTTGGTTGATTTCTATAGATCCAAACCGTGTCACACTTTTTCAGCGGATGGTCGGTGAGAGCTCTATTTAAAGAGCCGGTATGAAAGGAAGAGGTGGTGTCTCACCTTCACGTTCTGTTTGATTAGTCTTCAGGGCGAAAGGGCGTTCCTTGGCTCTACATGTTTCGTTTAGGCCCAAATGGATTTGCCCTGAAGGGTAAGTGCAAATCCGCGAGAAGACGGGTTTGTGAGGTGATAAAATGACAGAAGCAATGCAACGGGATATGCGGTCAAAGACGGAACCGTTGATTCATGCGATACGGGCGCATGAGCAAGGTGCCCGGGATTGGAGTTTCAGCGGGATCGCTGCACGAATGAATCGGTTGTATGACCAATTAAATAATGAATTTTTTGCAGGGAAGTTGCCGAAGGCACTGATTTCAATCGGACCGGATCTGATTATGCGATATGGGTATTACCATGTAGGGCGTGACGGGATCGGCGCGAAACATCGGATACATTTGAATTCCAGACATTTTGGGCGGAGCGAGTCCGAAGTGGGGGTGACGTTGCTGCATGAAATGATTCATGTCTATCAACATCTGTTTGGACATGTGGGCCATCGACATCGATATCACAACCGGGAGTTCGCGGATATTGCAGCTACTGTAGGATTCGAAGCGGAAGTCGGAACGGGCGTCACAAAACAGGTGAGTGGTTGGCTTAGTACCAAGCTCGATCAATTGGGCTTTTCCGCGTTTGATGAAATGATTCCTGACCTGCAGGCCGAACCGATCCGAAAACCGGTTAGGAAAGTGATGTGGAAATGCATCTGTGGGCAGGAGGTCTGGGTGGAAAAGGGCGAATGCCTGGATGCGGTGTGTAAAACCTGTCATTCTGCGTTTGAGCGGCCGGAGGAGCTGATGGATCCGAAAGAGGAAATCGATCTCGCTGTTGCGACGGCGGCCTGACCGCAATCTTTATATATTTCCAGTTCCCATTGTGTTTTATGGAAATCGACGAACTTTGGAAACAACATGAGCGGGATAGACTCTGCGATTTGCTCGATGAAAAACGGGATGAGCTGATTATGCGTTGCCCGGGAAGCCGCATGCATCGTCATGTAATGTCTGAAATTTATGAGATTCGCAGTTGGCTGAGTGTGTCATCAGATCCTCCCGGAGTTACTCGCATTCGCTTTAGGGTCAAAAGCTGGTTTTGATTCATGTTGAACGAAATAGATGTATTGTCATAAGCGGGCAAATGGCTTACCTTTATGCCCATATTATCGTGAGGGCTGTTGTGAAATATCTATTTCTTTGTTTATTTGCATTGTTAGGGGTATCATCTGTTTGGGCGTCGTATTCTACGCCGGATACGGGGGTAAGCTGGACGATGGATGATCTGGTGGCCAATTCCGGTGGGGATGTGACAGGGACGGCTCCAAACTACACGCTTCACGATAACGTTTTCATAAAAGAGTCGGACGCGCTGACGATCCCAGCAGGAACAACGATCACTTGTGACGATTCGGTAGGATGGTTTACTTTAGTTGTTCAAGGAACACTTCTTGCAAAAGGGATAGAAGCCAGCCCGATTTTGATCACCTCCGGTGATGTGCGCGGCGGAACGGATGATTATGACCGAGCCTTGGAAATCCACTCAACGGTTTCAAGCAATTCAGTTATCGAATGGGTGATTTGTGAAAAGGCTGACTACGGTATTTATGTGAATGCCGACAATTC
>JGI12210J13797_10440207_pt1 | contig 11446 bp, 10 predicted proteins | sample ElkSlonscriptome_3_FD_13797 | JGI IMG/M metagenome (IMG submission 13797) | reverse complement strand
AGCTTATCGGGCTTCTGATCTTGGACAGCATCAGGTCGTAAAAACAAATATAGGGGGTTGGAATTTAGAAAATCGGATTCAAACTGAAATTTCTGAGGAAAAACGGAGAATCGGACCGCGAAAAATTTCTGTTTTGGACAGTAGTGGTGTATCTAAAAATATCTCGCAGTCCCGATCATCTTTGCTCGGAGCGCAGCGTAGAATAATTTCCGGAGGAAATAGCGTAGCGGTTCATATCGCCTCCTGATGATTCCCCCGGCTCATCACACTTGTCCCGCCGTAGCTTTAGCGAAGGATGATAAATCGCGCCCTCATATTCAACTCTCGGTTTCCTTGGCATAGAAGAGGTTATACATAAAACAACCGATTCATAAAAGTCACTTTACGGGATTACGGGACTGCCCCCTTTCTGACCCCTTTCCTTTCTGTGACCCCTTTCTTCGATTCATTAGCACGTCCAAAAAAAATCAGTCCGTTCTCAGTACATTCATGTATTTCCTCCAGAGAACCGTTCGATTGTGTTCCTTCATCCTTTTGACTTTTTCTGGACCAACATCCTTATCTTTCCAATAATTCGGATGCTTGCCTACCGTTGATACACTAGGCAACCCTCCCCAGAAATGACTGCCCTGTGCAGAACAACGAAAAAAGATCTTATCCCCATCCCAACCTTCTGGAATTTCAAAGAAATACTGATCACACTTGGTTACGCGGACCGTTTTACTCTTTACAAACTCTGGATCATTTCCTGCTTGTAAGAGATAGCCATAGATTTCCGGATCGTGTGGCGGATCCAGATATTCATCCCACTCTAGGGATACCCAACGAGTCCCATTCATCGCGCCAACTATCCAGGCTTTGGATCTTGGGGCACGCAATGACCGATCAGGGCGCGTGCGATTCATACTTAACAAAGGGTTCGCCTGAGCACGATGCGTACAATGAGCAAAGACCGCTTCTACTTCAAAGTTTAGTGTATAACTTTCATCATAACGATCCGGATAATCATAAATTTGCCAAGCTCGTGCATTTGCGGGAACTGTATTTTCATCCGAAACTAACTCACCATCAATGTAAACTCGGAAGCCAAGCAAATCTTCACAGTGAGGATATTTCCAACTCACTAAAGCTGCCGCATCAGGAGTCATCTCTACCTGGACATTCCTTACACTCGGAGCCTTCAAACGAGGGACAAAAATAGAACTTATCACTCGCTTTCCCCTTTTCGATTTTTTGTCAACGGGCTGAATTCCAAAAGTATATTCAACATTACCCGGTTTATTCACAATTTCCCACGTATAGGAATTGGTTAGCCCTACATGGGAACTGCCATTTTCCATCAGCTTACGGTCAAGGTTCATATCATTGAACAATCGATATTGAGCGACGGTATTCGATAACGAAGACATATCCCAAGTTCCGGTCACATACCCTTTTCCATCAATATGGGAAAACTGAAGATTGATCGTCTCAGGAGCATCTGGAACCGGAGGACCTTTGAAATAAACGGACTGGGCTTCTGATTCAAATTCAGTTCCCTGCATATTTATCGTAACAATTCTATACGAGATCATTTTTCGGGGAACAGGAGACCTGTCCTGTAGATACCGTTTCCCCCCGGGAAGCAGGGTTCCTTTTTCCAGCAAAGCGGAATCAAGCTGGGTAAATTCATCCTCGCCCTCAACTCGCCGCTCAACCCTGAAGCCCTGAACATGGAGCTCCATTTCCTGATCGATTTCCCAGAAGATCTCAATGCGGCGATTATCCGGCACCTCAAGTTTTGAAATTTGGGCTGGAGCCCACTCCTTCGGCTCATATTTTACCCAGCTTTTTCCAAACTCGACCTGAAATTTGTTCAAAGGCGCAACGGCATAATACCAGCTCCGATAGGCGTCCACATCCTTGTCGGTAAATTTCCAAACCAGGGCATCGTCCGTTTTATCCCGAGGACTAATGAATGGCGGCACGATGCGTTCCCACTCATCGTCCTTATTTTTCTTTCGGTAGATATTATAAGTCAAAAGTCCTGCCTGATCATGAACGGAACGGTCCGAAATCCAGCTCAACTCAACATTCGAACCGGACTGTTCTGCGTTGAGTTCAACCTTTAGCTGCTCCTCTTCTTCATCATCCACATACATGGTGATATACGTATCGAGTGGCTCGCTGGATTCCCTGCCCCCGGCATAAACACCAAAGAGTCCATACTCATAGGTTTCACCCGACTGAATCGTTGAGTCTATGAACCCAAACCCCATCACCATGGCCAGATCGAAATCATTCTTAAGCCGGATACGATCCCCAGAACGCATACCCGTTTGCTGAAGTTGTTCTATAAATGAATCATGTCCAACATAACTCACCAACGTCCCATCCTTGATAAAGTCTTCGAGCTTCCGCCGATACGTCATGATTTGCGATGAAGCCAAACCAACAGCGCTCCAATTACGATCAGGTGAAAGCTCTGGAGTAATAGTTCCATCACCCAGTCGATTCCAGGAAGCTGTGCCGCTTAGTCGGCGACCAATCCTGAATCCAACCACATTGCCTGGCCAGCCGTCAGCAGTCCAAAGCAACTGAACCTGACTTCCAGTAGCATAACCGGACAAAGCTACCGTCTCCTCACCTACCGCATAACACGATACGCCCGCACATACTAACCCCAAAAATATAGCAGCTATTTTAACTTGGAATGCTCTCATTTTAATCATCGATCAGTTTATATTTCCCGTCAATCAAAGCTACCTTGCAGCCTCTATTTGTCGTATTTCCAGATGATCCGTTATGTACTTTTATTCGAAAAAACCACACTTTCTTGATTTCATCAATTTTCGAATTCGCATACAAAAACTGTTCCTCAAGATTGTAAGCCTGCGCACTGCTAAGTTTCATTTCTAGCAGGGGTCCACTCAGTTCTTGAATGTATGCGGCGCTACACAGACTTAGATAGGCCTCTTTATCATTACGAGCGAGAGCCTCTACACTTTTTACAGCAATGGCCTCCGGACTTTCTTGAGATGTATCAACTGATTTTGCTTCCTTATATTCAACTTTCGCTCCCCAGCTGGTCATAGCCATCAGTGCCATTGAAATTACGATTTTTTTCATTTGTATCTCCTAATATAAGTTTATCTCTAGATGTCGGGGTCAGGTCTGAATATTCTACATTCATTTCTTTTATGTTGGTAATTCAGACCTGACCCTCGAGTTCCAACTCGTAGCTTTCTAGACATAAAAGCAATTTAATTCACCCAGCTCACAAGTCATTTTCATCTTTCACGGACTGGTACCTCTCCCCTTTCTGACCCCTTTCCGGACTAACCCCTATCCCCTTTCTGACCCCTTTTCCTTTTCTATAAATTCTACATCGAGCATCTGCTTATCAAATGACACACGGACCGATCCTAGTTCTAAATAATCATTGTGCGGCTCGCCACGACGGGCTAGGAACGTTAGTAGATAGTCTTCACCATTGGTGTCGTTCGCGCAGAGCGCGACGGTTTGGAGACTGGAGTCTGGGGTTTGGGGTAATACTTCCAAATCCACTGTGTCGTCCACTTCATAGGCGATGCTGGACGGCATGCCTTCGAAGCTCCATGTTCGTTCTTTGCCAACGAGGCAGGCGGGGGAGGCTTCGGGGAAGGAGGCGTCGATGACTACGACATTGACCGAGGCGGACAGGGTGTTATTGCCTTTGATATAATCGCCACTAACGGTGAAGCTGCCTGCGTTAGTGAAGGCAACCGTGATTGGACGGGTGTTGGGCGAACTGTATGTATTGCCAGTAATATCGAGGGCAATCTCAAACTGTCCGCCTCTTGCGTGTTCCAGATCTTCAAACGCGCGGGCGGGATCGATGCAGGTAAGGCGCAGGGCATCGCCTTTGCGGATGGTGATGGTTTCGCCGTCGTGATCAATCAGGTTGTAGGGCATCCATTTTACAGACATTGGAACTTCGAGCGCACCGTTCTGGAAGCTGGCGTTTGCGGGGGTGGCGTCGCCGGCGTCAAGAAGCGGGAGGTTGGCATACCAGCGGGCACCCGCGCCACGGCGCGGGATTTGAGATGAAAGATTTGAAATGGAAGATTGGAAGGCCAGATCCATGAACTCAACATAACGAGTGTCACCTTCGATGCAGGCGGAGGAAACGTAGTACTGTTGAATATCGAACTCCGAACAAGGAATGTCGAATGTCGAAGTATCAACGCCGGCCATGGCGGCGATGGCCGTTTCGATCCAGTCTTTGGTGCCGTTGCCGTTGTTGTCTGGTCCACCGAGAGACTGAAGTTCCAAGGATTGGATTTTCACGGCGAGGCGGCTGTATACATTTTCCCAATAAAGGCGGACGGTGTGCTCCGCACGCGCGGAGTCCGACCCTTCTGGCCGGGCGCGCCGATGCACACTCAGCAGTTTACCGCTGGAGCATAAGCTCGCCCGGCGGTCGAGCTCTACCCCCTGATCCTATTTTTCAACATCCGGGTATTCCATGACGCGAAGCGAGACTGGCCGGCAGGCCAGTAATGAAAGGGCAAATCGGTGGATAGAAAACTCTACTCTGGAATGAAGAGTTTCTGGCCGACGTAGATGCTGTCAGATTTGAGATTATTGGCCTTTTTAATGGCGGAAACGTTTGTTCCGTAGGCCTGGGCAATGGCTGAAAGGGTGTGACCGGATTCGACGACGTGTTCGCGACCGGGGCCGCGGTTGGCGCTTGAGCTTCCGGAGGAGCGGGGACGACTGGCTACGCTCTTTTTCAACAACGATTCAACTTCGCGAATCAGGTTGGCCATTTCTTTTTTCTGACGTGCGTCGAGCGCATTCATCTTGGCATTCAGCGCGCTGATTTGTCCGTTCATGCCATTGACCTGACTGCGAAGCGACTGGATTTCCTGAATGAGCCGCGCGTTTTCCATCTCCACGGTTTCCACCTGTCCCTGCACCCGATAGGCCCTTTCTTCGGCCTGGCGCATGGCGGCCTGCTGTCGCGCCTGCGCTTCACGTTTCTGCTGCGGGGTCTGCATGGTTTCGCAGCCGGCTAAAAGAAGAACTGAAAATGTACTGATAATAACCTTAGATTTCATATTTCTATCCATATTTTTTGAACCGCAGAATATCGAACAAGGAATATCGAATTTCGAAGTAAAATTTCCTCCATCTTCTTTTCCCTGCCCTCCCTATTCGGTTCAGTATTCGTTATTCGTTCTGAATATTCGGGACGTCAGGGTTTCCACAAATACATAAAACGGGGCGGTTCAGCCGTGATGCTGAAATCCGGCACCTTGGGGGTTTTCGAGGCGAACAGGCTGTCCCAGAATCCCGCTTCTTTATAGTAGCGAACCACTTTGAGATCATCCTCGCCCATCAATTCGGCCAGTTTGCTGACCGCGTCGTCCCAATAGCCAACGCCATCAATCAGGTTATATTCCACCGCCTGGCCCACATTAAAGACGCGGCCGTCGAGCAGATCGCGGTTTTCCAGATTCCGGGACGTTTGTACAATCGATGCGAAACGATCCTGCATGGAATTAACCAAATCCTGCAGCAACTCAATATGCTGCGGGTCGACATCTTCAAATGGGTTGAGCATATCCTTATTTTCGCCGGAGGCGATGGTCACCGAGCTCAGACCGATTTTTTCGCCCAGCCCTTTCATGTTCAGGGTTTGCATAATGACGCCCACGGATCCGACAATGGCGGTGGGCTCGGCCATAATATAGTCCCCCGCCATGGAAGCGTAATACCCGCCGGAGGCGCAGAGATCGCGAACGAACACGAGAATCATGCGGTCTTCGAAGGTCATCTTGAACTCTTGGAGGGCGGCATAGATTTCATCGCTGGGGGTGACAGCGCCACCCGGGGAGTCGACCTCGAGGATAATGGCCTTGATCGCTTCATCCCAGGTGGCCGCCCGGATCTCGGAAAGCACCTGCTCCACCATATCGGGTTCGTAACCAAAGAGGCGCTCCTGCCGGCCGCGCATGATGACGCCGCTGAGCGCGATCCGCACCACCTTGGTATCGCCGGAGCCGTAGGACCAGATTTCATCAAACTCCGGAAATTGATCCTGGGCATAGTCACCGCTGACCGAAGAAGAGGCGGACCCGCCGGAAAACAGGGCCGCCGTCAACCCGACATTGGTTAAAAAACTGCCGAAGAGCATCAGGCCCAGGATACTAATCACAATCCACAGCCCGACTTTTGATCCGTTATTTGACATACTTAAAAACTCCCGATTTTCCAAAGGTTGGAAACCATACCCGCTTGAAGTCATTATTTGAATAAATAATTTCCAATGGTTGGAAAAAAACAGGATAAAAGGTTCTGGTTTTGGAAACATGGAGAGAGATTTTGGATTATCTGGAACGCGCACGCGAAGTATTCGACATTGAACTGGACGGCATTCAAAAAGTGAAAGCTGATCTGGACGGCGGTTTTACAGAAGCCATCGACGCCATTCTGGCCACGATTAAAGGCGGCAGCGGAAAAGTCGTAATCTGCGGCGTCGGTAAAAACTGGCATATCGGCAATAAAATGGCGGCCACCTTTACCAGCACTGGTACTCCGGCGGTGGCGATGCACCCGATCGAAGCCATGCACGGCGATTTCGGCATTCTTTCTCCCAATGACATTGTATTAGCGATGAGCTATTCCGGCGCCTCGGACGAATTGATCGCCGTGCTCCAGCCGGTTAAGCGCATGGGCGTAAAAATTATTGCCCTGACCGGCGAGCCGGACTCGCCACTGGGCGACTATGCCGACATTATGGTTTCCGTTAAAATCGGCAAAGAGGCCTGTCCTTTCGGCATGGCCCCGACTACCAGCACCACTGCCACCCTCGCCCTTGGTGACGCCATGGCGATGGTTCTGCTCGATGCCCGCGGCTTTAAAGTGGAAGATTATGCCCAGCGACACCCCGGCGGTGCGATCGGCCGAACCCTTTTATTACGCGTCGAAGATGTCATGCGCACCGGCGAACGCAGCGCAACGGTCCCGGTGGGCAGCGCGGTAAAAGAGGCCTTGATTGCTATGACCGGCGCGAAAGCCGGCTGCGTGGCTGTAGTCAATCCCGACAACACCCTCGCGGGCATTATGACCGACGGCGACCTGCGCCGCCATTTGATCGAAACTCCAAATCTGGTGAATCAAGCGGTCGATCAGTTTATGACTGCCAACCCAAAAACCCTGAAAAAAGAACAGCTGGCGATCGATATTCTGGATCTTTACGAGCAGTTCAACATCGACGACCTCATCGTGGTGGACGACGAAAACCGGGTGATTGGTGCCGTCGATATTCAGGACATGCCCAAGATGAAAATCCTTTAGAGCCAAACTCATCTGTACAATCAATTCGGGACATCATCCTTTCGAACAGGTTACCTTTTCTTTTTTACATGAGTTCCATATCATTTTTTAATTAGATTACTATCCGATCATCACCTGGGTTTGAACAAATTTGCAGAGACCCCGCCAATCCCAACCACGCAAACACTTACGGAGAACCAACATGGAAAACTCGGATGTTCAGATCCAAATAAAAATGGGGAAAATGGAAAGAAATATTGTCAATGACAAGTATAACTTTGCCTATTTGACGATTCCAAAAGCTGCAAATTCTTCTGTAAAATACGCGTTGCTTCCAACCATCTCCAAATCTCAAAATGACACTATTCATGATTCCCCAATAATCCAAAACCTTCACCGAACGGATAAGGACCTTTATGTCTATTCAGATAAACAAAGCGTCCTTCATAAGGACTACTCGCTTGTATTTGCGGTTGTGCGAAATTCCTGGACCAGGATTGCATCCTGCTACATTGACAAGATTCAGCATGCTTTTCACAAACCGTTTGCAGAATACGGAATGAGCCCTGACACATCGTTTTCAGAATTTGTAGAAACGATTGCACAAATTCCTGACGATCGATCAGAGATTCATTTTCGGTCGCAACTTTCATTTCTATTTTTAGGAGATATTTACCTGCCAAACCTCACATTGAAAGTTGAATCGCTAAATGCTCAATGGCCGATTATTCAATCCTATTTCCACTCCAAATACGATCTACGCATCGAAGATATGAAACAGATCTGCAAGCGGGGAAATGGCAAGTATGCCGACATGTACGACCGTCGTACTTCGAAGTTGATTGAGCAGCGGTATAGCGATGAAATCGCATTTTTTAACTTCAGCCCTCTTTCCTGATAGCGCATTTCAGCCTGCCCAACCGCCGCTCCAAGCGGGACCCATCAAAAAGCAAGAATCTCCACAAACCTGATCCGTTGCCTTCAGATTGATATTCATCACCCATGTATGAAAACACAATCTGAGCGTTATCCAAACAGCGCTTTATAGCCTTCCAGCAAACGCTCTACATCATCGAAATAGTGTAGCTTCCCATCGGCCAGCAAAATGCCGCAGTCGCAATAACTTCGAAGGGTTTCCTTCGAGTGGGAAACCATAATGATCCGGGCATGGTCCAGTTTGTGTTTCAGTGCTGCCTTACTTTTTTTCTTAAAATTCGCATCGCCCACCGCCGTAATTTCATCAATCAGATAGCAGTCAAAATCAATCGCCATGCTCAAGCCGAAGGCCAAGCGCGCTTTCATCCCACTGGAATAGGTGCGAATTGGAAGGTTCATCGATTTCCCAAGCTCTGAAAATTCCTCGACATAATCAATAATCCGCTCGGTATCTTCGCCGTAAATTCGCGACACAAAGCGTACATTCTCCAGTCCAGTCATAGAACCGTTAAATCCTCCGGAAAATCCCAAGGGCCATGAAACGCGGACGTTGCGGACAATCCGCCCCTCATCCGGCATTTCCGCACCGGACAGGAGCCGAAGCAATGTTGACTTCCCCGCACCATTGGGTCCCATCACAGCTATATTTCGGCCGTGCTCAAATTTGAAATCCAGCCCCTCGAAAATGACCTTCCGGATACCTTTCATCCGATAGGTCTTTGAAACCTGATGCAGTTCAATCACTGTCCGGCCCTCCGCCTTCGGGTTAGACGTTCACCCGTCAGGCCAAACAGCAGGGATAGCAGGGCAAACCAGATCAGATAATTCTTGTCGAGTACAGTACTTGCATAGTTCGAATAATAACCCGTTCGGATCCATTCAATGAGATGCAGCACCGGATTCCATTTCAGAATATCCACGGCAGCAGTCGGCAGTTTGCTGGGAATGTAAAAAACGCCGGATATAATGATCAACGGTCGCGTTAGAATGCTTTCAACATATTGCCACGATTCCCACACGGAAAGCATTACGGCATTCAATATGCCCATACCTGTGCCCAGCAGGCAGACCATGGCGAACGCAAGAGCGAGCTGATCCGGATGTCGCGGCAATGCGGCCTGCCCCAATAGAATTAACATCCCAAAAAAAAGTATCATAATCACCAGATAGGTCGCTGAGATCAGCATGGAACGAGCAAAAAGCGTGTCCGTTTCCTTGATACTGGGATAAGTTAATAATGCTTTGTTGGCATTAAATGTGGTCATGAGCGCGGCGGACAGTTTTTTATAAAACTCCAGCGTCAGCATACCGGTAGCAAAAAAGAGGGCCAGGCTTGCTCCGAAGGGGGGGCGTCGACCCGCCGCGCCAAACACCGCTACAAATACCGCTACACCCAGCGCCGGCGTAATAATAGCCCAGAGATAGCCCAGCTGTGACGTACCGAATGTAGCCCTGGTTTCACGGAGCATCAAGGCACCAAGGATACGCAGTTGTGTTATGAGGATTTTCTTCATTGTGCGTTTAAGACATGTGGTCCCGAATAGAGTAGACGATCAGCACACCAATCCCCCAAAGCACGGCAGCGAAAACCGTCAGGAGAACGGGATAGAGAATTTTTCGCGGATAAAGCGGATATTCCGGGAGTGCCGGCTTTTCGTATACGGCGAGAAAGCGCTGACGACGTCCCGCTTCTACACGGGCGCTCTCGAGCGAGGCCAAGGCCGAGGTGTAGGCCTTTTGCGCAAACTCTTTTTCCACCTGCAGCTCTTCATACTGCGTTAACTGTGCGGACAGGCGGGCGGGCTTCCCATCTTTCATAGTCCCCCCTCCCCGCGACTCTATTTCGGTTTCCAGCGCTTCTGCTCGACGCTGTAAAGCCCGTAAGGACGGAGCATCCTGCCCAACACTTTTTTTCAGGATAGCAATCCGCGTCTGTACTTCGATCAGCTCCCGCTCGAGCCCAACCAATGTTTCAATCGCAGCCAGAGCATTAACGGAAGGATCGAGCGATGCTTCTTCATCGCGAAACGTTTGAACCCGGCGAAGCTGAGCCAGCAAGCGAGCTTCATATCGCTCAACCTCCTGCTCAGCATAGCCGACCGCCTCCCTGCGCGCTTCCTCGGAAAGCGTATTGACCAACTCCTGCACATACGTGAGCAATAGGTCCGCCACAAGTTTGGACTCCTCAGCAGAAAACGCCTGCACTTTAAAATCGATAATCATCGAGGTCGGGTCATAGCTGACGCTGATCCGTCGCTGCCAGTATTTCGTGACCCGCTCAATTTCCGTGACCCAGAGTCGGGAAAAGAGATCGATGTCTTGGGCTGCATATATTTTTCGGAACCCGAGATCCTGTTCTAGTCGATCCACCACTTCGCGACTCTGGAGATAATTGAGCACCATATAGGCATCCGAGGCCGTTGAGGAATTTCCTACCAGTCCGGTAAAGGCGCCAAAGAGATCACCGCCGGTATTCCCCTTCATACTCCGCACCGAAAATCCCGCACGAGTAACGTAACGTTCCGACGCCAAAAATGTGGTGTAGAGGGTCCCCAGCAGCACCGGCAGCACCACACAGAAGACAAAAGACCATTTCAGTCGTTTCCGCCGCTTCTGCTGCGGCGTCAAGGTTTTCTCAACCGGTTGCTCTTGTTTTAGATTCTCATTCATATCATGCATTCTTTCTAATTCCAGACTGTGCCCAGGCCCGCAGCACGAACCGCTTCATCCGACGCATGGGCGGCATCCGGGAAGGGCCATGCGACCGCCATTCCACCAGCTCCTCAACCGCCCGTTCTGGCTCCGTGTATTTTTCCGAGTTTTTACTAACGTAAGTTGGATACAGGATGAGCGCCCCGGCCACCAGCTCATCCAGACAAATCATCCGGGTTCGTCGAGCAATCGGATGAAAGTCCTGCGTTAAACCCCAACTTGAATAAAAAGGAGCGCCATAGCAGACCACCGCGATCCCTCGCAAAAGTGCTTCGAATCCCGTGAGCGACGTCAGCGTATGCACCTCATCCACCTGTTCCAGCATTCCGATAATATCCGCATTGGTCACGATTTCGTCGCACCACTCTGCCGCCTCAGGCTCCGTCGCACCTTTTTTACGTAAGCCGGCAACCACATCCGGATGGGGTTTATACACCACATGGGCCTCCGGATTCTTTTCACGAACGACCCGGACCAAATCTGCGTTGGTTCTAAC
>JGI12210J13797_10143026_pt1 | contig 11450 bp, 7 predicted proteins | sample ElkSlonscriptome_3_FD_13797 | JGI IMG/M metagenome (IMG submission 13797) | reverse complement strand
CCCATGGCCACCACGTCACGGGACGATGCACCCAGCGACATCCGGATCCCCATCTCCCGGGTGCGCTTCGCTACCCGGTGACTCACGGCGCCGTAGATCCCGATGGCGGACAGCGCCAACGCCAGCGCTCCGAAGACCGAGAGGAGGATCGCCGCCATCCGGGGCGGGAAGAGCATCAAGGACAGGTGCTCGTCCATGGTCTTGGCCTGGAAGAGGACCAGATCGGGGTCCACCCGATCCAACGCCTCGAGGGCCGCCGCCAGGAGCTCCGACGGACTCCCCTCGCCCCGGACGATGAACTGCAGCCCCGAGGCCGTGCGCGTCCCGGGCAACTCGTAGACGTACGGCCGAGGATCCTCGCCCAGCGTCCGGACCTTCGTGTCGGCGGCCACACCCACGATCCGTTGCTCCGCGCCGTTCCCGGTCAGCGTCATCCCGACCACGTCTTCCCCGGGGTAGAAACGATCGACGAAGGCCTGGCTCACGATGGCGATGTCGTCTCCCCCCAGGTCGGTCCGGCTGAAGGCTCGGCCGCGGAGGATCGGAATACCCATCCCCTCGAAGTACCCGGGCATGACCCGGGTGTCGTCGATGTCCCAGGTGCCGTCGGAGGCATCGCTGGGGACCCCGGGCAGCAGAAAGGAGTTGGTCCTGATCTCGCTCCCCAGAGGAAGGCGGTCCGCCATGATGACCCGATCGATCTGCGGGGCCGCCAGCAGCTCGGTCTCGATGGCCTGGTTCAGGGCGAAGATCTCACCCGCTTCCTCGTAACCGGACAGTTCGGCCATGGGCCAGACGACGGCGCCGGCGGCGACCTCGAAGCCGGGGTCGATCTCCTGGGCCTTCTGCAGGCTCCGGACGAAGAGACCGGCGCCGATCAGGAGGAGGAAGGAGAGAGCGACCTGGGCCACGACCAGAGATCCCCGAAGTGTGAAGCGACCAGGCTTGCCCGCACCCCCGGCCTCGTCCTTCAGGGTCGGCGCCAGGTCGGGAGAGGTGGCCTGCAGCGCTGGAGCGAGACCGAAGAAGAGCCCTGCCAGGAGGGAGAGGACCGCCGTGAAGACGAGGACGTTCCCGTCCAACTCCAGGACGAAGTCCACGGGCACGGGGATGGGAGGCTCGAAGGACTGAGCCAGCCGGAGACACCATTGGGCCAACACGACCCCGGCGATGCCCCCGAGCGCCGACAAGGTGAGGGTCTCGACCATGAGCTGCCGGATCAGCCTGTTCCGGCTGGAGCCCAGGGCCAGTCGGAGGGCGATCTCCTTCCGCCTGTCCTCGGCTCGGGCCAGGAGGAAGGAGGCGAGGTTGGTGCAGGCGATCAGGAGGACGAGCCCCACCACCGCCATCATGAGGCCCGCAACGGGCGTCAGGAATCGGTCGACCATGGGGTGGAGAGCCACGTCACCGGCGGGCAGCGCCGTCATGATTCGGTTCTCGTTGGACTCCGGGTACAGATCGACCAATCCGGTCGAGAAGGCCTCCAACTCCGCCGTCGCCTGCTCGATGGTGGTGCCCTCGGCGAGGACGCCCTTCACGAACATGCTCCTCGAACCCCGACGGTTCAGCTGGTCCGCAGTCCCCGCCATGAGTTCGTTCGTCATCATCATCGGGGCGAAGTAGCCCGTGAAGAGAACCGGAAGACTCCCGGCGAACTTCTCGGAGGCGACGCCGATCACTTCGAAGGGCTGGCCGTTGAGGTTGATGGTGCGCCCGAGAATCGCCGGATCTCCCCCGTACTCGGTCATCCAGGTGTGGTGGCCCAGGATGACGACGGGCGCGCCACCCGGTGTGGCGCCCTCATCCGCCACGAAGGAGCGGCCGAGAGCCATGGGGATGCCCAGGGTCTGGAAGAAGTCCCAGGAGACCAACTCGCCGAAGGCCACCTCCGGCTTGCCCTCCCGATCCAGGCGGGCCAGGAAGGTCCGGGTGCCCACCACACCTTCGAAGGTCCCCTCCCGGGCCCTCAGATCCTGGAGATCGGGGAAGGACGTCGTGGAGTGGGCGAAGCCGTCGGAATCGGAGGTGTAGATCTCCACGGTCCGATCCGGTGCCGCGTACGGCTGTTCCCGGAGGAGCACCGAGTTGACCAGGCTGAACATCGCCGTGTTGGCCCCGATGCCGAGCGCCAACGACAGGATCGCAACCAGGGTGAAGCCGGGGGTTCGGGCCAGCCTGCGCAGCGCGTATCGAAAGTCCGCCAAAGTCGAGTCCACCGCCACCACCTCCCTCAAGAATTTCGGGTCGCCCAGGGTCACGGCGGATCGCCGCCCCCGCTCTCGGATCAGTCGAGTCGCGAAGCTCACCCACTGCCCGCGATACCAGCGGTCCGCCGAGCGCTGTCCATCCCGCTTCCGGCGTTCCGCGTACAGGTCGTCCAGCTCTTCCAGCACCCAGCTCCGGTCGGCCTTCGGGAGGAGACGACCGATCCAATGCCGCAGACGAGGGGACGGGGTCACCGTCCTTCTCCCAGCGCCGTATCGGCCCACAGCGCTTCGAAGCGGCGCCGGGATTCCCGCATGAGCTCCAGGCCCTGGGGCGTCGGACAGAAGTACCGTCGTGCCCGACCACCCTCCGGCGGCGGCGTCATCTCCGACGAGGCGAGGCCGCCGTCTTCGAGGCGGCGCAGAGCGATGTAGACGGCGGCGGGAGCCACCTCTCGACCCGTCACCGCCTCCAACTCTCGAACGACGGCAGCGCTGTAGGCTCGGCCGTCCAGACGACGGGTCGCGAGCAGGACGTGGTGCTCGAACTCCCCCAGGGTTTCCTTCGACATCGCTCGGGCTCCGTCGGTGACGACCGGGGCACAGCACCCCGTGATCGAACAGCCGTACGGCACACTAGCGTTGTTAGTTTCAGCCCCGCCGGGAGGATCTCGCTGGCCACACGGACGGGACGGTCCTGCGGGGAGTTCTCGCGTCTACCGGGCGCTCTACCCCTTGACCGGGCCTGCGGACTCGGGCAGATCCGCCTCGACCTTCTTGATCACCTCCCAAGCCGACTCCGCGTCGTACGAGACGACGTTGACGTGGCCGATCTTCCGACCCGGTCGGGAACGCTTGTCGTAGAGGTGCAGGTGGGCCCTGGGCTCCTCCGCCACGGTCTCGAGGTGCGGCGCGCCGCCGAGGAGGTTCAGCATGACCGTGACGCCCTTCGACGCCGTCCCGCCCAGAGGGAGTCCGAGGATGGCGCGGAGGTGGTTCTCGAACTGCGAGGTGACGGCTCCGTCCTGCGTCCAATGCCCGGAGTTGTGGACCCTGGGGGCCATCTCGTTGGCCAGCAGCTTGTCACCGACCTGGAAGAACTCCACCGCCATGACCCCGACGTACTGCAGCTCCTCCATGAGCCGGAGTACGGCGTCCTCCGCCTTCTTCTGGAGTGCCTTCGGGATATCCGAAGCCGGGGCTTCGGTGGTGTAGAGGATCCCGTTCTCGTGGACGTTCTCCACGAGCTCATACGCGGCAAAGGCCCCGTCGCGGCTCCGAGCTGCGACCAGAGACAGCTCGCGATCGAACTCCACGAAGGACTCCACCAGGAGGGGCACCCCACCGACGGCTTCCCAGGCCTCCTTCAGGTCGCCCTCCTCCCGGACGATGGCCTGTCCCTTCCCGTCGTACCCCATGCGCCGCGTCTTCACCACCGCCGGCAGCCCGATCTCATCCAGCGCCGCTTCGAGCTCCTCGAGGGTCTCCACCGCACGGTAGCCGTTCGTGTCGATCCCCAACCGCTCGAATCCTTCCTTTTCCCGGAGTCGGTCCTGGGCCATCTGCAACGCCTCACTCCCGGGCCGGACGATGGTGGAAGCCGCCAGGTAGTCCACCGCCTCCACGGGCACGTTCTCGAACTCGTACGTCACGAGATCCAGGCCGTCAGCGAAGCTTGCGAGCGCAGAGTCGTCGTCGTAAGCCGCCCGGACCACCGTTCCGACGGCGTCCGCCGGGCAGGGTCGCTTGGACTCGAGGAAACGGAATCGCAGCCCCATGGGGATCCCTGCCAGGGCCAGCATCCGACCGAGCTGCCCGCCGCCCAACACCCCGATCACCGGGCCCGGCCACCCGCGACTCACGGAGCCTCCCGGCGGGGGTCGGGGTCGTTCAGGACGGTTTCCGTGCGTCCATCCCGGTACCGCCGCACCGCCTCTCGGGCTTCGGGGTGCCCGGACCCGAGCATCTGTCCAGCCAGGAGCGCGGCGTTGACGGCGCCGGCGCGGCCGATGGCCAGCGTCCCAACCGGAACGCCGCCGGGCATCTGCACGATGGACAGGAGCGAGTCCAACCCGTTCAATGCCCGGGATTGGACCGGCACACCGAGGACGGGAAGGACGGTCTTGGACGCCACCATCCCGGGCAGGTGGGCCGCCCCCCCGGCGCCGGCGATGATGACCTGGAGACCTCGCTCCTCGGCGCTGCCGGCGTAGTCGAAGAGGAGATCCGGCGTGCGGTGCGCCGAGACGATCCGGACTTCGTGGGGAACCTCCAGCTCTTCCAGGAGGTCGACGGCGTGCTTCATGGTGTCCCAATCGGATCGGGATCCCATGACCACGCCAACGAGAGGTTCAGGCATAGGGCGGGGGCGCAAAAGGCGAGGAGAGATCCGGAAAAAACACGCGGAGGGGCGATTGACCTTGCCCACGGGCGGGCCGGGGGTCAAGTCATCGACCCGGCCCGCGCCCGGGAACTCCTACGCAGTGCAGGGCGGTATCTTGAACAACTTCGAACCTCTACGCTTCGCCCGAGGAGGACCGTGAACCGTCGTCTCGAGGACGCTGGTCCCCTGGCCGCCTTTCTGGCGCGCCCTCATCCCGAAGTCCGACAACGGGTGCTGGACCTGCTGGGCCGCCCCGAATTCCAGGTACCCCTGGAGGTCGCCCGGTCCGAGCATCGGCAGCAGGTCCTCGACGCTCTTCGACTCCTGGCCGACGAGGAGATCGGTCTTCTGGGTTTCCCCGAGACCGTCGGGGGAGCCGGAGACCCTGGCGCCGCCATCGCGGCCTTCGAGACCCTGGGCTTCGGGGACACCGCCATCCTCGTGAAGTACGGCGTCCAGTTCGGGCTCTGGGGCGGGAGCGTCTTTCAGCTCGGGACGGTGGGGCACCACCAGCGGTGGCTGAACGCCATCGGCACGTTGGAGCTGCCGGGCTGTTACGCCATGACGGAGATCTCTCACGGCTCCAATGTGAGGGAACTCGAGACAACGGCGACCTGGGACGGGGACAGCGGCGAGTTCGTCGTCGACTCTCCCACCGAGGATTCGGGCAAGGAGTGGATCGGCAACGCCGCCCTACACGGGCGTATGGCGACGGTCTTCGCACAGCTCAGGGTGGACGGCGAGGACCACGGGGTCCACGCTCTAGTGGTGCCGATCCGTGGAGACGACGGCCAGCCCCTCCCGGGCATCCGGATCGAGGACAACGGTCCCAAGGCGGGCCTCAACGGGGTCGACAACGGTCGGATCTGGTTCGACTCGGTCCGGATCCCCCGAGACCACCTCCTGGACCGTTTTGCCCACGTCACCGAGGATGGGCGATACGAGAGTCCGATCCAGAGCGCCGGGCGCCGGTTCTTCACGATGCTCGGCACTCTGGTGGCGGGACGGATCTCCATTGCATCGGCGTCGGTCAGCGCTGCGAAGGTGGGGCTCACCGTCTCCATCCGGTATTCGGAGAAGCGCACGCAGTTCGGCCCCGAGGGTCAGCCCGAGGTGCCCATCCTGGACTACCCCGTCCACCAGCGACTCCTGCTCCCCAGGCTCGCCACGACCTACGCGCTCCACTTCGCGGTCCGCCGGCTTGCGGAGCGCTACGACGAACTCCTCACGCGGCAGCGGGAGGACGATGCCGTGCCCGGAGACGAGCTTCGGGAGGTGGAGGCCGGGGCGGCCGGCCTCAAGGCGCTGGCGTCTTGGCACTGCCAGGACGCCCTCCAGGCATCCCGGGAGGCCATGGGCGGCCGAGGCTTCCACGCCGCAAACCGGATCGGTCGTCTTCGGGCGGACACCGACATCTTCACCACCTTCGAGGGGGCGAACACGGTCCTCCTCCAACTCGTGGCGAAGAGCCTCCTGACCCGTTTCCGGGAAGAGATGGGTGACCTGCGCTTCATGGGCCTCGTCCGCTACCTGGCGGACCGCACCGGGACGCGCATCGCCAAACGAAACCCCCTGGCCACCCGACGCACCGACCCCGACCACCTGTCCGACGCAGACTACCACCGGGCCGCCTTCGAGTACCGGGAGGAACGGCTGACCGAGTCGGCCGCCCGACGCCTGAAGAATCGCCTGGACGAGGGGATGGAGCCCTTCCACGCCTTCACGGAGTGTCAACACCACCTGGAGTCGTTGGGCCGCGCCCACACCGAGCGGATCATGCTCGACGCCTTCCAGGACGCCGTGGCCCGAGCCCCGACCCCAGGGGCATCGGAACTTCTGAAGGAGCTCTGCGCTCTCTTCGCCCTGTCCGTTCTCGAGCGGGAGCGGGCCTGGTACCTAGAGGCTGGCTCCATGGAGCCTCCCAAGAGCCGGGCCATCCGGGCCCAGGTCGAGGCTCGCTGTGGCGCACTCCGGCCCCATGCCCGAGAACTCGTGGACGCCTGGAGCATCCCCGACGACGTCCTGAACGCCCGGGACGGGTAGCCCCATGGGTGGTCCCGCAGGGTCGGTCGCGCGCCGACGGTCCGCTGCCGTCGTCCTGCTCGTCGCACTGCTCCCGGGGTTCGCTCCGAGCCTTCTCGGGCCCGGTTGTCCGCACCACGCCGCCACGACTGCGGAAGAGGGTGGTCGCCACGCTTCACCCCGGTCCTCGGCGCTGGACCACTCTGCCTCGAATCCGACGCACCGAGACGGCGAGCGCGCTGCCTCGACCCACGAGGCCCGCGAGGGCGAAAGCCGGCACGCGAGGCCCCCCGAGACGGCACCACGCACCTCACACGGATCGGACGAGGGCCACGAGACTCCGTGCCGATGCCTCGGCCGCTGCCTGTTGGGCGGTACGATGTCTGTGCTCGCCACCGCTGGCCCCCGCATTCCCGCAGCGTCGGCTCCCACCCCGGTGTGGGGCCGGACCGGGTACTCGGATACCGTCGCAACCACAACGCCACCGTTCCTGCAGCCCTGGGTGAGAGGGCCCCCGGCGTCGAGGCTCTGAGTTCCCGAACCTCCGACACCGAACGACCCCACCCCCCTCTGCCCTCAGTCTGTGGAGGCGGGAGGCGGGTCCAATTGCCCACCGCTCATCTCACAGGAACAATTGCCATGCACGTCTCTGACCACCGCGCCGCCAGGGCGCGGCGCGACCTGACCGCCACTGCCTTGGCGGCCATCACAACCCTCGCCGCCGGAACCGGACTCGCCGCCCAGTCCACCGAGTGGAGTTCCAGCCGACCCGACGGCCACGCCCCCATCGGGGTGATGGCCGACCACACCCACACGGCCGGGGAGTTCATGTTCTCCTACCGCTTCATGCGGATGTCGATGGACGGCAACCGGATCGGCACCGAGTCCGTGGACACCGATCGCGTCCTCGAGGACTTCATGGTGGCACCGCTGGACATGCCGATGAACATGCACATGCTCGGGGCGATGTACGCCCCCACGGACTGGGTGACCCTCGCCGCCATGGGCACCTTCCTCACCCAGAGCATGGACCACGTCACTCGAATGGGCGGAGACTTCCAGACCAGCTCCTCGGGCTTCGGCGACACCCGCCTGACCGGACTGTTCGGAGTTCTCCGCCAGGGCCCGATCCGGGCTCACCTCCACGCCGGGATCTCGATCCCGACGGGCTCCATCGACCGGACGGACGTCACGCCCGCCAGTGCGCCCGACGAGGCCCAGCTTCCCTACCCGATGCAACTCGGCTCGGGAACGTGGGATCTCCTGCCCGGCATCACGATTCTCGGGATGACCGGACGGGGCTCCTGGGGGGTCCAGGGTACCGGTGAGATCCGCCTGGGCGAGAACGACCGTGAGTACGCCCTGGGCAACTCTTACGAGGGGACGGCGTGGCTCGCGTATCGGGCCACCGAGCGCATCAGCCTGTCCACCCGTTTTCTCGCGACCACCTGGGGCGACATCGAGGGCGCTGATCCGACCTTCATGAACCCCATGGTGGTGCCCACCGTACGGACCGACCTCCGCAAGGGGACCCGTCTCGATCTGGCCGGGGGCGTGAACTACTACTTCCCCACTGGAGCACTCGCGGGTCATCGCGTGGCGCTGGAGATGGGATTCCCGGTCTACCAGGATCTGGACGGCCCTCAACTCGAGACGGACTGGGTCTTCACCATAGGGTGGCAGAAGTCCTTCTGACTCCGTCCGTGCGGACTCGGATCAGGGTGGCGCCCCAGGCCCCGGCCCCGGCCTCCGCCGGTGAGTGTTGCCGGCGGGGGTCGGCGGTTCCCGACCCTCCTCCAGCGGTCGGGTACATCCGAATTATTGCGGAAAGACTGCGCAGAATGCACCGGGCGGCGGGCCCGGCAGGGCTGCAGTGGCGCGCTCGGGCGACAGACGGCCTCCGGAAAAAAAACACTTGTTTCGTATTCCGAGGGTGGCTCACATTGGATACACGGAAGGTGTATCGACGAACCCCACCCCTCGGAGGAGAGGGTATGCTCCGTAAGAGCCTCGCCGCGCTCATGCTCGCCGGCATCGCAAACGCCCCTGCCCACGCCCAGGACCTCCCGAAGGTCTGGGACGGCAACCGTCTGGACGCCCGACCGCCCGCCGGGCTCGTCGGCGCCCAACTCATGCCTGCCGGGGACCTTCGGGTGCAGTACACCTTCGGTCGAATGTCCTTCGGCGACGTCCGGTTCGAGACGCAGACCGTCCCGTTCCTGGACGTCCTGGACATCTACTCCGGCGCGCCCCTCGAACGGACGGAGACGGAGCACCGGGTCAGCCTGGAGTACGGCCTGTCCAGCTCCATCACCCTCGCCATCGCAGGGGCCTGGTTGGGCAAGACCCGGGACCTGGCGAACGAGGATTTCCTGGTCTCGAACGAGTCCTCCGGTGTGTCGGACGTCCTGGCCGGGGCACTCTTTCGGATCTACGAGGGCAACGGGGTCTCCGCCCACCTGAACGCGGCCGTGGAGATCCCCACGGGCTCGATCGAGAAGGTCGGTCCGGACCTTACAGGGAACACCCGCCTGCTGCCGTACGACATGCAGATGGGCTCCGGATCCCTCACGGTGGTGCCCGGCGCCAGCGCGGCGATCCAGAACGAGTTCGGGACGGTGGGAGGCCAGGCGCTGGCCAAGTTCCGGATCATGGACAACGGTCGGGACTACCGACTCGGAGATGAGTTCCACGGCAATGTGTGGATGGCGTACAACGTCAGCGCGCTCCTCAGCGTGAGTACCGGCGCTCGCATCCGTAGCTGGGGAAGCATCAAGGGCGAAGATGCCGCCATGGACCCCACCCTCGAGCCCGGCCAGGACCCGCTCCTGTCATCGGGTACCGTCGTGGCGATCCCCGCAGGATTGAACCTTCGGGTTCCAGAGGGCTTCCTGGCGGGAACGGAGGTCCTGTTCGAGTTCGTCTTCCCGGCCTACCAGAAGTTCGACAATCTGCGGCAGCAGGGAGATTGGGGGATCAACTTCACCGCCTCGAAGAATTTCCAGATCGGCGACATCTTCTAGGGTGATGCCACCACTTTTAGGGTGATGGCACCACCGTCGCCACCGGAGCCCGGACCGGCGATCGGCCTCGGAGCCTCCCGAGGCGCCGGTTCGGGGCGCTCCGGAGCGTGGTCCGTATCGAGGGGCGCTCCCGTGGCGGGGGCGCCCCTCTTCGTGCACCTGTAGCCCTGCGGAAGCCTCGATCCGCAGCGGCCTCGATCCCTCAGTACCCCTGGGTCCAGACCACCATGGAGCCGCACGGGGGGGTGGCCTGGGTGAACTCAGGCGGGCCGGAGGACGGGCCGTCGTAGAGCTCGATAGCCTCCACATCGAAGGCGGCGACGATCTCGTCGAGACTCCGATAGTCGTCTCCGGTGCCCATCTGGGCGTTCGGGGTGCCCTGCCCCAGGATCTTCGGGTATCGCAGGATCACCCCGTCTACGTAGATGGCGGGCAGGCATGCGTTGCGACCGCCTGAGGCCCGGGCACCCCGAAAACGCAGGTAGCGTCGGGTGGTGTTGCCCGTCTGAGAGGCCATGTCCACCTGCTGGAGACCCGCAACTCTGAGCAGCGCGTCCGACATCCGGCTGTGGCTGTCCAGAGCGAGCTCCTGGCGCTCGAAGAACCGTCCGGAGATCCGCTCCTCCCGCTGGTAGAACCCGACCCGATCCAGCGTCAGACTCCGGGCCTCCACCGAGACCGTGACCCCCTCCACCTCCAGGGCATCGGGGGGAAGCTCGACCAGGAGCCTGTACGCCGAGCGGGAGGTGGGGATCGGATCGGTGAGGGCCGTCCCGAATCCCAGGGAGCCCACCCGGACCCGGACCTCGGCGTCCCCGACCTCGTCGGGGTCCAACGAGACGCCCCAGCGGCCTTCGGCATCGGTGATCGTCGTCTCCACGACGGCCCCGGCCTCGTCCAGCACCTCCACGTCGGCGGATCCGACGGCGGACCCGTTGCTGGCATCCGTCACGACCCCGGTCAGGCTCCGACCCACGGAGCCAGCGGCGCGACGGGCCACCGCAGTGGGGACCGACACGGTGAGCTCTCCAAAGGCATAGCCCTTCACGGGCACCTCCACCGCCATCGAGTCCCGTGCACCTGGACCTGCGGCTGAGATCGAAGCCGCCAGCTCGGCCCGGAGGAGCACCGCGTCCAGAGGAAGACCGCAGAGGCGGAAGTCCCCCTCATCCGTCGAGGTCCCCGTGGCCGCTTCCCCGCCGTCCGACCCTACGGCGACGATCCGGACCGGGATCGGTGGGGCCGATCCATCCGGTGAGCGCACCCGACCGACCGCGATCCCTCCCTCGCCCTCGCACCCCCGGGCCAGGAGCGTCCAACGGGAGGGGATGGCCAGGCGGACCTCTGTCCGTTCCCCCTCCAGCTCCAGCGCCTGCGCCAGCGGGGGCAGCCCCAGCGAGTCGAGGCGAGGGTGTTCCAGGATCGCCCGATACCGGCCCGGGGCGAGGTTGGACAGAGCGAAGGTGCCGTCGGCGTCGGTGGTGGCCCGCCACCCCCTTCCGGCGATCCGCACGGTCGCCCCGGAAAGTGGCTCGCCCCGGATGCTGTCGTACACCGCCCCGCGGAGCTCGACGGCAGGCAGATCCTGGGACCACTCGAACCCGTCCCCGGTCAGGGAGAGCACCTCCGCCCCGGTCTCGTAGATCTCCTCCACCATGGCTCGACCGCGCCCGGCGGCCCGGCGATCCGACTGGACGATGCGGATCGCCGGAGCCCGGATCGCCCAGTCCCGAACGATCCAGCGGCCATCCGGGAGTTCCTCGTAGTACACCAGGCCCCCTGCGAACTCCGTGCCCACGTCGTAGGGAAGGCCCGTGT